>Ga0114930_10002290_pt1 | contig 17328 bp, 9 predicted proteins | sample AnhtaG_FD_87300 | JGI IMG/M metagenome (GOLD analysis project Ga0114930, IMG submission 87300) | Deep subsurface microbial communities from Anholt, Denmark to uncover new lineages of life (NeLLi) - Anholt_01485 metaG | ecosystem: Environmental > Aquatic > Marine > Oceanic > Sediment | place... | reverse complement strand
ATGCGGTTCGTGAGTTTTTCAATCGATTTCATGTAGTCATCGATATTCACGTCTGACGCATGTGCATATAGTGGTCCTGGGAAGAACGTATCTCCGGTGAAGAGTATACGGTTCTCAGGGTCAAGGAGGCAAACCGAGCCGGGAGAGTGACCGGGAGTATAAATCACTTCAATTGTGCGTTCACCGAGCTCGATGGTTGTCCCGTCATCCAGCAGGTACGTCGGCTCTACAGGCGGAATCGTCCAGGTCTTCGGATCAAACCCTTCCGGGAGCGGCTTCCACAGCGATTCTTCTCTGATATGCCGCTGGAGGGATGTATTATCGATACCTTCAATGAGCCGGTTAATCTCTGAGGCATCGCCGTAAATGGCGATTTCTTCAAACTGATGGTTGTCGCCGACATGGTCGAAGTGGGTGTGTGTATTCACCACGGTCACGGGAAGGTCGGTCAGTTCTGACACCACCTGTTTCAAATCACCGATACCGGTGCCGGTATCGATTATTATTCCGCGTTCTTTACCCAGAACAAGATAACTTATCGCCTCCTCAAATTGATACGGCTCATAAATTGCATACGTACCCTCGGTGAGCTTGTACACCTCGAACCACGATTGAAATGTACCTACATTTTCTAACGTGGCATACACCGGGCGGGGCAATTTCTCCCACCAGTTCTCCGGCTGCACAAGCTCCGATGGCTTCTCGCCGGGTGTGCACGAAAGTATGAACATTCCAATTACGACACACATAAAAATCCACAATTTACCGTTCATGATGACTCCTATGTTATATTGATTGATTATTTATCAGAGCTTTTGTGAAAATTTAATGTACGAACATTTTTGTTTTTTATTACAAACACGTATCCATTCAATGTTAGCGATGTAAAACATATTAATAATTCCCCCCTTCTTGTAAAGGGGGGTTAGGGGGGATTTTAAAATGTTCCCCTAAATCAAAAAATCCCCCTCAATCCCCCTTTAATAAAGGGGGAAGTTCAAATGCCTCAATCCCCCTTTAATAAAGGGGGAGGTGTAAATGCCAGAATCCCCTGTTTTTAAGGGGGATTTGTTAAATCGATTCACAATGATTACAAAATTTACAAAAGTTCAGATTTATATTGATATTGACGAAAGAGAATAACACCGTATTATAAGAAAATTACGAAACGTATGCAATAGAAAATATTTCTATACGAATTATTGAGGCAGATTTTTGCAGATTTATTTTGATTTAACGGTGTGATTATATAGTCCGGTGAATTTTCTTAGCAGGATGCGTTGGAGTTATTAAACCTGGATAATTCATGAATTTTTTGTAGGGTGTTTAATATATTAAACCCATACTATCTCAATTGTTTATCTATTCCAATAAACCAATCCAAAAAGGGCTTGATAAATCAAGCCCCTACGATTATTTGTGAGAATGTTGGAATATAATTAATGTTCTGGATTACTTATTTTGATGTGAATGCTATCTTCATTTACTAATACTAAACTTTGATAAAATTGTAGGTGACAATAGATCAATAAATTTGTTTAAGATTACAAAAATAATTTTAGCAAAGTTCTTTCAAGTTAAAATAAAAAACGATCATTTCCCATAAATTACCGGGTTGATTTTGTATTTTTCTACTTTTGGGAATTCGTTATTTTTTCTCCAATCATTAAACTTGTACGCATAGCCATTTTTAATGACTTTTGGTATGAAGGGAAAGTATGCTGAATTAACATGTTCACATGTGTTTGCGTCAAATACATCAACGAGAATTTCCCCTTCGTCATTTTGCTGGTATGTGCATGCAAAAATATAATTTCTATCGGTTAAAAGTCCCCTTAAGGGTGGATAATACTTTGTGTTTTCAGCAATGTTCTTCATAATTTTAGATAGTTCAGATGTGGTTTTTCTCTCAATATATCCTTTTTTTGCAGAATATGGAATTTCTATAATTGTGTAAGGTTGAGATATTTGTGTTTTCTCAAATGTATCAAAGGATTTAATATGTAATACATAGTACGGATTTTCCTTGTCAACGCTTTTATCTATTTCGGTATGCGTGAAGACAACCCGGTTACCGGGTAGCATATCACCATAAAATTTTCCGCAAAAAGGTTTTAAACCACCACCTACTGTTGGAACTCGCGAAATCTCTGAAGCCCCCTTTCCACCCGTAAAAATCCAACTATCCACATCATAGTATGCTAAATCGGTTAAAGTTTCAGCATTATCATAAATAATTGCATTCAGTTCCCTTTCAAAGTCTCCTATTTTGAATCCATTATATTTCAAAATTCTCTTTGTTTCGTTAATTGAAAATACTTGAAAAATACCAGATTCTAATGTCCGTTCATCTAAATATTTTTTAATGATTGGCGAATTACGTGTATTTACCTTGACTTTAAATTTTAAATCCGGACCGAAAACATTAAAGCCTGAAAGATCCATAACAGTTAAAAATCCTGTAGAACTTATCGTTGGCTTACCTGCGAACGCGAATTCTCCCGGACCTTCGCCTTGTCTGCCTAAAATTATTTTTTCTTTCCCGTTTTTGTTGAATACCTTCACGCTGTTTTCATCAACAACAAAAATATCATTCTCATCATTTATAGTTATGTATCTTGGTTGTGCCAGAAGGAATTCATCTTTGACAATCGTATTTTCATCACCAAAAGAGAGTTCTAACGTCAAGACATCGGTTAAGGGTGGTTTCAATTCAATTTTTTTTACATCAGGTTCTGAATTGCAATTAAGAACCAAAAGCAATAATATTGCAAAACAATAAATGTAGTGCATTGTGAACTTCATCACTTTTAAATAGATTACATTAATAAATTATTTATCGTAATGGTTTGATAACTTATACTATACTGATTACTTATTTTAACGCGAACACAATCTCTTTTATTTTATCAAGTTCAACCGACCATTCTTTTTTAGTACTTTCATCGATTCCCTTAACCATAATTTTACTGTTACTATCATAGAAAAATCGAGCATCAATAACAACTTTTCCATCATCATAATATATTTTCACATGTACTATTGTTAGATCCACTACCATTGTTTCCTTATCCATTGTATCAATTGAATAATACAACTTCACTCCTCCCGCGGTTTCTAATTTTAAAATAACCATTTTTTGAAGTTTGCGACCGCTTTCAGAGGGAATTATTTCAATGTTTTTACCCGGTATAGTTATGCCCTCGGTTGTCATCCTGATTCCATCAGGTATAATAAAATTAACATTGTCTAATTTTTTAATAGTGCTGTCTCTCAAAAGCACTGTCGCCATATATTCTTGTTTTTGTTCGGTATCCTGCACACTTTCAGCGGCTTCTTTAATTACTGTCATTTCAAAGGGAAGCTGTGTGATCACACCGACTGTTACACGCACATTTTCCTGGGTTTGGCTTTTATAACCTGTTTTTGAGGCAGTCAAGGAATAGATGCCCGGCGGTACATTCGGAATAACGAAATACCCGTATTCATCGGTAACTGCTATGGGACGGGCAAGGATATTTGACTGTTCAGCAGATGTACTGAAACCACCGAAAATGGGATTCCTAACAGCTTGACCGTCAATTACCAATGCTACTTCCTCATTTCGACCGCTGCGCATGCGGATGTCCTGAACATCACGTGCCTCATATCCTCCTTTTTTAACCGGCGTGTTAGTTAATACTGTAATACTTGACTGTGCAGTAAGCAGTTTGCTTAAGTCGGATACCGGCATCTTAATAATTTCCTCGTAGCTTAATGTGGTGACTCTTGATGTTTTGTCTAGTATTTTTTTAGTCAGGGTGTCTTTTAATATTGTGATATTTGATTGTGTAGCAAGCAGCTTGCTTAAGTCGGATACCGGCATCCTGGTAATTTCTTCATAGCTTAATGTTTTTATCCTACTTAGCGGGATGCTGTCCTTCCGGGCTGATGTGGTGTCATTGAGAAAGATGTTTACGCCCGCCAGCGGCTGCCCCGTATTTTTGTCTGTTACATACCCATGAATCTTCCCTACTTCCTTGAGTGCGGTCAATCTATAATTAATCGTAACGGTCATACCTTCCGTGACACGTAAACGTGCAGAGTTTAGCTTCAAGTAACCTATCCTTGAAGCTGAAACGGAATATATGCCATGCGGTACATTCGGGACAACGAAATAACCCTTTTCGTCGGTTTGTGCACGCAATGAAGTCCCATTGATACTGATTGTTGCCCCAATCAACGGCTGATTGGAATTTTTGTCTTTGACATATCCATCTATTTTGCCTGATGGCTTAGATAATTGAATCACTATATCCTCAATTACAGCACTCAAAAGAAAATTACATGTCGAGGTTATTCCTTCCCTGACCTCTATTCCTTCGTGAATCTGTTTTTTATAGCCTGTTATTGAAGCCGATATTGAATAGGTGCTCTGGGATATCTCCGGTATTACAAAATATCCTGTCTTATCAGTTACCGCTTGTAAAGACGTCCCAATAATACTAACGTCTGCCCCGACCAACGGCTTACCCGTATTTCTATCTTTGACATACCCGTCTATTTTCCCTGAGGGCTTATACGCTTGAATCTCTATATCTTCTACTCCCTCAGTCAAATTAAAATCTAATCGTGTAGTCTTTCCCATCTCAACCTGCACATTATCACGGACATTACTAAAATACCCTTCTTTTTTAGCTATCAATGAATAAATTCCCGGCGGCACATTCCGTATTATGTAATACCCATTTTCATCTGTAACTGCTATGGGTTGATTTTTGCTTATATACGGCGTATTCGTCAATACTGTGATACTCGATTGAGCAGCAAGCAGCTTACTTAAATCGGATACCGGCATCCTGGTAATTTCCTCATAGCTTAATGTGGTTATCCCGCTTAGCGGGATGCTGTCCTTCCGGGCTGATGTGGTGTCATTGAGAAAGATGTTTACGCCCGCCAGCGGCTTCCCCGTATTTTTATCGGTTACATATCCCTCGATATTGCCTGCATCTTTTTGTTGAGTTATCGCAAAGCGAAGTGGAGTAGTCTTACCAGCCGCAACAATCACGTTCTCCTGAATTTGTTCTTTGTAGCCTGACTTTGAGGCTATCACTAAATAGGTGACCGTCGGTACATTCGGAATAACAAAATATCCTTTTTCATCGGTAACCGCACTCAATGGTGTTCCAATAATGATTATATTTACACCATCGTGTGGTTGCTCCGTATTTTTATCTTTTACATATCCGTCTATTTTGCCTACTTCCTTTTGTGGAACCATAATAAAGTTGATGGAAGTGGTCATATCCACTATGAGAGGCGGTTTTTCCTGTGTTTGTTTAGTTATATAACCTTCCTTAACAATTATATCCTTGGTTTGTTTTATATAGCCTGTCATTGACACTGACAAGGAATAGTTACCCGGCTGTACATTCGGGATAGTGAAATACCCGTTTTCATCGGTAAATACACTCGTCGCGGTCTCATTAACAACAATAATTGTCCTGACCAGGGGCTGCCCTGTATTTTTATCGGTTACATACCCATCTATTTTGCCCGGTATCTTATCATAATAATAATCTTGAAGAATAATTTCTTCCCCCTTATCAGTCAAATTAAAATCAAGTCTGGTAGATCTTTCCATCGAGATGACTCGCACATTCTCATATACGTATTCCCAATAGCCTTCCATTGAAGCTGTCAGGGAATAGGCGCGCGGCGGCACATTCCGGATAATGTAATACCCCTTTTCATCGGTTACTGCACATACTTTGGTCCCGTTGATAGTGATGTTTGCCCCAGACAGAGGCTGTTCCGTATTTTTATCTTTTACATATCCCTCGATTTTTCCTACTTCCTTTTGTGGAGTCAATACAAAGCTAATTGGTGTAATCTTATCCCAAACGACAAGAATATCCACCTTGTTTTGTTTTATGTAACCAATCCTTGAGGCTGATACGGAATAGGCGCTCGGCTGCAAATTCGTGATAACAAAATATCCCTTGTCATCAGTTGCTGTACTTACTTCGGTCCCTTTGACTTCAATTTTTACCCCAATCAGCGGATGTTTTGTATTTTCGTCGAGTACATGCCCTGTAATTATGCCTGTTTGTGTGACGGCACTTTTTTGTATATCTTCAATTATTTCTTTCTGCACCGCCTTTAAAGTTTCTTCCTGCTTCTGAATGGTTTCCTCCGGTAAATTTTCCCTGATATCCCGAATTCTTCCCAATTCTGTTGCCGCAGTCATACGGACACTAATATCCTCATCTTTTAATGCGGCAATCAATATTTGGATTACTCTCGGGTCATTGATTCTTCCCAAGGCATGTACAACTTGCATTCGAACTTCCGGATTCTCATCTTCTACCGCCGCAATCAGGGCATCGAAACTTTTTTCTGCTACGAATACCTCTGATATTATTCGTATAGCTAAAACTCGATTTCTATAATTTTCATCACGTAAAACATTCATAATTATATCAAGCATTTTCAGGTCTACTTCATCAAGTTCGCTATCGCTTATTATGTTAATTCCCGTACGGCTGCTAATGCGGGTAGTACCCCTCTTTATTACGTTCAGCGCCCGTACAATAGCCAATTGTACAATAGCGCTTGAATCACTCATTGCCGTTATTAATGCATCCATTGCCTCAGGACTCTGTAAACGGCTTAAATATTCAACGGCATCAATACGTACTCGTTCATCTTTATCTTTAAGCGCCGCAATTAACAGTTCTAATGCATTACTTTCCGGCATGTAACGAAAATACTTTAAAGCGGTCATTCTTACTTTTAGCTCTTCATCGTTCAATGCGTCTTTGAGGGCGTTGAGAATTCTGGGATCTATAGTTGGGATTTCGGCAGTCTCTGTTTGAGACATTTTTCTAATTCTATCCCCCAAAAAATCACACGCTCCTTCTCTAATTTTAGCATTTTCGTCGTGAATCGCATCCAGTAGAGCCTCAAGAGCGGTCTCGCTTTCTTCAAATTTTTCTACTAACAGCAAGGCACCTAATCGAACTTCTGCATCTTTATCTTTTATAAGTGGAATCAACGCATCGAGTAATGAAGAATCTTTGAGATAATCAGATGAAGCGCCAATGAGGTAATTAAGCGTATATACAGCCTCCATCTTAACCTCGGTGTTCTCACTTTTCAAAGAATCTATTAAAGAACGTATCACATTGGCTATTAATTGGTTTCGCTGCTGCTGTTGAGCGTCAATCCCTTCGGGTAAGTTCTCTTCAATATCCTTAACACTGGTTAATGGGATATTTATTTTCTCCGTTTTGGACACATGTTCTTCTGGAATTTTTACCTCTTTTTCAACCGGCTGCATAGCTGCAAACGGCATTACCAAAGCGGCAACAATAAGACATGTGGCAATCGTAGTAATGGGTTTCAGCGCCCGCCGGCATTTTTTAGGATCGAGTATAGCCCGCATGCGCCATTCTAATTGAGAGCGGCGCGCCATCGTAACCGGGGCAAATGAAATCCACTTTTCACTGCGGAGAGAACGCGCAATGTCGAGCAGGTGGTTTGCATAGTCTATTGATTTTACGCCGGAAACGATAACATAATCGTCGCATGCCCGTTCACGCTCGGCGTAGAGCACGTGATGTGCATACCAGACAAGCGGATTAAACCAGTACAGCGCGGCAACTGCCTGTGATATGACATTGTACACAATATCGCTGCGTTTTATATGTGCCAGTTCGTGCAGTAAAACCACTTTTTGGCGGGCGGGAGACCATTTCTCTGCATCTTCGGGCAGAAGAACAGCCGGTTTGAGAAAACCCAGTGTCATGGGTACTCTGGTACGGCTGCTTTTAAGCAGTTTGAAGCGCCGCTTTAAACCGAGATTTTCGGCAATACGATGAGATAAATTGACTATGGAGGTATTGGTAACAGGTTGAGCACACCGTTTAACAATGTGCACACCTATCACCCCGATAAGCATACGCGCAAAAACCGAGAGTGCTCCAATTAACCAGATAATCACGAGCCACGCTGACCAATTCAAGCCGGCAGATGGAGATTCACTAATGGCATTCGGTGTTAGAGTCGAACTTTGGGCTTGTATCTCTGTTAGACCATTCGGATTTTCATTAACCGAGGAGGATGGAACTGTTTCAAGTGATTTCAATTGATTTTCCTGAATTGCTGCGCTCCCGGAATAGGTAGACAAAAGATTATCAAATGTTTTAGTTTCTACTGCCTGTTGTTCCATTGTAGTAATATTCGGAAGAATTTGATATTCCCGCGTCGCTGCATTACCGGAATAGGACGAGAAAAAATCATCGATTATTTTGGCTGCGTCTGTCGGTCGTTCTATTATCGTAATTTTTGGAAGAACCGGCAGATTCCATCCGGGCAGCAGCATTGAAAAAACAGGCAGAGCAAGCACACTTATCAAGGCTAAGCTCCACACCAAATGCCGTGCCGCTGCAGAGGTGCGGCGCAGAAAGAAACACAAAACAGATGCAGCAAGGAGTATAACCGCACCTTTCATAGATGCATCTAAAAGGATTGTCAGCCACGTTGAGGTGTTATTTACCTGCGAAAGGAAATTCTCTAATAAGTTCATACTTATTCCCCCTCCTTTCGGGCTTGGTCTATGAGCCGGGATAACCGGTCCAGCTCTTCTTCGGAGAGATTCTTTTGCGACATCGATAAAAGCGCTGCCACCGCCTGCTCCATAGAACCGTCAAAAAAGGTATTCAAAAGATGTTTCAGCGCAGACTTTGTCGCTTTATCGCGGGGAATGGTCGGCGCAAAGACATACCGGGGACCCTGCTGCGTGTGTTTCAGGTGTCCCTTTTCTTCCAACACCCGCAGCATGGCGCGCACAGCCGAATAACTCGGCGGGTCGGGAAGATGCTGCTGCACTTCCGCCGCAGTAGACTGTCCCATGCGGTAGAGTATATCCATTATCTGCCGTTCACGGCGGCTCAGGTTTGCATGTAATTGCTTTGTCATACGGTAATCCTTTTTTTTATTGATTAGACCTTTTATTTTATATCAGAAACACACAAACATGCTGAAAATTCAGCACTATGCTGTAAATATAGCATTTAAAATTTAAATGTCAAGAAAAAAATGCTGTTTTTTTAGCATATTTTAAAATATGAGGGATTTTAATGATTTATGAGAATAAATATTTTATCGTATTGGCAAAATTTCCGCACTGTGTTGATTATTTGGGCGGGGGAACCCCGCCCCTACGGTCTTTGTTGAAACAAGGTCACCGGGATTATTTATAGGGCAGGCACACGGGTCTGCCCCTACATATATAACGATTTAAAAACGATTTAGTTCAAATACATCCCTCTTCCGAAATTTCATGAATTTAACCATTTATAAATACATGTTGAGATTGTTGCATAATTCATTTATATTATGGAAAAGATGCTGTTCCCGAAGTTTTCACAAAGCGACCACTGCGTGGCGGGATAGCATGACAGTTTTTACACAATCTTTGTAACTTTATCCACTTTAACAACGGAAAATAACAATGCCAATAACAGAAGAAGCGATCCCGCTAAGCGGGATACTCGGTAAAAAGTTTGACGTATTAGACCACGGGTTTGTCGTGCTGGTTGACGTCATGGGGGATGATTCATCCATTGTGCAGGCGGCGCGCGTGAGCTACGGCAAAGGCACCAAATCGGTCAGTGTAGACCGGGAATTGATACGCTACCTCATGCGGCACCGGCACACTTCCCCGTTCGAGATGGTCGAGTTTAAGTTCCATGTCAAGCTGCCGATATTCGTAGCGCGGCAGTGGATACGCCACAGAACGGCAAATGTCAACGAATACAGCGCCCGGTATTCTATCCTGGATAGAGAGTTTTACATACCGGAACCAGATGTGCTTGCCGAGCAGTCCACAGTCGACAGGCAGGGACGCGACATGCTCCTCCCGAAAGAGGAAGCGGAAAAAGTCCGCTCTCTGATGCAGAAAAATAGTGAAAAAGCCTATGCACTTTATGAATATTTTCTAAACGAAGAAGATGAAGACCCGAACCGGAGTAAGCTCGCACGTGAACTCGCCCGCATCGTAATCCCCACAAACGTCTATACGCAGTGGTACTGGAAAATAGACCTGCACAACCTTTTCCATTTTCTGTCGCTCAGACTGGACGTAAAGGCGCAGTACGAGATCAGAGAATACGCCAAAGTCATGACGGGAATGGTCAAAGCAGCAGTCCCTGTTGCATACGAGGCATTCGAGGACTACCGGCTCAATGCTATAAACCTCAGCGCAAAAGAAGTTGCCATTGTAAAAACATTTCTTGATAAGGTAGATATTACCGAAGAGGAAATTAAAGCTGAATGCGATTCGGCAGGACTGACCAACAAGCTGGAACTACGGGAATTCAAGGAAAAATTGCAGCGGTTATTAAAATAATAAATATCATGTTTATTTTCTCGCCACTGAGTGACCATTTCGTGGCAGGACGGCAATTGGCAAAACAAGGATGACATAAACGGGATTTATGGATTATTCGAATATATTACTAATCTTTCTTGTGCGTAAGATTTCACTTTTTGCCAAATGACAAAAAAATCTGTTCATAAAATCATTACAGACGCCGTCATTCCCGCTGCCGGCAAAGGAACCCGCATGCAGTCGATAACCGGCGGAGCCCCAAAAGAATTGCTGCCCGTTAACGGTATACCGCTAATAGTGCATACGCTGCAGGAAACAGTTGACGCGGGAGTTACGAGAATTTTTATTATTATCAATCCCAAAAAGCCCGAATTGCGCGAATATCTTGAAAAACAAGCCCGGTTGGAAATTAACAAACGGACGGTTTATTTCAGCGAACTAAAGCGATTTGGCATAGAGTGTATATTTCTGGAACAAGATGATCCCCGTGGAGTTGCACATGCTGTTTCTCTGATTGAACCGCATATAACTACTAACGACTTTCTTGTGCTCATGCCGGATAATTACTACCCTGATAAGCCTGCTCCGGCTGTACAATTGGTCGATGCATATACCTCCGGCTTGTGCTGTATGGGGATTTTGAAACTGACCCCGGATGTTCTCCCCAATTTCAGCAACAGCGGCATTGTTACGCTTGAAAAAAAGGACAGCAGCACGGTTGTAATTACATCTATAAGTAATAAGAAAATGGGCAATTTCCCACATGATATGCAGGATCCGATTTATCGTTCGGTTGGTCGCTCTATTTATTCTAAGGATTTTTTTCGTGTTTACCATCTTCTTGAGCGCCCCGGAATCAGTGAAATCGATGATATACCTATTTTACGGCGGCTAATAAAAGAAGGAAAAATGGAGGGCTGCATTCTTGAAGGAAGCGGATTCGATGCGGGAAATCCCGCCGGCTATGCCGCGGCTAATGAATATGCTAAGAAATAATTTGCAGCAATTTCTTTTCTAAAAAATTCTCTCACCCCGAGTATTCGGGGCAAAGAACGCAAAGAAATAATCCCGCTAAGCGGGATAATGAATTGTTTTTATTAAACACCAATTTTTACAGAGTGCTAAGCGTTAAATAGCATTTTCCTTCCTATATACACAAGTCTAATAGTCACAGAGACTCCTTCAAAACAAGTTTTCATTTCTCAGCAAAATTTTGTCGCTTAAACGTGCAATATGAGGCATATAACATTTTTGCATATCTTCCATTTTATACAAAAATAAAATATAAAACCAGTAAAATATACAGATTTTATGCATTTTATAAGAGATGGCATATCGAAAACAAACTTGAAGAATTGGTAAGTTTTTCAGCTTAAATGCCCTTTCCTCACCTATTATGATTCGTATTCACTTTGATCTCCTCTGGACGATCATCGCTGATACCCTTTATCATCTTTTTGCGAAAGACCTGAGAAGATTTGAAAATAGCAGAGCTGATAAAATCTTTAAGCAATTCATTGATATGCCGGGACAAATTGAATACAATGGAAAATCATTTACTGTCAAAATTCGAAAACGCGCCTGTACTCCAATTCTTTCGGGATTAGAAAAACTTAACAAGGAAATCCATATTCTATTGCTGGACAATAAAACCTTGAAAATCGTGTGGACTCCATAGCAAATGACGCTTAAAATGCCTGCGAAAATCGGTGTTTAAATAATCCGTAGGGGCGGGGTTTCCCCGCCCGTATGAATGTTTCACTGTTATTTGGGCGAGGAGACCTCGCCCCTACTATCTTGTTATTTTGTGAATTGTTCGGGATAATTAAATCGAAAGGACAATAAAAAGCCTTCCCGCAGAAAACACAAGAAGGCTTATTAATTGAAGTAAGGGTTTAATAAATTAAACCCCTACGATGTTTACTATCTCACGTTACAACCGTTATTTCTTGATCGTCTTGTCCGGATATTTCGGGCGCGGGGTCTTTTTGAATGGGTTTTTTTCGATTTCTTCCAGAACAACTTCGACGGCTTTTTCGAGCTGCGGGTCTCGACCAGCCATAACCGCTGCCGGTGTCATTTCGACCTCGTAATCAGGATACACGCCGACGTTTTCAACAATCCATTCGCCGTCCGGGCTAAAGATGGCAAATCCCGGCGCTGTTACGGAGCCGCCGTCCATTAAATTCGGGACGCCGCTGGTGCCAACAAGACCGCCCCAGGTGCGTTTTCCTACTAACGGACCGATTCCCCTTTCAGAGAAATAGTACGGCATCCAGTCTCCGCCCGAACCGGCGTATTCGTTGATTATCATAACCTTTGGTCCGAACATTGCGTGAAAGGGCGACGCATAATCTGGTCCTTCGCGGGGCGACCAGTAACTCATAAGAGGTCTGTCCAGTATTTCAAGTATATAATCTGCAACTTTTCCACCGCCATTGAAACGTTCATCTATAACGAGACCCTCTTTATCGAGCTGGGCAAAGAAATACCGGTTAAATTGAGTATATCCGCCGCCTCCGGTGTCGGGTAAATATATGTACCCGACTCTGCCGTTGGTCATCTCATCTACCTTTTTACGGTTTCCTTCGATCCAGTCGCGGTTGCGCAAACTCCGTTCACTGCCGGTGGGAACTACCGTAACAACACGGCTGCCGACTAAAGTGGCTACGGAATTAACGTGGAGGGTCACCTGTTTTCCGGATGTTTTCTCAAACATCGAGTATATGTTTGTCGGATATTGCAAATCTTTGCCGTTAACCTTCAGGATATAATCACCCGATTTTACGTTGACTCCCGGCTCGGTTAACGGGGCGCGCATTCCCGGATTCCAGTTTAGCCCGCTGTATACTTTTGTTATCTGGTAGCGGCTGTTAACAATCTCATAATCTGCGCCGAGTAAACCGACGGAGACCGCTCCGGTTCTCGTAGTTGCAGTGCCAGGCGCACCGCCGCCTACCCGTGAATGCCCTACGGATAACTCGCCGAGCATTTCGCCGATGACATAATTTAAATCACTCCTGTGATATACATCGGGTATCCACTGCGCATACTGAATGCGGACGGCTTCCCAATCGAGACCGTGCATATAAGGATCATAGAAAAAGTCGCGGTTGATGCGCCAGGCTTCGTTAAATATCTGATCCCATTCTGCAGGAGGGTCAACCTGTACCTCCATAGTCGATACATCAATCCTGCCGGCGCCCGCGGATGGTTTCCCTGTCGTTGAGACAATCCCCCAATTCTGTCCCGCACGATACAGAAGTTTTTTCCCGTCTGCCGATATGGTATATGATGAAACTCCACTCATAAAGTCATCCGCTTTTCTTTCATTCATATCATACTGTCGCAGTGTCGAACCATCCCTGAAAAAAACTTTATCGCCATCGGCAGTTTTGATCTGTGAGAAATTACCAGAACCTACCGGCATAGAAAGAATGCGCTGGTCGATATTCTCAAGGTCTATACGAAATGGAACTTTTTCCTCAGGTTTTTTCTCGGTTTCTTTTTCTTCTTCTTTGGGTTTTTCTTCATCACTTTCAGGAGCAAATGGCGACGGCAGGTCGCTCCGCAATACGGTTATGTAGATATTCCATGAAATACTGCGGTCGGTTGACGTCATGTCCAGTCCGCCTTTAACCTGACCCGAGTTGGTGCTTGCGATAAAATAGAGGTACTTTCCATCCCTGCTGAAAGCCGGATCATAAGAATCGCTCATCCCGTCGGTTATCTGGTGATTGCCGCCGTGTTCCAGGGAATACACGGATATAACGCGAAACCGGTTAATCAAACTCGGAGTATAGGCAATCCACTTGCTGTCCGGCGACCAGTCATAGTTGCGTGAAGATACATTATCGGCAACTTTAACCGGCTCCAAAAGGTCCACGTCAAGATACCATAGGGTCTGATTTTTCTCGGAATAAGCAATTTTTTTGCCGTCGGGAGACCAGACAGGGTTGTAATAAAAAGTCGGATTTTGAAACGTTACTTTTTTGGGCGGCTCATTGGCAAACTGGTCAACTATATACAGCGCATATTCTCCGTCAACATCAGAAAAATAAGCAATGTGCTCGCCATCGGGCGACCAGCTTGGGTAACGGTCATACGCACCCGGTGATTGTGTCAGGTTGCGAATATCACCTTTCTTTGCAGGAACGGTGAGTATTTCGCCATGCGCTTCAAACACCGCACGCGCTCCGGTAGGTGAAAGGTTAGAAGAGCGTATCTCGGTGTTAACAGTTTTGTAATAGGGTCGAATGTTTATCTGGTCGGCTGGTACGCTCACCTCAACCTGCCTGGATATGCCATTTTTCGTGTCATATATATGCAGATAACCGTTGTTTTCATATATGAGCTTTTCGGCGCCGCCGGATAAATATTTGATGTCCGTTACACCGTGATTTACAAGTTGTGTAAGCTCTTTGGTTTCGGTATTGTATCCGAACATGTTCATTACGTTGTTTCTGTCGGAAAGAAAATAAACCGTATCACCGAGCCAGATGGGATAGGTGTCGCTGGCGTTTGTATGCGGAATTTCCACATGAGAATAGTCCCGTAAATCAAGAAGCCAGACAGGCGTTGTTCGCCCGCCGCGATACCGTTTCCAAACGCTGAAAGCATTCCCAATAGGCGTGTAAGCGATGTGCTTTCCATCAGGTGCGTAGTCTCCTAAAGACGCCATAGGCATGGGCAGCATCTCGGGAAGACCTCCGTCAAAGTCGATGGTGAACATGTGGCTGGACCTGCTGTAAGCATCCCGGGACGAATTGAACATTATCTTTGAACCGTCGGGCGACCATCCGCGTACATTATCGCTTCCGGGATGATAGGTCAGTCTTCTGGGAACGCCCCCTTCTGCCGGAATGACAAAGACATCTGTATTGCCGTCGTAGCTGCCGGTGAAAGCTATCCACCTGCCGTTCGGGGAAAATTTAGGCGAGGACTCGTTACCGGGGTGCGTCGTAAGGTGTCTTGCCTCCCCGCCGGTTACAGGCACTATCCACAAATCTCCCCCGTATTCAAATACTATTTTATCAGCGCTGATGTCCGGCTGATGCAAAAACCGTGTGCCGTCCGCCGCAAATGCAGAACCCAGCGCAAATAGCGTTATAAAGAGCAAAAGGTAGAGTTTTTTCATGGCATTTCTCCTTTGTTGTTAATGTGTGGGATTGTATTATTATTGTGAACGTTGGTAAAGATGTCAAAGAGATTACGAATCCTGCTTAGCGGGACGGAATGACAGGTGAGTCTTCTGTCATCCTGAACTGCCCGGCTGTCATCCTGAACTTGTTTCAGGATCTATCATTCAATTTTATGAATTATTCTGGCTACAGGCTAATTGTTATAATTAGTGTAAGTTGGAAAATAATGTGATAAAAATGAAAGTATTTGTTAGCCTGAATAATTCATAAACCACAAAGTTCGCAAAGAACACAAAGAAATAATAAATAATTGTTATTATTTAAGATAGATAAAAAATTATCATTTTGGGAATCAAATAACTTTATTATTTTATTCTATAGAACATAGTAAATTGTTTTTACTTAAAATACTATTTGATTTTTATCCCGAGTACTCGGGATGAATAATCCAGGTTAGAAATTAGTTGTTCTTTAAAGGTCTAATGTTATTTAACAAACATATTTATAAAAGTCAATACTTTTGTGTTTAACGATGTTAGAATAAAGTATTTGATAAATCAAATACCTACAATAATTTCATGCCAAATTCCCTTTCCAACATAATAAATATTTCGTAGGAATTTGATTTATCAAATACATGTTGGTTACGCTCCGAATGTTCGGGATCACTTATGGCTTGTCAAGAGTGTACGAGATATAATTCATCTGATGTGTTAGTAACAACACAAAAAACGAGCTTTTTTAGGCAATCTTCCGGATACTTCCAAAATTCATCATTGAATTCAGAGAGCAAGTTCTTCGTCTTTGATGTCGGCAATGAACATGTGTCCCGGAGCGTGTGTGATCGCCAGTTCCGGCTTGGTTTGAAGAATTACCGCTTGTGGAGTAACGCCGCAAGCCCAGAATACGGGAATCTCACCCTCGTGTATTGTAACGGGATTTCCGTAATCGGGTTTATCCAGATTTTTAATTCCCAGGACAGCAGGATCGCCGATATGGACGGGAGCGCCGTGTGCTTTATGGTAGTGGCTTGTGATCTTCACAGCTTGAATAGCATGATGCGGCGGCATGGGACGCATCGAGACTACCATTTCTCCTGAGAAACATCCAGCCGGCGTGCATGCGCGGTTCGTGCGGTACATGGGAACGTTCCTGCCTTCTTCGATGTGCCGTACAGGAAGACCGGCGGCAAGCATGGCGCGTTCAAACGTGAATGAGCAGCCGATTAGAAATCCCACAGAGTCTTCCCGCCAGAAAGAACGAATCTCGGTAGTCTCTTCCACCAGCTTCCCTCTCCGGTAAATACGGTATAATGGGAGGTCAGTGCGGATGTCTGCGCCGGGTGCAAGAAAGCGTGCCTCGGGATTCCCTTCATCGGTAACATCGAGAACCGGGCAGGGTTTTGGATTACGCTGGCAGAAAAGTAAAAAATCAAACGCAAGAGACCTTGGCAAAACCACTAAATTTGCCTGAACGTATCCCGGTGCTAACCCTGCCGTTACGCCGGTGAACTTCCCATCCCGACAAAGCTGTCGAATCTCTGAAGGAGTTAAATCTTGTCCGGGTTTTGGATTTCCCACAGCAGATTGATATATCATTTCATTGTGGGCAGGGCGACCGTGCCCCTACTATATTAATGTGCTTTATTTGAATTAATTGACTATTTCATTTAACCTGAATTATTCATGGATTTTTGCTGAATTCATCTTATTTATAATATATACAATATGTTATATCAATTGACATAACAAATATTATTAATGGTAGAACAGACATTCCTGTCTGTTCAAAATCTTCTTCTTATGTATTTAT
>Ga0114930_10002289_pt1 | contig 17331 bp, 7 predicted proteins | sample AnhtaG_FD_87300 | JGI IMG/M metagenome (GOLD analysis project Ga0114930, IMG submission 87300) | Deep subsurface microbial communities from Anholt, Denmark to uncover new lineages of life (NeLLi) - Anholt_01485 metaG | ecosystem: Environmental > Aquatic > Marine > Oceanic > Sediment | place... | reverse complement strand
GGGCGAATGGGTTGATGTTCTCCCTACGTTCAAGGTCGCGGTGCTGTTGCCGGGAGCCGGCGCGGCCAATCCCGAAGGTCTCGCCGGCGCCGCGCCTCACTTCGAGCGATTCCTCCACAATGGCGGGGTCGTTTTTGCCCTCAATGCTGCGGATAAGCACCAACTCGGGTGGCTCGCGGCCAGCGATGGGCGGTTTGCGCTCGAGGGCGAGAGCCAGCCCGGTCTCGAGCAAGCATGGCTGGACAGCGATACGGGGATCATGAGCGACCCCATCTCGATCACCGACGTCAATCCTATGATGATGCACTTCAAGAGCCATTCCCGGCACTATAAGCCCTTGGCCAAGGACAACAAGGGGTGCGCTTACATCGTCACGCAAAACGTGGGCAGGGGGATGCTGTTGGCCGCGGCCGGCCCCATAGTCACGCCCGAGCTGTTCGCGAACGCCTGGTTCACCTTCAAGAGGCAGGGCGAGAGTATGAATGCAGGCCTCATCCCAGGGACGGACGAAATCCGGTTCGGTGAGAACGAGCTCGTGGTCGCCGTGGCTGAATTCCCTGAGCGCGCGTCCAACGTTGATGTCACCGTAGACGTAATAGATGCCCATGGAACGGTCAGCACGCACGAGTTGCGGAACACCTCGGTGGCCGGCGATGGCATTCGGGTGCGGGCGCGGTACCTGGCCGATACCGAAGGCGTCGGGCGTGCAGTGGTCACTGTATCCGATCCTGTCAGCGGTATGCTGATAAAGCGTTTCTTCATCGACCTCATCCACGACCAACGCGTCGAAGTGTTGCCTGACAAGAACTACTACACAGAGGAGACGGGGGCGCTTGTCAGACTTCGTTTTCTTGATGAGTCACTTATTGATGCGCGCATCCATGGAACACTGAACGGCACCGACCTGGACTTGGCGCCGGAAGGAACTGATCCCCAATTCGTTTCCATCCCGCTCGAAGGTCTTGAGCCGGGCGAACACAGACTCAACCTGTCCTTCAATAAGGATGGTGGGCCGGCCTACGTTACAGAGAGTGTCTTGCGCATTGAAGAGCCCTTCGAGAAGCCGGTGAAGGTGCTGCTTCACCATAGCTGCGTTCTCGAGGTTGCAGGCAAACCGTTCTTCCCGTTGGGTTGCTACGGGATCAACCCGGAGCAGGAGGGTGAACTCGTCCCGCTCGGCGTCAACACCACCGTCGGCGGCGGCCCCGGTGCTGACAGGCAACTGATGGCACTGACACACGACATGCGCCAGTGGGCATTTGACGATGCATGGACGGCGGACAAGGTGAGAGAAACCCTTCAGGGCCCGGACTACGCGAACCTGCTCGGCTATTACATGTACGACGAACCGGCGCTCTGGAATCAGACGCCGGAGCTGCTCATGCGTAGCTACCTTGCCGGCCGGGCCAAGGACCCCTACCACCCGCAGATGTCGGTCTACGTTGGTCCGATGACGCACTACCTGTACCCGGACTACGTGCCGTCAGGCGACTGCCAGATGATGGACCACTATCCATTGCCCTACTTCGAGCCGGAGCAACTCGGCTATTTCCTATCGAAGCTCACCCGCGCGTGCAGGGGACGCATCACCGTGTGGTCGGTACCGCAGTGTTTCGATTGGCGGGAAATCGGGACCGCTCTCGGCCCGTATGACAATGCAACGCTCCATCCCACAGGGGAAGAGGCCCGAAACTACGTATACCAATCCATTGTGTCAGGCGCGGGGGCCATCACGTTCTGGACCTATCGGTTCGCAGCTAACGATTCCCTCCGACACACCGGATTGAAAGCCGCGTTAGCGGAGGGCAAGAAGCTCGCTGATCTCGTCGCCAACAGCACGGTGGTTACCCCACCTGAGACGAGGCCCTTCGGCGCCAGGATTGGCTGCCGAGCGTTCCAAGTAGGAGAGATGACCTACATCGTGGCCGTCAATCCCACAGAACGGGCGGTCGAGGTGGAATTCCGGGCGCCATACCTCGAGGGCAGGAAGCTGAAACGCTGGCTGCCGAATGAAGTGCAGTTGGACGGCTTGACGGACACCTTCTCGCCACTGGCCGGCAAGGTGTACCTCATTGGGAAAAACTCGCGCGTTTTCGTGGAATACTGAGGCGGTGGCTGGCATCTACAGCAGCATCGACCTGACTGAGTAGTCTTCCTTCCAGACGCAAACGGGCTAACCGTCCATTACGCGATAGCCATTACCTTCGGCATCGTGGCGAAAGTAGCCAAGTTGTAAGAGTCTATTCGGCACGAGAACACCCCAGGTGAATTCTGGGGACAGCATACTCAATTCGCTGCCAAAGCATTTTCGGATCCTACCCAGGCGAACTTGTGTGCCGAGGAGGGAGTGGGGTAGAGTTCGATTTGGAGGCGTCGAGGAAGCATCGCCGGCTGATCGTGGCCGGGAAAGGGCTCTTGGATTGAGTGCGTGCCGGTTTCAAGTGATCGTCGAACAGGACGAAGATGCTCTGTATGTGGCGGATGTCCTTGCCTTGGCTGGATGCCACACTCAGGGCGCAATGTGGAAGGATGAAGGATGAAGGGCGAAGGATGAAGAGGGAAGGGGGAAGGACGAAGGATGAAGATGAAGGATAAAGGATAAAGGTTTAGTCGAGGCATAGATGGCGATCATTTCAACAGTTGGACGTAAGAGTCTACGCTTCGTTCCCAGGGAGGATCGTGGGAACGAGCAATTGCTTTCGCATTTTCTCCGTGGCTCTGCGTGAGATCACAAGCATCACGCAGAGCCGCGAAGCCGCAGAGGATAACGGCGCGCCGGTACCACGAAGGGTTGTTTTCATGGCGACGGTTCCCGACACGACGGAGGAGAGCATTCTGGATATCTTCAAGGGGATTGGTTTCCTTGACGCTTGAGGGATGTCGATGGGGTCATACGGCAACCGGCACGTCGACGAACGCGGGTTCGCTGGTGGGTTCCGGGATAGGGTCGCCGTATTCGCGCATGACTTCGAGGTGGCCCTCGACAGCTTCTCGAATTCCAGCCAGGCTGTCCTCAAGCGTCTTTCCGGCGCTGGTGCATCCTGGCAGATCGGGCACGTAGGCGGAGAAGTTGTTGGGGCCCCTTTCGATGATGACGAGGTATTTCATGAGACTTCCTCCTTGCGGAGACCTGCCTGCTTAAAAATGCTGGCGAGGGTCTTCGGATGCAAATCAAAACTCGGATTTCCGGGAACCGTGACGGTTCCGGGTTTCCTCGGATGGCGGAAGTGGTGGTGGCTGCCGCGCGTGCGGGCCAGACTCCAACCATCGTCCTGCAACATGCGAACAACGTCACGAACCTTCATCAAGGAATTATGACAGATGGATACGAGATCACGCAAGCGGGGCATGGCGCTGACTGCCGCGCTCGCGGGTGGCTGTCTTTGCCTTTCTTGGCGAGGGAACGGGGCTCGGTCTGCCCGTGGTTCATGGAATTATCGCCTCGCACGGCGGTACAATCCGGGTCGAGAGCAAGGAGGGCTCCGGCACAAGGTTCGAAATCCGGCTGCCTGTAATATCGGGGCTGGGGCAGGCAAGGGGCTGCAGCCCCTTGTCTAGCGATTGAGGGTCGAAAAGGAGAGCGCCTGGGATGGGAAATTCGTCCGACAAAGCACGGGTCCTGGTGGTGGATGACTCGCTGGCTACGCTGGAAGTGCTCGAACGGAATCTGACAGCGGCGGGATATCAAGTTTTCACGGCCCCGGACGTGAGTGGGGCGGTTGAGCTACTCGAGGAGATGGGCGTTGACCTGGTCGTAACGGATTTGAAAATGCCCAAAGTAAGCGGCCTTGACTTGGTACGGCATGTCCGGGAGAACCTCAAAGATACCGAGGTCATGATGATCACCGGCTACCCTTCGATCGAAGGCGCGGTCGAGGCGGTCAAGACGGGGGCGGAGGAGTATCTTGCCAAACCGTTTACTGATGAGGAGCTTTTGGCTGCCGTTCAGCGCGCGCTCGACAAACTGCACATGCGCAGACTCAGGCTGCCCACAGAACCCCAGACGCTTTCGGCGGCCCACGGTCTCATCGGCGAGTCGGGAGAGATGCATCAGGTGTACCGGGCCATCACCAAGTCGGCGGCCAGCTCTGCTACCGTGCTTATCACGGGCGAGAGCGGTACGGGCAAGGAACTCGTCGCAAGGGCCATTCATTACAGCAGTGCGCGTTCCGCGTCCCCGTTTGTGCCTGTAAACTGCGGCGGTATCCCCGAGGGGCTGCTTGAAAGCGAGCTGTTTGGGCACATCAAAGGCGCATTTACCGGCGCAACCGAGTCGCGGGCGGGGTTCTTCCATGCCGCGGATGGGGGAACAATCTTTCTGGACGAGGTAAGCGAGACGAGCCCTTCTATGCAGGTCAAGCTCCTCCGGGTACTTCAGGACAGGGAGATCTGTATGGTAGGCTCCGACCGGCCCAGAAAGGTGGACGTAAGGGTTCTGGCCGCCACCAACAAGGATTTGGCTGCGCTGGTGGAAAAGGAGGCGTTCCGGGAGGACCTGTTTTACCGGCTCCACGTCATTACGGTCGCGATCCCGCCCTTGCGCGACCGGGGCGGCGATGTCTTGCTGTTGGCCCGTCACTTTGCCCTCAAGTTCGCCAAGGAATTGGGCAAATCCCCTGCGGTCTTTTCCGATGGCGCATTGGAGGTGCTGAGAAACTATGACTGGCCGGGGAACGTCAGGGAACTCGAGAACGTCATCCAACGGCTTGTTGTGATGACCGACGGCGAGTTCATAGAGGCGCCGGATTTGCCGTCGCTCATGCGCTTCTCGGCTTTGCGGAAAACAGGGCTCAGCCGCACCTTGGCCGAAGTGGAAGCCGAACACGTCCGCAATGTTCTCACAAGCGTGGACGGGAACAAGACCCGCGCCGCGGAGATTCTCGGCATCGATCGCAAGACACTGCGGCAAAAGCTTAAGAACGCCAATCCGACATACTAAACGGCGACTGGCGTGTTAGGCACGTCGCAGCGGGGTACTTCTCCCCGCTGGTTCAGGTTTCCCCGGCCATCCTTTCTGCTCCAGTATGCAATGGCAATGCAACTGAGCTACGCTCCACCCCAAGACCGCCAGAAGTCATCCTGCCGTAACTAATTGTTTCTCCTCGACTTAGCCCGCATTTCTCATGTGGTGTCACCTGGAAGGCCGAGCGGCATCACATGGTTGGCATCGGTATTGCTCCCCTTGCGAAGTAAACACAGGCAACGCGAGGAAAGCGTCATGATATGCAATCCGGCATACCGCGATTTGTGCTCCACTTGCAGGAAGGCTATGGATTGTACGTTTCCAACGGAGCCCGACAAGCCGGTGTTCCACTGCGAGGAATTCGAGACCGAGCCGTTCGTTCCGACGAAAACCACCGGCAAAGACCTCGATCCGGCAGTGGCATTGCCTATTCCCGAGGGCAGAGATTCGGGCGGATACGCGGGCCTGTGCAGCGACTGTGAGGACCGTGAAACATGCACGTTTCCAAGACCCGAAGGCGGTGTGTGGCACTGCGAGGAGTACCGATAGCCGGATTTTGGATTTGCGACCTAATCGGACATCGGAGATCCAAGACCAAGAATGCAATACGGAGATTGAGATGTGTGAAAAGGTGGATATTGAGGCAATTCGAAAGACCTCGGAGGAACACAGCAAAGATCGGGGCGGTCTCATTGGAACCCTTGAAGTCATCCAGTCGGAATATGGCTATCTTCCCGAAGAAGCACTGCGAACAGTAGCCGCCAGTACGGGCCGCTCGCTGGTCGACGTGTACGGCGTGGCCACATTCTACCGTTCGTTCAGGTTGCAGCCGCGAGGAGAACACCTCATATCGGTTTGCCTTGGCACAGCCTGTCACGTGCGCGGCGCACAGAGGGTTATCGAGGAATTCCAGCGGCAACTTGCAATTGAGCCCGGAGAGACAACGGAGGATCGCCAGTTTACCCTCGAGACCGTAAACTGTCTGGGGGCGTGCGCGCTTGGGCCGATTGTCGTTGTGGACGGCAAATACTTCCCGAATGTTACCACGGCAAAGGTCAAGGGCATATTGGCGAAGGCCCAAGCCGAGTTCGACAAGACCGACGAGCCGTTCATGGCCGCTTCCGTTGCACAAGAGACCTATCCATTCATGGCACGACTGAATTCGATAGACCATTTCAAAGTGTTCCAGGCGCGTCTTCTCGGTAAACAGGATTCGGATTCTCGCACCATTGTCATTCCCGCAGGGACCTGCGGACAGGCGAGCGGCGCCAATGACATTGTGCGCAGTGCAAAACAGGAAATCGAGAACAGAGGCCTAAGCGATAGCCTCCACCTGCGCGTTACCGGATGTCATGGATGTTGCCAGATGGAGCCCTCCGTACTGATTGAGCCGGATCGGACATTCTATCCAAGAGTTGACGTCAAAACCATGGTGCGAATAGTCAAGGCCGCAGCGCGTGGGGAAGTGCTTGAAGAGCTGCTTTTCGTGGACCCGGTTACCGGCAAGCCAGTGCCGAAACAGGATGATGTCCCCTTTTTCAAGAATCAGGTCCGGACGATTCTCTCACGCAATGAACGGATCGCCCCGGCTTCTATTGAAGACTATGTTGTAAACGGCGGGTATTCGGGAATTGTCAAGACATTGGAAAAGGGCAGTCCCGAGTGGGTCGTGGCTGAGATCAAGGCTTCAGGACTGCGCGGGCGTGGCGGCGCAGGCTTCCCAACCGGGCGCAAGTGGGAGCTGTTGGCAAAGCAGCCCAACGGCCGTGGCAAGTTGCTCGTATGCAACGCCGACGAGGGGGATCCCGGCGCCTACATGGACCGCAGCGTGCTCGAAGGCAACCCGCACAGCATCATCGAAGGAATGATCATCGGCGCCTACGCGACCGGGGCGGACGAAGGGGTGATTTATGTCCGGGGCGAATACCCGCTCGCCATCAAGAATCTTCGAATTGCCCTGCGAGAGGCGACAGCGCTTGGTCTGTTGGGAGAGAACATCCTCGGCACGGGCTTCTCGTTTGTTGTCGAGATGGTCGAGGGCGCCGGGGCATTCGTATGCGGCGAGGAAACCGCGCTCATACGGTCTATCGAAGGCAGAATGGGCGAGCCGCGCCAGCGACCGCCTTATCCCATCCAGAAAGGTATCGAGGCCAAACCCACGGGTATCAACAACGTCGAAACCTGGGCCAATATCACCAACATCATTGAGCAGGGCGCGGACTCGTTCGCGAAGATCGGAACAAAGGGCAACAGCGGCACCAAGATCTTCAGTCTCGTCGGGAAGATAAAGAACACGGGGCTGGTGGAGGTGCCGATGGGCATTACGGTAAAGGAAATCGTGTACGATATCGGCGGGGGCGCGCCCGGCAAGGCCAAGATAAAGGCCGTCCAGACAGGCGGGCCGTCCGGGGGCTGTATTCCGGCCGCATCCTTTGATTTGCCCATCGACTACGACAGCCTTGCCGAAGCCGGGTCGATCATGGGTTCGGGGGGCATGATCGTCATGGACCAAGACACCTGCATGGTGGACGTGGCGAAGTACTTCATGAACTTTCTGAAAGATGAGTCTTGTGGCAAGTGCTTTACCTGCCGCAAAGGCACGCAGCGGATGTATGAGATCCTCGATGATATCTCGAAGGGCAAGGCTACGCTCGAGCACCTGGACCTGCTCGCAGAACTCGCCCACGTCGTGCAGGACACCACGATGTGCGGTCTGGGCCAGACCGCGTCGAATCCTGTACTGAGCACGCTGCGTTACTTCCACGAGGAATACGAGCGCCACGTGATTGACAAGAGGTGCGATTCTTTCGTGTGCCGCGACCTCGTGGGGGCCCCATGCCAGGCCGCTTGTCCGTTGGACACCGAGGCATGGCGCTACATCGCCCTGCTTGAGAAAGGCCTGTACGAGGAAGCCTACCAAGTTATCAGAGCGCCAAACCCATTCCCTGCGATCTGCGCACGCGTTTGCGACCGCAAGTGCGAACAGAGATGCAGCCTCGGGGTTAGCGGCGGCGAGCCCGTGGCTATCAGGGCGTTGAAGAGGTTTATCACCGACCGTGTCGATCCCGCGGTCTACAAACCGAAGAGGGTCCACCGGAACGGGAAAGAGACGCTGAAGGTGGCGGTGATCGGCGCGGGTCCCGCAGGGCTGTGCGCCGCCCACTACCTTTCACTTCTAGGCCACAAGGTGACGGTTTTCGAGGCCGAAGCCAAGCCAGGGGGAATGCTTAGCAGCTGTATTCCCGCGTACCGCCTGCCCAGGGACGTGGTGCGCACGGAGATAGAGTCGATCCTTGACGAGAACATCACCCTGAAATGCGGCACTGTTTTGGGGCGCGACATGACGATTGACGACCTGTTTGCCGGCGGTTTCAAGGCGGTGTTTTTGGCCATGGGCGCCGATAAGAGCTGGGAGTTGGGCCTCGAGGGGGAGAACCTCGAGGGGGTGTATCCGTCCATGCCGTTTCTGAAAGCCTTCAATTTGAGGGGCGAGGAATTGGCTGGGGGGCACGTGGCAATTATCGGCGGCGGCAACTCGGCAGTGGACGCCGCCAGGGTGGCTGCTCGCCAGAAGCACGTCCAGAGCGTGACGTTGCTCTACCGCCGCAGTAGCCAGGAGATGCCTGCGTACGCGGAGGAGGTCGAAGCGGCCATCGAGGAGGGCATAAAACTCGATACTCTGGTCTCGCCAGTGAGAATACGTTACATTGAGACGGCCGTAAAGGAGGGGGTAAAGGTCGAGGCCCTGGTCTCCCCCGTGAAGATATATGCCGAGAATGGGCGCCTGGTCGGCATCGAGTGCATCAGGAACAGACTCGGCGAGATCGACTCGAGCGGGCGACGGAGGCCTATTCCGTTGCCGGGCACTGAATTCATCACATCCTTAAATACTCTGATCGTGGCCATCGGAGAGCGCCCCGACAGCGATTGCCTCGCCGCCATGGGGATAGAGCTCGATAAAGGCGGCAGGCCCCGGGTCGATCCGCGGACCCTGGCCACCGGCCGGCAAGGCGTTTTCGCTGGCGGTGACTTGGTCACGGGCCCCTACACTGTTGTTGACGCTGTTGCGGCAGGCAGGAAGGCGGCAAAGGTCATTGACCGCTACCTGCGCGGCGACGAACTGATGGAAGAGCCTGAAGTAGCATTGCCGGAGGCCTTTATAGAGCCGGCGGAGGTCGCGGACAAGGAACAGGAGGAGGTGACAAGGGTCGGGCCCGCTACACTTCCCGTTGAGGCGCGCAAGAAGAATTTCGCAGAAGTGGAGATGACCCTGTCGCTTGAGCAAGCGACCCGCGAGGCCCGAAGATGCCTGCGGTGTGATCTGGAGTTCACTCAGTGTGAGAACAATCAAGTCAATTGCGCCGCGCTGGAGGGAAAACCGGAATGATTGCACTGACGGTCAACGGACTGCGGGTTTCGGTCGAGCAAGGCGCCACGGTGCTCGAGGCCGCGCGGTTCTTAGGCTTTCCGATCCCGACATTGTGCCACATGGATGGTCTGTCGCCCTACGGCGCCTGCCGGCTGTGTGTGGTCGAGATTGGGGAAGGCCCGAAGGCGAAACTCGTGTCATCGTGCACATATCCCGTTGAAGAGGGGTTGAAAGTGCGAACCGCGTCGGCACGGGTGCTTCGTGCGCGAAAGATGACCATCGAGCTCTTGCTGGCCTCGTGTCCGCAATCGAAAACCATCCAGGATCTTGCCTCGGCCCACGGCGTGCGACGGCAACGCTTCAAGCAGGAGTACGAGGATTGCATCCTGTGCGGCTTGTGTGTGCGGATGTGCGAGGAACAGATGATGGCCAAGGCCATCGGTTTCCGCAACCGAGGCGAGAAGAGGGGCATCGGCACGCCCTTCGACATCAGGTCCGAAGAGTGCCGGCTGTGCGGCGGCTGCATGTATGTCTGCCCCGCCTGCCAGCTTCGGTGCACCTATACTGAAGCGGAAAAGGCCGTCTGTGGCGCCTGCGCTAACCTCACCCCGCCCTGCATCGAGAAAGAACCGTTTGACGACATGATGTGCTACATGGACCCTTGTGTCGCTTGTGAGATCGAGACTGCCAAAGAATAGAGGAAGGACTTGGAGACGATGTCGATGACGCTATCGAAAATCAACGCTTCAGCCGCAACGCTCACAAAGAACCGTACCGAGGAATCGATTGCTCCGCGCTCGGGTATGTGCGTTACCTGTGTGGACGGTTGCATTGGCATGTGCGAAATCGGCAAGTCCGCCTACCGTGGACACGAGGTCCTCTACCCGCAGCCTTTCGGTGTGATCACCACCGCCGGCGAGAAGACCTACCCCGTTGATTACTCGCACTTCAATATCATGGGGACCGCCGTCGGCGCGCATGGCATCGAAGCAGACAGCGATAAGGCCGTCTTCCCAGCCGTCAATCTCGAGGTCGCCTTCGGCCATGATAGTGGGATCAAGTTCCGCGCGCCCTGGATCATCCCCGGAGTAGGTTCGACGGACGTCGCCAGGAACAACTGGGAAGGCCTGGCGATCGGATCGGCCCTGGCCGGGACCGGACTTACTATCGGCGAGAACGTCGTGGGCATGGATCCCGAGGCGGTCATCAAAGAGGGCCGCGTAGTTGACACGGCGGATCTGAAGCGCCGCGTGAAGCTCTTCAAAGACAACCAACGCGACGGTTACGGCACCATTATCGTCCAGGCCAATGTCGAGGACACTCGCCTGGGCGTCCAGGAGTACGCCATTGAGAAGCTGGGCGTAGAATGCGTCGAACTCAAGTGGGGCCAGGGCGCAAAGGACATCGGCGGCGAAGTCAAACTCAGGGACTTGAAAGAAGCCCAGCTTCTCTATGAGCGTGGATACGTAGTGCTCCCGAACCCGATGGCCCCCGACGTTATCAAGGCCTTCGAACGCGGCGCGTTCAAGGAGTTCGAGCGGCACTCGCGCGTCGGCATGGTGACCGAGAAATCGTTCGCCGAGCGCGTCGAAGAACTCCGCCAGGCCGGCGCCAAGTATGTCTTCCTCAAGACCGGCGCCTACAGACCGGCAGATTTGGCCCCGGCCATCGTGTTTTCTTCTCGGTACAAGATCGATCTTCTCACGGTCGATGGCGCTGGCGGCGGCACGGGTATGAGTCCATGGCGGATGATGAACGAATGGGGCGTTCCGCCGGTCGAATTGCATTCGCTGTTGTATCAATATGCCAAGCGCCTTGCAGACAAGGGTGAATACGTGCCTGCACTAGCCGTTGCCGGCGGCTTCGCTTTCGAGGACCAGATATACAAGGGCCTTGCACTGGGCGCGCCCTTTGTGAAGCTGGTTGGCATGGCGCGTGCGCCCATTGCCGCGGCCATGGTAGGCAAGACCATCGGACGCACAATCGAGGATAACCAGGTTCCGGTCTATATCGAGCGTTTCGGCAACACGAAGGACGAGATCTTTGTTACGGCCGGCGACTTGCGCAGGGAACTGGGCGACCAGGAATTTGACAACGTCCCGACTGGCGCCCTGGGTCTCTACACCTATTACGAGCGCCTCGCCCAGGGACTGCGCCAACTCATGGCCGGCAGCCGCAAGTTCGCCCTCGAACACATCACACGCACCGACATAGCCGCCCTCACGCACGAGGCCGCCGACATCAGCGGGATTCCGCACGTAATGGAAGTTGACCACGAAGACGTCGAGGCCGTCTTTGCAAGCTAGTTTTGTATGTTGGCGTTACGATACCTGCAACCTGATAACCTTCCTTGGTAACCGTTCACGGGCTGGGAAGCTGGAAGTGGTAGGGGCTTGGTGGCATCGAAGAGCAAGGAGGGAGGGGGCTTTGCGCGGAAGTGCGCCTGGACGGCGTCAACAAGGAACGTGTAGGCCGAAGGGCCTTGCGCGGCGCAGGTGGCAACCGTCGTCCAGATGCGCTCGCACCATTGACGGCCTTTCTCGCCCCGGGTCCCTTGGGTGATGTGGCGATCGATCACCACAAAGCGAATGGCCTGTTCGGCAAGGTTGTTGGTCGGCCCAATTTCTTGGGTCGTGATGAATTCGAAATAGGCGCCGCCGCGTTCCTCGATGCGCACAGGCTTGCGGACTATCTCGACCTGCTGGATCACGCGGGGCGCTTCCTCGTCCGGCGTCAGCACGCCGCCGCAATCGGGGCAGGCCTCGAGCGTCTATTCGTGCGTGGCGTCGATCTGCTCGGGCGAAAAGGGCGGGCGCTCGTGTTTGGGATGGCCCGGTTGGCCCCCCTTGGCGCGTTTGTCACCAGCGTTCGGCTTGGGGGCTTGGGCGGTTTCACAATATCGCTGGAGGGTGGCTTGGACAGTTCTTACGCAACCGCGCCACTTCCGCTTCCAGTTCGGCGATGCGCTTCTCAAGGCGATCGATGATGGCGAGCAGTTCGCGTTTGGTGGCGGTGCGACGACGACGCTTGCTCAATGACTAGACCCCCAAGAAACACCACATATTCTGCAACAAATCAACCTTAAGCACAATATATAGTATCCTGCAATGGATTTCAACCCCGTGAACGGTTACGTCCTTGTCCATTTCTGCTCACATCCTTAGAGATACCTCATGACCTCACTTCCATTCAAATGTGCCCTTATTCCGGATGAGCCGAAAAACGCCATGCGAATCTGCCTCACCCGCGATCACGGCGGAAGAACCAACAAGACCAACCTTCTGGACGCCCAACCGCGGAATCGCTGTGCTAATAGTGCTTGACAATGTCCTTGCTGAAGCGTATTGTATTGCTTAACGAGGCAATACTCGTGGCTGAATTGGGAATTGGGCGCAAATTGACATAGGCGGGTGACCGTAGGGGTGGTGGGGCATTGATGATGGGGAAACGACACGGTCGGGGAACACTATACCCGGATCGCCCCCGCTTGTCGGACTACCGCGTCCTTAACTCACCGTGTGAAAGCGGTGTCGCCTGATCCTTAACGCGCATCAGGGCGGCGGCTCAAGAAGGAGAACCCGAAGATGAGAACAAGAACGGCTGCGTTGGTGATGATCGCATGGGCCGCGGGATTTCTACCCAGCTTGTGTTATGGCGCCGAGGTACTGTTTGAAGACAACTTCGACAGCAACCCGTGCGGGCGCTGGGCGATCTACTACGACGACTGGAGCGATGCCGGCTGCACCGTTTACTACTCCACCGGGGAGCAGGACGCGTGCGGGACCTCTTGGGGTTATGCGTATCGAGAATACGACGGTAACCGGTGGATGGTGAGCCCGTCTTTCACCACTGCTGGCTACACCGACCTCAAACTCACCTTCTACTGCAAGAACGACAGCGGCGCGCCCGGCGCGAGCATCGATGCCGATGTGTTTCAGCAGGGCGTGGGTTGGGTCCCCGCGGGTGGTGTGGGCAATGCCGCTTCGTGGACTAAGGCCGAGGTCGACCTCACCGGGACCATTACGGGCATCCGGTTCCACTTGGTCGGAGGTAGCGGTAAGGCACGCCGGCTGGACTGCGTTTCGATCGTCGGCGACCCGGTGTGCACACCTCCCGTCGCGATCACGCAGCATCCGTCGAACCTGCAGGTGTGTCCCGGCGATACGGCCAGTTTCAGCGTCGCGGCGACCGGCAGCAGCCTGACCTATCAATGGCAGAAAGACGGCGCGGATCTGAGCGATGGCGGTGATACCTCAGGCGCCACAACCGACACACTGGAGATCGCCAATGCCGAGTCTTCTGACAACGGGCAGTACCGATGCGTGGTGACGGGCGATTGTGGCACTGTGACCTCGAACCAAGCGACCCTGACGGTAAGCCATGAAGTGGTCTTATTCGAAGAGAACTTCGACACCGATCCCTATGCCAACGGCTGGACTGGCGTGGGCAGGTACTGTGACTACGCGCAGGACGCCTGCGGGGCGTCATGGGGCTATGCCTACCGCGACAACTCGGGGTCGTTCTACTCGCCGACGTTCAGCACGGCCGGCTACATGAACCTGACGCTCGTTTTCTGGCACAAGAACGACGACGGCGGTGGGTATCACGTCGAGGTGCTCGAGGGCGGGACGTGGTACGATCGGGCCTACGTGACTACGCCGAATGCCTGGACCCGGGAGGAGATCAGCATTGGCGCGGGAGGGACCGTCACGCAGATACGATTCACGTACGACGGCTGCGGCTACGACTGCACCCAGCGCGTCGACTGCATCTCGATCGTCGGCGAACCGGAGTGCACACCTGCCGTAGAGATCACGCAGCATCCGTCGAACCTGCAGGTCTGTTCCGGCGATACGGCCAGTTTCAGCGTCGCGGCGACCGGCAGCAGCCTGACCTATCAATGGCAGAAAGGCGGCGCGGATCTGAGCGATGGCGGTGATACCTCAGGCGCCACCACCGACACGCTGGAGATCGCCAATGCGGAATCTGCTGACAATGGGGAGTACCGGTGCGTGGTGACCGGCGACTGCGGCACCGAGACCTCCAACCAAGCCACACTGACGGTCAGCGGAACACCAACGATCGCCCAGCATCCGCAAGCGCAGCACGTCGTTCTCGGCGACACGGCCGTGTTCACGGTGACGGCCTCGGGCGCGGGCGCGCTGGGATATCAGTGGCAAAAGGACGGCAGTAATCTGAGCGATGGCGGCGACATCTCTGGAGCGATGACGCCCACGCTCCACATCGCCAATGTCGACACGTCCGACGAGGGCAACTATCGCTGCGTGGTGACCGACGATTGCGGCACGGCCACGTCGAACGCGGCTGCGCTGACGGTCAGCGACGAGGTCGTGCTGTTTGAGGAGACCTTTGACACGAACCCGTTCTCCGGGGGACGGTGGGCGGTCTACAAGGACGGGGTGCCGCAGCCGGGCACAGTGAACTACTACACCGACGACAACGCTTGCGGGTCGGGCAACGGCTACATCGAAAGGCACTACGACGGCCACCGCGAGGTCGTCTACGAGGGGGCGCCGTTTACCACCGCCGGATATGAGAATCTTCTGCTGACCTTCTGGTACAAGAACGACAGCGGCGCAAGCATTCAGGCCTACGTGCTCCAGGACGGCGCCTGGGTGTTGGCGGCCTCAGTGGGTACGGCCGCGTCGTGGACCGAGAGCGAGGCTCCCCTGAGCGGCGTCATCACGGGGATCTACTTCGTACTGACCGGCGGCAGCGATGACTCGCGGGCGCTCGACTGCATAGCGATCACCGGAGAGCCCGAATGCACGCCGCCCGTGGTGATCTCGCAGCAGCCGGCGGACCTGGCCGTGTGCCCGGGGGAGACGGCTGCGTTCACGGTGGCGGCGTCCGGCAGCAGTCTGACGTACCAATGGCAGAAGGACGGGGCCAACCTGAGCGACGGCGGGGACATCTCTGGCGCGACCACGCCGACACTCGATATTGCCAATGCCGAAGCGACGGACAATGGAGATTACTGCTGCGTGGTCACCGGCGACTGCGGCACCAAGATCTCGAACACGGCCATGCTCGTGGTGAGTGCTGTCCCGACCATTCTCCAACAACCCCAGTCGCAGGAAGAATGCCTTGGCAACACGGCGACGTTTACGCTGACGGTCCTGGGCGCTGGTGTGGTGGGTTATCAGTGGCAGAAGGACGAGAGCGACCTGAGCGATGGCGGAGACATCTCCGGCGCCCATACCGATACGCTTCAAATCGCCAATGTCGAGTCTGCCGATGAGGGCAACTATCGCTGCGTGGTGACGGACGATTGTGGCGCCACCACCTCGAATCAGGCGACGCTCACAGTGCTGGATGTGTGTATCGGCACCAGCCCCAGTGGCCACTACGTCGCTTACAAGGGCCAGAGCTTGATGCTGACCGGCGACAGCGGCACCCAGTGCGCCACGCAAAACAGCAATCTCGATCACCGCGAATGGATCGACGACTGCCATGCGCGCGGCATTCGGGCGGTCCACGTCTGGTCGTTCATGGGCGCCCGGCAGAAGCAGGACGGCAGTGTGATAGAGGATCGCTGGGGATACGTATATCCTTGCGTGACCCCCTGGGCGAGGCACACCTCCGGCGCACTGGCAAACGACCAACTCTATCAATGGAATCTACAGGCCTTCGATGAAGGGGCTGAGGGGGATTGCACTCACTATTGGCCGAGGATGCGCGACCTGTGCTCGTATGCCAAGACGAAGGACGTAGTTGTGGGCTACACGGTGTTCACGGGTTGGATAAAGGGCAACCATGACGCCTGGGAGTATCACCCATTCAACGTCGCCAACGGCGGGCACCTCAGTAACAATCTGCCCGACGGCGTGACGATCGCCACCCCCGGCGCCGAGGTATGGCAACAGACGTGGTCAGGGTCCTGGTCCAACGCCAAGAAGACCCAGTGGGTGTGGGAGCAGCTATCCATCAAGGCCATCAACGAACTGGCCACGATCGGCAACGTATTCTTCGTATTCTTCGACGAGCATTCTTACGACGAAGGCAATATGGGCGACCATTTCAGGGACTTCTTCAGGAGTCGCGGCCAGGTGTGGATGGATTGGGCGAATCGCCGGTCCAGCGTGGACTGGGTGATGAGCAGCACCTTCGGCGGTGACGACAAGAACTCGAATGCCGTAACAGGTTTCAATGGCAGTCCGACCAGGCCGTACTTCTTCCTGGAAGGAGAGCCCTATATAGGCGACGGGGTACGAACCGCTGCTTGGACTTTTTCTATCGGCGGTGGGCACTACTTCTTCCACGCCGACGCGGGACAGGAGACCGACCGGACCGGTATCATGGGGTACGACCCCCACGTGCCGGGCGGGGACAAGGGGATGTACAAGCGCGACTGGCTCGGTCACATCGGCCGGCTGTTCAACGACCACGTCGACGAACTCGACACCATGGTTCCGCGCAACGATCTAAGCAGTTCCGGCACGTACTGCCTCGCCGATGCCGGCCGGGAATACGTCGTATATTCGATGATCGGATCCTCGACCGGCTTCAACGTCAACCTGAGTGCGGCGTCCGGTAAGACGCTTGACTGCCGCTTCTATAATCCTCAGAACGGGTCGTTCCAGTCGACCTTCCAGCGCGCGGGCGGGGGGACAGAGTCGTTTAGCAAGCCGGACTCGAATGATTGGGCGCTGCACATCCTTTGGGAGGGTGGTGGCGAAGGCGAGGGTGAAGGTGAAGGCGAGGGCGAAGGTGAAGGCGAAGGTGAAGGTGAAGGCGAGGGCGAGGGCGAAGGCGAAGGCGAAGGTGAGGGCGAAGGCGAGGGTGAAGGTGAAGGCGAGGGCGAGCCGGCGATACTGGTTGGCACGCCGCTGGTGTCGGGCTCGGATGTGTTTGGGGACGCCAGTGACGCGCTGTACGTGGTAGCCGGCGACGCAACGAATGACGGTGTGGCGGACTTGGTGGTGTCGCGGTACACGGATGGCAGTACGGGGCAGTTGGCGGTGTACCAGCGCTTCGG
>Ga0114930_10002287_pt1 | contig 17341 bp, 20 predicted proteins | sample AnhtaG_FD_87300 | JGI IMG/M metagenome (GOLD analysis project Ga0114930, IMG submission 87300) | Deep subsurface microbial communities from Anholt, Denmark to uncover new lineages of life (NeLLi) - Anholt_01485 metaG | ecosystem: Environmental > Aquatic > Marine > Oceanic > Sediment | place... | reverse complement strand
GCTGATCTCTTCACGTTCATTAATACTTAACTGATAACAATGGGACATATGCAACTCCTTTCTTTTGGCATATTATACCAAAGTTAAGTGTTGCATTTGTAACTTGAACCCAAGCAGTCACCCTTTTTTACAGATAATTTTTATAAGAGATAAATTTAATCATTAAGCTCTTTGGTAATTTGCAGAAGGGCTTTTTAATTGACATAAATGTAAATTAGGTGTATAAGAAAGACAGAATAACCTTACAATCTTAAGGAGGACACTCCATTCAATATAAGTTTAATTTATATAACTAATTAAATATTAAATTAGACTTTTTTAAACCGCCATTTTATAGAAGATATTCCTATAATTTATGATCAAAGACCATAATAAGATTAATCATCCTTTAATATTTCTACTTTTACATTAACTATATCTTAGTTGATGTTCCCTAAAAACCATCCCATCATACTAATAGTTATTCCATACTATTTTAAGCTTAATCCTGATAAATAAGAAGAGATTAACAATATATCATACTTACCCAAGTGTTCGAATAGTACTTTAACTAATATTTTCTACAAACAGTTAAAGTATATTTTAAGAAAGTCTTTTAGGAATGATACTTTGAGCTTATTGATTAATTCCGGATAGCAAGAAAATTCCCATAGAAAGGAAGTGATGTATCTTGATTGTGTTGATATGTTTCTGATCTTCAATTAAATACTATAAATTAACTGGATTACTATCTGCTAAATTTAACAATATCAGTTTATTATTTCTTCAAATTTTAGCTGAAAGTACTCAAATGTCAATAGGAGGATAACCTAATGAGACAAATTAAATTTTTAACATTTTTTATAACAATTCTTTTATTCTGTTGCCTTATTCTTTTTGCTACACCTGTGGATGCTCAAGAAAGAGTAACTCTAATTTGGGAGATTCTTCAGCAGGAGGAATTAGGTAGTGAACTCTATCAAACTGCTTTCCTACTCGATAAGATGATGTCTATTGGTCTAACAAGAGAACAGGTTGCTAGTGTCGATTTTTCAGGTAGAGTATCTATTCTCATTAACTTGTTCCCTGGGCAGAGGGCAAATCTTTCTATGGATGGTAAATTCGTTTCCATAATGACAATCGAGCGTGAGTTTATCAATCTTTTCGAACTTAAGACCTTTGATGGGGAAGTCATCACTAACATCGAACCTTTTTCAGGTTTTATCAGTTTTTTAGTCAGCAGCGATGCGCAAATGATTGTTGGAGTATCTGTAGAGAAACGACCTGAAGGTATGGAAATGCCTTATACTTTTCACTTCTATGACTCTCTAGGGAATGAGATAGGACAGATAAAAGCCATAAGTCCAACTGGGACATTATTTTCCCCAGATGGGAAGGCTTTTGTTCTTAATGACCCTGAGGCAGGTCTGATGGCTTTTGCAAAAGATGGTTCTGAGCTTTGGAACGTCAATGAATCTTACAGGTACTTTGATGTTGCTAATGGAGCTCACCGAGTAATTGGTAACAGTAGTTCTTTAATTAGAAAGTTTGTTCTTTTCGAAAGTGGTCAACTTATAGGTGATTCATCGTTAGAACACCCTGTCCATAACGTAGCAATTTCTCCAAATGGAGAATTTATTATAGTTACCGATGCAAGAACTGTAAGATTTTTTATGAATCAATTACAGGATGTGTGGGGATATACTTTTAATGACGAGTCGCTGACGATAAATTCTATTGTTGTCTCAGATAGTGGCTTTGTAGCCTGTGGTTTGCTCCGAGACAATGGAGAAAATTCACCTCCTGAGATAAGGTATACTGAAGGTCGAGTTTTCTTATTTGACCAAAATGGAAATATCATCTGGCAAGAAGCATATAACTTACACCTAGCTAATGCCTGGATACCAATAGTCGCCTTAACTCCTGTTACGGAGAGCCAAATGATATTAACAGTTCGGACGAGAGATAAATTGTTTAATTACACAATAGAACCTTAAAAAAGGAATGTAGGAAAGTAACCACAGTTTCTTGGTAAGAATTCTACATGGGCATGTAATAAAGCAAGGCAAAATAACTTTTAAAATGCTCTATGATCTTTGAGGCACAAGATTAAAAGTAAAAGTAAAGCTCTGTGTTTTTGAGTGTTCTAAATGAAAAATTGATTAGGAATTCTTACCAGAATGCGAAATACCGTGATTCTCCACATATCGGTAAGATTTACAAATTAACTCGGAAGCGACGAAATAAAAATTATCTTTTGTTAAACAACATTTTTTCAATAGGCTATTATCTCAGATACATTAATTTTATAACTACTTTTTGAAAAAATGTATAAGATTCCTGTCTAGGAAATGAAAAGGAGGAAAAAAGAATGAATAGACAGAAAAGATTTTTCTATTTTATCACCCCTTTTTTATTCTTACTTATTGCCCTTGTAATTGGAGAAGCGGCGGCGCAATTGCCATGGCCTGTCGAACCTACCAATGCTGATCACCCGATTGGAAATGTTTTCGGTGAATGTCAACAGTATGTTACGATACCGACTCCCTATCTACACACCGGACATGATATTCGGGAGGATCCTGCTCCGAATGGTCCTTGGGTGAGATCAGTTACAGGGGGGGCGCTAACACTCCAAGACAACCCTAACGATCCAAATAATCGTTACAACGGTGTCACGATTATAACAGGTACAACAACTTATAAATACTGGCATCTTGACCACAATACTATCACTCCTGTTGTAAGAAACGCCGACACAAATAATACACAATTCCCAGCAAACACAAGGATTTCTCAGATAGTGGACTGGACAGCAGGCTTGGGTAGCTTCCATCACCTTCATTTTGATATCTCTCGTGGTGGGAATTTTATTAATCCGTTTAGTGATGGACTCGCCCCTGAGGCTGATAATATTCCTCCACAAGTATACGAAATTCTCATCTGTCGTAACAACTCAAATACATTTTTACCAAAGCCTGCTACCGGCTTCTGGATTGTAGATGGGGATTTGGACATCATCGCAAGAGTCAGCGATAGAGATCCCCCTCTTCCAGCTATCGCCTGGCAAGGGAATATTGGTATCTATCGTATCGAATACTCTATCACAGAGTTAGCCGGCACACGTGCTCACGATGTTCCCGCTACACAACTCTACAGGTTTGATACTTTTTCCACTATAGGAAATGGCAGTACTGAAGCGGCTATAATCTATAAGGACGTGCCGCCAGCGGATTCGGAATCTGATTATTGGGTTATGAATGGCGAAAAATATTACTACATTGTCACTAATGTAGACAGTAGTGGTAATTTGAGTGAAGCCAATGGTTACTGGGATACTGATGGCGGCAATTTTCCCGATGGGCTATATCAGATCGAAGTAACGGCATATGACTTCGTTGGAAACAAACATACTAGAAGTGAAACAGTCTTAGTTGAAAACATCCCCAAAGCGCCCGAAAAGGCTGTTTTCTTCTCTACTGAGGAAGATTTCGTTACCCAATTCCCTATGCCTTTTGATGGCAATCCTATCATCTCTGATGGTGACCTGCTTAATGCGGCAGGGTATGTCTACATGCGGAATCTTAAGCTCTTGAGTGTATTTGAGGGGAAGTTCGATCTTGGCTTGGATGCCGCTGATGTCATCGACATAGAGAAAGGCTTCGTCGCGTTCTCGACCGAACTCGATTATCCTGTGGGAGGGGGTTTACAGCCGGTGACTTGCTAGCCACCAACGGAGCTATCCTGCCTAACTCGGCACTCCTTGCCACTTTCAAAATTGCTCGTTATCTGGACCTTGGCCTGGACGCCGTTCACTTCATGGGTAAAAAGGAAGACATCATTAAATTCCTCAAAGTAGTGAAGGAAAAAGGCCACAAGTTCTGGTTGGAAAATCCTAAAGAACTGATCGAGTATCTTGAGGAGTATGATATCGATATTTGGTTTTCCACCGAGGGCACGGCACAGTGGCCGAAGGAGCCCAAGTTTTTGGATGGAGACCTGCTCTCTGTTGCTAAGGGTACCATTGTAGCCGTTAATAGCGACCTTCTACCGCCTAGTGTACCTGCTGGTATCCCTGAGCGGGGGGTTGATTTTGGCCTAGATGCCGTCACCCTAGATAAAGAGATGAATATAGAATTCTCTACGGAGATACTCTATGAGAAACTCTATAGGAATAAACTGAGCTTCACCGATGGGGATGTCTTGTTGCAAGGTGATGGAGTTACGATCCAAAATATTGAGCTCATCAAGTCGTTCGTACCAAAAGCGATAGAACTTGGTCTAGACGCACTTTCATTTTACTTTTACTGAAGGTGACAAAAATAAGGAATAAACCCGCTTTAGCGCGGCTGGGGTTTTGTGCCCGCGAGTCGCAACATTGCCTTTAGCAGTGTGGGCAGCTGAAGCGAGTTTTCTATTTTGGGAAGTTTTATGAACACGTCTGCAATGAACTCAGGCGCGATGTTTGTCCATTATAACCCTGACAAACTAAAGGATGCGGTACTACAGGTGGCGGATTCAGTCGGAACTCTCTTTGCATTTATCCTTTGTCTAAATATAGGACTTTTACTTATTGCTATAGATTGTTAGTTCTTTTAGATGCCCTATAGCTGATAAGGAATTCCTCTGGGCTACTTTGATAGCTTCCCTCTCTGTCGCCTTCTGTCTAAAAGCACGACATTAGCTAATTTCATCTAAACTAAAATCCTTATTTTATAAGCATCTAAAATTATAAGTTGACGCCACCATGTCGTCTTTTTTATCTAATGTTGACAAATGATATTAAAAGTATAAACTAAAATAAAGAACTTAAGTTCGAATATAGACAAGTTATACTAACTAATATGCCATAAGGGGATATGATGAATATGGACAATAAAGGAATCCCAAAAGAATACATGCTAAAGGAAATCGAGATAATTCAAGATGTCATAAGACGGATGGGATCCAATTCTTTTGTGATTAAAGGATGGGCCATAACCCTTGTTGTTGTTACATTACTGTTAAAAGGGTCAAATCATCAAGTTTGGATCGCCTTTGTCCCATTGTTAGTTTTTTGGTTCCTGGATGCACATTTTTTGTGGCATGAAAGAATGTATAGAAAATTGTATGATTGGGTAATCAATAATAGGTTAAAGACAGAGGAATATTTATTTGATATGAATGAATATCGGTTTAAAGACAAGGTTCCGTCAAGAGTTAGGATTATGTTTTCTATAACTTTAGGATGGTTTTACGGTTCTATAGCAATTTTGATTATAATTTACGCTTTAATGTTATTAATCATTAAAGGAGGATGTTAAAATAAAATGGCAACAAAAAGACAAGTTTTTTATAGCTTTCATTACAAACCGGATTGTTGGCGCGCGTCTCAGGTCCGCAACATAGGCGTTGTTGAAGGCAATAAACCAGCTCCTGACAATGAGTGGGAAAAGATTACAAGTGCTGGCAACGATGCTATAAAAAAATGGATAAACGATCAGATGAAATATAGGTCATGTACCATTGTCCTTGTTGGAAGTAAAACCGCAGATAGAAAATGGATAAATTATGAAATAGTAAAATCGTGGAATGAGGGCATGGGGCTTGTAGGTATATATATTCACGGCTTAAAAAATAGTAATGGGTATATCTCTGAAAAAGGGAATAATCCATTTGACTATATAAATTATGACGACACTGGTAAAAAATTGTCCACAATAGTCAAATGCTACAACCCGGCAGGAAAAAATAGCAAAGAAAGATATGATTGGATTTCACGATACGTATCAGCTGCCGTTGAGGAAGCAATAAAAATTAGAGAAAATGACTAAGCCCACCGAAAAAATCGGCACAATCCATCGTATAATAGCGTGTGCACGACACTTTGCTAAATACCTTCGGCACTTCGTAAACACGTAAATCGTTAACCAAACCAATTTGAGAAATAATAGGAGAAATTATATGCCTTACCAATACAAAAGAGAACCATTAAATAACGATGAAGTAGACAAACTGACTAATGCCTGTAATACATTCCGGGAAAAATTTGTCATCTGGACCCTTTTAGATATCGGTCTTAGATTATCAGAATTTTCTGATCTTAAAAAAGAAAATATCCAATGGCAAGAAAAAAGATTAGTTATCTACGGCAAAGGTGGACCTTACGACAAAAAGACAAAAAGACGTATTATCCCTATGACAGACAGGGTCAGAAGGTTAATTGAATACCATTTTGCCGAAAATAACAACACTGGAATGAGCAAAAGAACAATCGAAAGAATAGTAAAGAAAGTAGCTGATAAAGCCGGGAGCGCAAAACCAGTTAGCCCACATGTTTTAAGGCATACTTTTGCGGTAAACTGCATTAAAAAAGGCATTTCTACTAGGGCACTTCAATCCCTTTTAGGCCATGATAGATTAGCTACTACTGAAATTTACCTTAATCTATCCCCAGAAGACGCAATTAGAGAATTTTTAAATAAATGGTAACGAAGCACAGTTTTTTAAAGTTTTTTAGATTATTTAAGTTAAAAATAGGAACAGTTTCGTATATATATCTAAGTACAATATCTTACCTTTTATTTTGAAGAATGCGAGGATTAAAATGCTAAAAGCCAAAAAGACGATTATCTATAATAAATTATCAAATTTTAGACCAAATATATCAAACTATAAGGGTGATATTTCGCTATGACAATATCCAAAGAGAAAATTTTAGATTATAGAATCAATGATTGTCATATTCACTTAGGTGCTAGTGGTCCTTGGGTTCCTGGGTTTAATCCTACCGTTATGCTAACTAAGCTCATACAACAAATGGATAAATATAACATCGAAAAAGCTGTTGTCTTTCCTAATCCTCTTCCAGGCTCTAAATATCCACGGGCGAATGACTATATAATCTCTTGCGTAGATAAATATCCTAAAAGGCTAATTGGATTTGGAAGAATTGACCCAAGATATGGTTCAGAAATCATCCCGGAGATAGAAAGATTAAGAAGTAATGGCATAATTGGTATAAAATTGCATCCCGTTGTGGAGAGTTTTTATCCCGACCATCCTTTTTTCCTTCCTATTTATAAGGCATTACTGAATTGCGGTATAAGGTTGATACTTACTCATTCAAGCAACGGTGGATTTGCAGAAGCAACTCGTTGGGCAAATGTAGCAGATGCATTTCCTCAATTAACTATAATTCTGGCTCACGTAAATGAGAAGTGTTTACGACTTTTGAGGCAATTCAAAAACGTTTATGTCGATACTTCAGCTTCTTCATCTCTTTTAATAGAGAAAGCTTGTAAGATTGACAGTTCTAAGGTTCTTTTTGGGTCTGATTATCCCTATACAGGATGGGAGAAAGAATTTGGAAATGTTATACAGACAAATTGCCCCTTAGAAGTGAAAAAGAAAATCTTATTCAAGAACTTTTTGGAGGTCTTCCATGGTTGAGAAAGTAAATAATGACCCTATCTTAATCTTAGAAAAAGAAAACAAAATTATTATGCGCCCTTTCTTTCGTGAGATAATCCTGAAAAACCAAGTAACGGAAGCAGTGAACAACATTAGAAGGGCATTTAGAATCACTGAAGAGTGTCTCTCTGGAAAGATGAACTTAAAAGTACAAGTTTTCCTTTTGGGAGAAAAGCTCTCCAAGAAGAAATATTTTGGCAAAATAGACAAATATAAGATTATTATCAAGGTCTGTGTTCAAGGAGATGCTGAGTCAGCGGCTGAGTTTTTAAAGCAGTGGGCTAGAATTTGGATTTGGTGGTACAAGGGATACAAGGATGTTGATCCAATAGAATATTTCATAAAAACAGCAGCAGACCTCGGCACACCAAAAGACTGGTGGAAAGTTAAGAATTATATTAACAATATAGAAGATCTTATAAAAGAAAGCGTAAAAACCGATGCTCTTGAATTACTTGAAGTTCTTAAATCTAGGAATCTTGCGCTTTCTGAACTTAAGCAGGGGATTCCCTGCCCTTTGACTAGCAAAGTTTGCCCGCTAGAAATAAAAATTAATCCTAATTTAGTTTTTATCGCTATGCCCATCCGACCTGAGTATGAAGATATTTTTAAAACTATAAAAAGTGTTCTTTTAAAATGCAACCTTAGAGCATGGATTGCTCAAAGAGAACCACGTCGAGGTCATATTTTGTGTAAAATATGTGAAAAAATTCAAACATCTAATCTTGGTATCTTCGAAATTACAGATTTAAGCCCCAATGTCATGCTCGAATTGGGCCTATCGTATGGTGTTGGCAAACCAATATTGTTAATAACAAGGTCTATAAAAAAAGTCCCTTCTGACCTAAGAGGCCTGGAAGTGATTGAATACAAAAATTTAGGAGAACTAGAAAGACAACTGCGCCCCTATTTAAATATCTAAGTATGTATAATCACTATGAGTTAGACAAATCAGTAATAATAGTGTGAAAGTTTTGTTATTTGTGGCGTTGACTCAAGTTTTGTTTCGACAAATTTTGCAAATATCAAAAATGTTAACATAAAGACCTCTTGCAAATAAATTTATATAACTTATTCTATGAAATTCATGGTTGACATCCTATTTTTTATAAGTTAAATTGTATAAAAATAAATCTATATTTATATTTTACAGGTGAAACAAGAAATGCAAACTTCAGATGTCCTAAAAAAAATCAATATTCCCAGACATAAACTGTATTACCTGGAGCAAAAAGGCTACATCAGACCTAAAAAAATAACCAGAGGCGACCTAGAGATGAGGGAATATACAGATAAGGACTTTCACAAAATACAGATAATATGGAACTTTTTAAAGCAGGGCTTTAAACATAAGATTGCCTATAAAAAGGCAATTGAAAAACTGAATAAATCTTAAGTTATGCCCGGATCTATCCCCCTAATTATCCCATTAAAAGAAGGAAACAAGGAACTAAAACATATTAAAAATTTACATATATAAAAATAAAGAGGAAGGAAGGCATAGGGTAAGGAAAAATTTTTCAAATATGAGCGTTTTTGAGCGTCTTAAATCAAAAAATAAATTTTCACGGGCAAAATTGGGCAATATCGGGAAACCTTTATATAATAGGGCTTTCAGGAGTTTTTGGAAAAAACCTTAATCTTCCGAAAGCCTTATTGTTTAGGGATTACCGTCCTTTAGCCGCTTTACCCTATAAAAAACGTCCTCTTAACTTTCATTTTCTTTTCCTCTTCCGAAAATTCCTTTCTTAGGGATGACTTTTTACCCATTTCTTTTAATTGAGTATACCCTAACTTATCTGGGTTGAACTCTAAAATACTATGAAAAGAGAACTTTTAAATTTTGGAGATACTCAGAGACTTAATATAACATAATACTTATTGTGTATAGTAATACAAATCAGCTTTTTATGTCACGCAAACCTTTAATAATAGCCTTTTTAGCATATATCGCCAAATATCTCCTGATAATAAGTTGAAATAACATAACATATATGGTATTATAATAAAAATAGTATAATATTAGGAGGTGATAAAATGAATACCGTAGAACCGATCAGAGACATCCAGAAGATACTGGCGATCAAAAGAATCTTAAAAGAGCAATCGAATCCCCGGGATTATCTGCTATTTACCATGGGTATTAATTTTGCCTTACGCATTAACGATCTTCTTTCCCTTAAAGTAAAAGACGTATTAGATAAAAAGGGCGAAATTGTTGAGTACCTTCATCTAAGGGAGCAGAAGACCAAGAAAGAAAAGAAGATCAAGATCAATAAGGCAGTAAAAGAAGCCTTAGAATACTACTTCAAGAAAGCGAATGTTACTGATCCGGATAGCTATCTATTTACTTCTTATAGATCTAATCAAAAATTGGATCGCATTAGAGTATGGCAGATGATCAAGAACTGGTGTAAGGAGGTAGGCCTGGAGAGCGAAAGGATAGGTACACATACACTAAGAAAGACCTGGGGGTATCAAGCAAGAAAGAAAGGCATTACTATCGAGCAGATCTCTGAAAAGCTAGGCCATCGGAGCAGTATCGTAACCAAAAGATATATTGGTATTAATCAGGATGAGATTAATAAGATAGAGGATGAAGTTTGTTTGTAGACTTGGGGAATAAATGAATTTCAATATTTTTTAATAAAAAAGAAGGATTTTTAAAACTTATGTAGAATATATAAAATGGTATTAAGTGCGAAACTCACCCCGTTTACTTTTCTATTTTTATATAAATCGAAAAGAGTCCTTAAAAAATGCACTATATAAAAAGAAATACTAAATTTAGTATTCTTTCCTTTCTTTCACCTGAAATTATCCTTACCTTGATTAACTATATTCAATTTCTTACTAAAACCAAAATTCACTTTACTGATAGAAAACAAGAGGATATTTCGCTTGCTTTATTTAATTTTATTTTTCCTTATGAACGGAGGGCAGGTATATATCGATAAACCCGAGTTTAAAAAACAATATATGAAGTAACTATATTATAATTAGAGTAATCATCAGAAGTAGCATTTTTAAAGGCGAGTGAGATAAAGCATTTTATTAAATTCAATTAGTCGATATAGGCAACTTAATTCAGGATATAAATAATGAAACTGGCGCATGCATCAGGAAATTGAGTAAGGGATTATGATTATGAAGGAGCATTATGGAAAGAGCTTTTAAAATATAACAAACGAAACGTCTCACTGCCTTTCATATTTTCTAATTTGCAGGATTTAATGATAAGAATCGAATATATTTGTTAATAATAAAGATTTAATCCTTAGAATATATAGAAAATTTGAAAATTATTTGCGTATAGAATGAGGAACAAAATATGTTAAAAGATATTTATAAAAGATTAAATTTAGAAAGTGATTTAAAAAAAGAGCAAGATAAATTTATAAAAAGAATTCAATTAATTTTTGAGAAAGTTGACTCTAAACATCGTTCATACTGTGGAGGGCCGGATAATTATTTGTATAATGTTTCGAATGAAATAGCTTTTCAGTTAGGCGAAGAAAAAAGAGACCTTTTAGAGGAATATTTAGATAATCCAACAATTGAAAGAGTCCTAACAGTTTCAGAAATTTTTCTTCATGTTATAAAAAACGCACAAGGTTTTTATTCTGAAAATAAATATTTACCTTTAGAAATTGAGGAAACAATTAATCTTTCAATAATTGATTTAGGCATTTCTTTTAAAAATAGGAAATTTTATATAAAAGGCGCTGAAGAATTGGACGAAAAATTAATTTTTGAACCCTTAGAATGGTTAGATGATTATCCAAAAACAAAAATATTTTTTGAGGGAGCCTTAAAGGAGAATCTTCGAAAGGATTATCCCGATGCTATTACTAAATCGTATAGTGCATTGGAAAGTTTAGTTAAAACACTTTTGAATAACAATACAAATCTTAAAAAAAATATCCCAAAATTGTTAGAAAAGCTTAATTTGCCTGATCAATGGGGAAAAATACTTTTCAATTTTTGTGATTATGCTCATGAATTTTCAAGCCGGCATGGAAAAGAAGAAGGTACAAAACCATTAAAGATAAATCCAGAAATAGTAGAAGCTTATATTTATTTTACTGGTTTAATAATAAGGTTAATTATTGTAAGCTAAAGTAGTAATTAATGTATGATAGATAGAGTCAGATCTCAAGAGGATGAGATTTGTTTATAAAATAGAGTATAATAGATTTTAATCAATAAAGAAGGATTTTTAAAAATTACGTAGTATTAATGAATATATAAAGTTTTCGAAAGTAAATTTTATCAATAATAAAAAAATAAAATATAAAAACTCTTATTTCTATTTAAAAAAATTTGGCCATTGTTTTTGAAATATAAATATTGAATATACATTGCAATTATTGTATATAATAAGCTCCAAGAAAAGTGTTTGTTAATTCCCAGTTTAAACTTACAAATACTATCAAAGTTCCATCCATAAATCTTCCAAGAATCCCATTTAAAAAGTATCAAACCCTATAAAAAATATGAATTAAATAGACAGAAGATGGTAAATTTTATCATTATATATATTATGTCCATAATTAATTGGAGGATTAAATTATGAAAAGAAAATCTTTATTCTTAATTGTCTTCATGATCGTAGCGGTCTTTTTAAGTGGGTGCAATGGAGTAATAACTCCTGCTACTGATGAAGCAAAAGTAAAAAGTGTTATAAATGAATATTTTTTAGCTATAAATGATCAGAACTGGAGCAAGGCAAAAAGCTGTTGCGTCTATGGCTCGGACCGGTATTATGCTACTTGTGTCTTGGAAGATTATGTTAACTCTTTATATCAGTATGGCGTTGTAACCCTTACTTGTATTGCAAGCATTTCTAATGTCTCGATTTATGGTAATTATGCTCAAGCATATATTAACTTTACCCTCACGGTGAGTGTTGGCTCTTATTATGATATTGGAAGTTTCCCGCTTTATTACTATTTACAAAAAATTGGTAATAGTTGGAAAATATATGGTCCTGGCGTAACTTATAAAAGGGTGTTTTGATTTAACGAGAATTCTCTACAAGAGAATTTAGATGCTTTTTTAGAAGGTGATAAGAAGAAGAGAATTAACTAATAGAAAGAAACGCCATAGGAGGCAAAATAGAGCAGTTTTAGGGCTATTCTGAGGGAGTTATTAAATAATTTAAAGGGGGATTAAATAAATGGTTTCCTTTATTTGCGTTATGGCAATATGTGCAATATTGGGAATATCTTTAGGAACTTTGGCTAAAAATAAGGGATTTGATTATTGGAGATGGTTTTTTATGGGTATTATTCCTGTCATTTTTCCTTTTGCTCTTATCTGGATAATTTTTAAAAAGCCAGAGATTTTTCCGGAAATCAGAGATGAGAATATATCGAAAAATAAAGATAGCGAGTTTATAAGAAAAATGGAAGAGTTTGATGAGACGCATAAATAAATAGAAATGAAAAGGGGGTTATTATGGGTCGTTGGACAGAATTAATTATCTTTGCTCTTTTCTGTGCTTTTTGGGTATGGTTATTTTATTTCTTACAAAAGAAAGACGAGAGGGGGAAAGATAAGAAAGAAAAAATTGACGATTATCTGATTAAATGAAAGGGAAGTTTAGATGAAAATTATAATTGCTTTCAAAGCAATACTTTTTATTTTGTTTATATTGTTTTATCCTTATCTTATTTTTCAGACAGAGAGAGGAGAGATTGCCGGTATATTAGGCGCTATTGGAACTATTTTATGGGCGGTTACGCTAATTGCCGGTATGATTACAATTATTATATGGGTTTTAAGAAAATTAGGTTTTGATAATGAAAGGGGATAAAATGGAAAGCTTTTTAATGTTTTGGGTTGGCTTGCTTTTAGGTTTGTGGATTGGTTATCAAAGCGGAAAAAAACATAAATAAGGGGTTTAAAATGAACAAAAACCAAAAATTAATTTTAGCAATTTTTATTCCGATAATCATTTTTTTTATTGCTTTAATGATTGCAAATAACTTGGGATATACAGTAATAACAAGGAAAGTGCCTGAGATTAACTATTTGCGTAAATATCTTGGGTCAACGACTACTACACATGAAGGCAATCCTTTTGACTGGGAAAATACCTGGTATGTATGGATAACTTATGCAATCTTTTGTTGTATTTTTGAATATAAGCTATTTGCAGATAAAAAAAAGAAAGATAAAGCTAAAGAATTAAGGGGGAATAATGATAAATAAGGGTGGGACCATAACCTTGATTGAAGCCTGCAATCTATTAAACAAAAGTAAAAGGACCGTTAGCAGGTATATCAAAAAAGGTCTGATAACACCGGAAAGAATTAAAAGCAAGCGGGGAAGCGTGGAGTATAGGTTTAGCTTTTTATTTTACGAGGTCTTCCTTTTCCTTTGAATAAATAGGAACAACATGTCCCATTTTCTTAAATAGGGAAGGCGTACCAAGTCAATAGTCCGGTAAGTTTTGGGTTGTCCTGGAAGAAAAGAGAAGAGAAGTAATAAAAGAGTGGATTGAAGATAAAAAAATAAGGTTTTAAATTATATCAGAATATAAAAAATTATCTTTTTCGAATTCCTGAAGCTATATACCAGATTGAAATAAATGAGCTAAAAAAATATTTAAAAAAGAAGGATTTTTAAAATAAGTGTAGTACATATAATATATATAGCGTGAAATATTTAACGTAAATAAATATTTTATATTCTATAAATTTATTAAATTTAATATTGTAACCTGTATGAAGGTAACAGGAGAGGCTTTTTCTTTTATTTAAAAAAGAAAAGGCGCCGAAGAGGCAAGATACTAAATGTATCTAAACTTTCAGGCAAAAGGACTGTTACCGGACTGTATATTGTCTGCGGATAAAAGCAGATGGTGTTGATGAACAACAGAATGAATGGTGGGGAGCCTGGATTATAGACACATCTACTAGTGAAGAAATATTTCTTGGAAAAATAAAAGTTCCTGCCTCCTGGCAGCGTTTGGATAATTATTCTTCAGTCTGGGTAGAGTATTATGGAAAGGTAGATGAATGTAATTCTATCCCTTATGCTGAAGCTCGCTTTAAACAACCGACTGCTAATGATGGCAGCTACTTACCAATAGGTTTAACAACTGTCATTGGAACGACCTGTTCAAATACCATCATTATTCCTTTAGCAAATCAGGGAGTAAATTTTAAAACCGGTGGCTCTTTTTAAGATGAATAGTCTTAATGATTTTAAAGGAGTAGATTAAAATGAGACGATTGATTTCTATTATTGTAATCATAGCTATATGTATAAGCATCAATGCTGATGTCTTAGCGAAAGTAAAATTTGGCAGCTGGGATCGGTGGGATGAGGAATTGCCACCGTGGGATAACGAAGATTGGATTTATAGAAAGGTAAAAGAAGAAAGTGCTACAATTATAAGTATCCCGCCTGTTGTTGGAATGCAATTTTGGTTTTGGACAACAGGAGAGCAAGAACAATGGCGTAGCATTAAAGTAACAAGTCCTCCTTCAGTAACCGGAAACGAAGAGATTTTTTTTGTAATAACTCGTTTAGCTTTTAAGGATGATGATCGAAAAATAATGATGGTTATATTTTCTCCACCGCCAATAAGCAGGGAGGTTCATGGGGTTAAAAATGCTCTTGCTACAGCTGAATTTGCCATAGTAGCGTTTCCTTCAGAAGAAGGGGGGAAAGTAGTTATCAGATCTTATGAAAAGAAAGATGGATTACTTAAATTTTATAAAAAATGGACAGTTGCTTTAAAAAACAAAACAGTTCTTGTTCCTAAAAAATATAAAGATTGGTTTATAAATCAATCTAAAAAACTAACTAAAGAGGATATTGGTTTGCCGCAGTTAATATTAATAACTACAAATGATAATAAGATTAAAAAGATATCATTTACAATTGGCGTGGATTTACCATTATTTAAGGAATTTTTGATAAAAGAAAAACTTCCATGGATTAAGAGAGAAACAACTGTTCTTTTTTGACAATAAATAATAAATGAATGTGACAGGGGATACTCCTTTAGAAAAAATAGAGACATCCCATTTTCTTGGATAATAAATATTTTACTTTTAAATTAGATAGATAGGGAACATTTTCTTTGGGATTGTATAGCTATAAAAACTTGTTTAAAAAGGATTGAAACAGGAGGTGAGTTCTCTTGAATTTCTTGAAAAAGAAAAGTTTAATCTGTTTGTTGGTTTTGTTGGTTTTAACTGTATATTTAACTGGTTGTGATACTGTTTTTCCTCCAGGAATATCCCCAGGAATACCAGATCTAACTCTTGAAGAAATAACGCTACTTACGGAGCATTCTTACGGAGAAAATTGTGTTGCAAGATGGCCAATTGGATCAATTATCGAAGTATATGATGAAACAAATTTTTCTCAACTAACATATGTTCTCAATGAATGGAATAGAGCTTTAGAAGGCAATGTAATTCTTGTAACTACTAATAATTCTTCTGAAGCAGAAGTAAAGATTATTTTTAATAATCTTCAAGGGTTTTCAGGATATGCAACTGTTGGGTGGAATAACTATGAAATTTATACAGGATTAGTAGAAATAGATCCAGATAGAGGTATTGAGAATTTGCCTATCTATTTGCATGAATTTGGGCATATATTAGGATTTCATAATCATCTTGAAGAAGGAGTAATGGCACAAGGTTCAGGTCTAATTTATGTTGATCAAAAAGTAAAAGATTATTTTTCAATTTTGTATTCCCTTCCAACAGGATATTGTTTTTAGAAGTTATTTGTATAGCTATAAAGACTTGTTTAAAAGGATTGAAACAAGAAAAGTAGGTGAATAGAGATGAAATTTTTTTTGATTGGTTTGATAATTATTTTGCTTGTTAGTGTTGCGTTAGTTGAGGCAAAAGTGGAGTTTGGGAACTGGGACAAATGGGATAAAGAATTTCCATCAAACAAATACTGGACTTCAGCTAGTTTTACTAGGGAATTATATTTAATAGATAGCAAAGAGATAGTATTTTGGGCAACTAATATATTTTTTTGCAACAATAAAAAATGTAACGAAAAAATGGCTGTAATTCTTCTTTCGCCGGCGAATGAAAAACCATATATTAAAAATAATCTCATATGTAGTGATTATCAGCTGGCAATAGCTGCTTTTCCTCCTAAAAAAGATATAGTAAAGATTGTAGCTTAAAAAAAATGAGAGTAGCGGTAAGAATAATAGGGGCAGCTATTTATTTGAGATAACAAAATAAACAAAAAGAATATTTCTTCTGGAAAACATGAATTCCGACAACGGTTGTACTAGTTCAATAATCCGGTAACTTTTTCCAACTTTTTCGTAAGGGAATTAATAATCAATAATAATTTCAAGCATTGATTATCTCTTTTAACTCCCGATAAACCTTTTCAATCTCCTCCCTCATACAAAAGTTGCGAAACTCGTCTACTATGCTCCATCATTCATTGATAAATGTGAATCCTTTTGCATTTTGCTGAAGGGCTGGTTATTTGAAAAAGAAGGATTTATCAAGAATTTGTAGTATATAACATGTAAAAGATTGTAAACGTATATTTATTCTTGTTTAAAAAAATATTATATTTACAGGTCTTATTAATGAATTTGATAAAATAACTGGTCTTGATAAGTTAAATAATTTAGCGCTCTTTCAGCCCATCTGTCAATAGTAAAAGGGAGGTAATATATCATGGCTCAGAACGATGATGTTAAAGTGTTGAAATTTGCCTTGATAGTTTCCGCGGTTATAGCATTTGTCTATGGATTCGGTTTCTTGTTTGTTCCTGGCCTATTGGTAAGTTTATCAAAGGGAAACCCTGTTGAATTCAGCTGGTTACGATGGCCTGGAGGTATTATCATCGCACTGGGAATAGGTAGCTTAATGGTTTATAGTAAGCCTGAAAAACAGGGTAT
>Ga0114930_10002286_pt1 | contig 17343 bp, 7 predicted proteins | sample AnhtaG_FD_87300 | JGI IMG/M metagenome (GOLD analysis project Ga0114930, IMG submission 87300) | Deep subsurface microbial communities from Anholt, Denmark to uncover new lineages of life (NeLLi) - Anholt_01485 metaG | ecosystem: Environmental > Aquatic > Marine > Oceanic > Sediment | place... | reverse complement strand
ATGCTCCTTTCTTCTCCTTCATCTTTTGGCTCTAAAGCGAAAAACCTCCTTAATTGGTGCGAAGCACCAACGAAGGCTAAACAAGCCCAAAGTAGTGCACCGGTGGGACATATGTCAGGATTAAGTATACGATGCTCTCAGTTGTTCTACAGATCTGGCGCAAAACAAACGGGGCCTATACCGAATCATTCAGTATAAGCCCCGAATTGTTGCAAATACGCTATATCAACCGCATAATTTAAATTGCCAACTAAATCCCAGCTTATGGTGCTGGCCGATACAGACGAATATCATCGAAGTACATCGTACCTGAACCACCGGCTACCGGATTCTTCTTGTTACCAAGACCAATAGCAATCGTATTGACATTGGCCAGGTTCACGCCCTGGTCTGCAAAGGCCTGCAGGTCGATAGTCCATTCCGTCCAGGCCTCTATCTGTGCTGCATTTGGATTATCATGAGTAACTACCGCATTGCCGTTGATAGCAACATACAGGGACTCAGCGGCATTAGCCGCAACACCGTAGAACCACAGCGACAATACTCCAACACCTTCCACAGTCCAGTCTCGTCGGGAGCTCAACGTCATCTCCACCTCTGAATACTTGAGCTTGCCCTGCTGGTTGTTATCATAGAAGATAGGCATCGACTGGCCGCCTCCATTAACGATAGTCTCCTCAGTGTAAGAAGGAGTGCTTTCGTCGCCCACAACCGAGCCGGTCCCATTACCGGCAGAGTATGGTTCAGTACCCAGCGTGCCATAGCCAAGCCCATCATGCCACGTGAACCATATCTGGTTGTCGTTAGCATCGTAGGCCTCAAAGTCCTCCACAAGCAGAAACTCGCGCGTGCTGAAGTTGGAGACATCGCCTTGCCAGGTGGCGGGGATTTCAGCCTCGTTGACCTCGTTAATCTTCCAGTAGTAAGTCTGGCCTAAGTCAAGTGTGCCGGCATCATAGCTGGCGTAGCTGTTGTCCACAGGGACACTGACAGGACTGATAGTTTCATCTATCACTGCCTGCTCATCGGTGCTAAGGTACACATCGTGCGAGGCTGCCTCTCTTCCCGCTCGCCAGCGGAGAGTCACATCATCCACGTCCATATCTGTTGCGCCGGAAGCTGGATCAGGCTCTGTTGCCAACACGGGTACATAAAGGAAGCGGACCTCGCTCAGACCATATTGGGGCAGGCTGCCCCAGTTGCTATTAGCAGTGATCTTGACATATTTTGCTACCATTCCACTAAGATCAATAATCGTATTGGCTGCATAACCAGCCGCACTGGAAGCCCTGGCAAATTCGTGAGTAGTACCCACTGTGGTCCAACTGGCCCCATCGACCGAATACTCAACGGTAGCATCCTTAATACCGAAACCGACAACACGCTCAAGGAAGCTATTATGGTTCCATACCAGCATTTCATGCAGTTTATAAACCTTGTCGAACTCATATTCGACCCAGGTCGGCTGCGGCCCCGTACTACTGCTCAGCCACATATCCGGCTGCTCTACCGAGTGCAGGTCGTTGTCGTCCAGCCCGGAGCCATTGATGGTATTTACAGGCCCCCCATTAGGGTCGGCTGAGCTGGAAGCTGTAGCTGTGATAAGCTCACCCGAAAGGACATAGCCAACAGGTTCCACGGTGAATCCCCAAACAGGACCTTTGGATACAGTACCGTCAGCGGCTTTGACCTCGTCCACACGCCAGTAATAGGTCTGCCCAAATTCCAGACTGCCGGGCGTGTAGGTGGTCGTCTCCTGCCAGCCCATGTAGACACCGGCCGGATCATCGGTGGTGGTGGTATTGTTGACATCGTCAAAATTGGTACCGAAATATACATCGTGTTGGTCGGCACCTTCACCCGGCGTCCAGCTCAACTGGGCATCACGGGCCACACCGGTTTCGCCGTTAACAGGATTTGGACCGGCAGCGAGTTCAAGCTTGGGAAATGGGGCAAGTGCGATTGCAAGAAGCTCTTCGGCGGTCAATGCGTGGTCGTATATGCGAATGTCCTCCATCCTGCCAAAGAATTGTCTTGACGCGTTGGCATGCGCACCGATATTGAAGCCGTCTTTAAAGGTAATTTGATTGGTTCCCGTAACTCGTGTATCCTCCTGTCCGTTCACATAAGCGATCATGTCGGTTCCATCCCGGACTACCGCAACATGATACCATTGGTCCGCTTCAAATTCGACCGTACCGGTCAGCCCTGAATCATTCTTGACGCTGAACCTCAAGGAGCGATTTTGCAGCATGAAATGTATCGTGCCGTCCACCCAGGGGACAACCTTATGTGATATGAGGGAGCGCAGTGTCCCATCGAAATTTTCCTCCCTAGGCTTGATCCATGTGGCGAACGTCAGGGTCGGGACCTTTTCCTGCACGGTGAGTCCAGGGGTCACGAGCACGTCATCACCCCCGCTTACTTCCATCACATAGAAAACCTCTCCGGGTACCAGGTCTGTATCTTCCACCACCTTCGCGTTGCCCTGGAGCTGGGCATGAGCTCCGTTACCGGATGAATCATTGGCAGTGCCGTCATCAAAGGTATAATGCGCCTTTAGTTCCCCGAATACCGCCGGCGCACATAGCGATACCACCAACAACATTATGAAAATTCTTTGGATTCTCTTACTCATCTTTCTGCTCCTCAAATAAAAGTTTTATCTCTCTCCGATTAGGAAATTAAAGTTTGCCGCGGCCCATAATCACGTCGGCCACCCGGAACTAATTCAGTAATAACAGGCGAAACTTACTGTTGCGCCACAGCCTCGGCTCGTTGACCGTAAACTTGGATATCATCGATGTACACCAGGCCGGCACCCCTCTGGGTCGGATTATTCTGATCACCCACACCCAGATACAGCGTCTTGACCCGCGCCAGGTCTACACCCTGAGCCGCTGCGTCCTGCAGGCTAATCACCCACTCAGCCCAGTTCGTGGCAAGAACCACATCAGCACCGCCCGGATGGTTTAAAACGGCCTTTTTTCCGGCCGCGTCTTGGATCCCCACATAGAGCATGTCGGGATTATTTGTTTCCTGACCTCGGACCATAAGTGACAAGCCCTTGATACCGTTTGCAGTCCAGTCCTGCGGGGTGTCCCAGGTTCGTTGCGCCTCGGAAGTGACTGCTGTGCCCGTATTGTCATAATACAACGGCATCGACTGGTTACCCCCGTGAACGATAGTTTGCTCGGCAAAAGGAGTCTCAGCATAACCGACGATAGAGCCGTTTGTCGGGATTTCGTATCCGTCTATCCACGTATTAAATATCCTGTTGCTATTGGGATCATCGGGGTTAAAATCATTGTACGACTCAAAATCGTCTACAATCAGGTATTCTACAACGCTAAAGCTCCAGACGTCACTGGCCCAGAGGACTGGGTCTTCAACCTCATTGGCTTCGTTAACCTTCCAGTAGTATGTCACGCCCAAATCCAATTCGCCGGTGCCATAACTGGTCTCGGAGACCGTGGCGACCGGGGCCGTCCCGTCTATGACCGCCTGCTCGTCGGGGCTCAGGTATACGTTATGTACGGCCGCCTGTCGCCCTTTACGCCAGTTCAGAGTCACATATGTATCCAGACCTGTACTGCCGGATGCAGGATTTGGCACTCGGGCCGACAAAGGAATGAGCGTGAAACGAATCTCGCTCAGACCGTACTGCAGGAGAAAATTACCCCAGTTGCTGGCAATATTCAACCTGACACCCTTAAGCGGCACGTCGCCAAGATCAACCACCGTGTTGGCTGCATATCCCGCTGCTCCAGGCGCTTGGGCGAACTGATGGTTTTCACCCAGCCGAATCCACTCGGAACCGTTGGCGGACGTATCAATCGTTACGTCTTTAACGCCAAGGCCGACGAATGGCTCCATGGTACTATTATAGTTCCAAACCAACATCTGGTGTAACAAGTACATACTATCAAAATCGTATTGAATCCATGCCCCGCTGGCACCTGTGTCACTGCTAAGCCACATCGTGGTCTCTTTTGTCCCATACAGGTCATCACCATCCAGACCGGAAGCGTCGATGGTTCGTTCCGGTCCTTCGCCAGCACTGTTTGAACTGGATGCAGTGGCTGTGATGTGTTCTGTGGCCAGCGGATGGGCGAATGGTTCGACGCTAAACTGCCAGGTCTTTCCTTTGATTGTTTTATCGGGGGTAATCTCGTCCGAACGCCAGTAATACGTCTGGCCGAAATCCAGGCGCCCGACGGCATAGGTGTTCGAGACTTGACGGCCCATATATACACCGCACGGATCCGCAGCCGTGGTCGCACGATCGACATCATCGGCATTGCTGCCAAAGAAAACATCGTGCTGGCTGGCAGTAACACCGGGCTTCCAACTCAACACCACCTCCCGGTCAACATCTGACTCGCCGTCAAACGGAGTTGGATTAGACGCCACTTCGATATCCCGCAGCATCAACTGCTCAACCTCGGGCTGCGCCAAAGCCCGATTGTAGATATGGACCTCGTCTATTTGGCCGTCGAAAAATCCGTAGATATAACCACCAAACAGAATCGGTGCGAAAACCACGTTTTTCCCAGAGGTCAGACCGGTATGAACGGCTTGGCCATTAAGGAAAATGGTTGGAGTTCTCTCTTCATAAACAACCACGATGTGATTCCAGTCATCGCCGATTTGAGCTTCATACACAGCCGTGGCCGGCAGATAGCCCGAGCCGGATTCATAAACCGAAATACCGTTGATTCCGACAGAAAGCCCGGCACCTGCACCGCTCATCTCAAAAAGAGGAAAAAATGGGTATCGTTGGTTGTATACTCCTGCCTCGCTGCCACCGGCCGTGGCGCTTTCATCATCTATTTCATGCCGGCGTGACGTTCTTATCCATCCCCCAAACGTAAAAGTATCCTGGGGTCTTCCATTTTTGCCGACAGTCACATAGCTATCAATGCCATTGAATCCCAGAGAAAATCCTGTTACTCCGGGTTGTTGATACATCACATCACCCGTCGGTATACCGTCGTTTTGATAATCGCTCTGGTCCTTCAATACCCCGCTTTCTTCCTCGAACGCCCACCAGCCTATAAGATTTGGATCAGCACTTTCAGCCGTACTCGTCAAAACCCCAGCTAGTACCCAAGCAAACGAAATCAAACAAATCAAATTTCTCGACATATCAATTCTCCTTCATACAGTATAATTGGACCGTGCTTTGGCTACATACCAAAGCACTCGTTGCTTTCAGGAAAACAACTAAAAATTTGCACCTTCACTAAATTCGGTGCCTGCTCAGGACAATTTTTTGGTGACTTTACCTCCTTCCTTCGAAAGCTCAATATGGACGGTTACTTGAAATGTAAGAATCTTCACTCAGCAGCACAAAGTTCCTATACAACTCTGCACCTCGCATAATAATTCCTCCTCTATCGAAGGATTAAAAGAATTGTGCCCGCTGTATGACACCAAAACCACAGATGTCCGACTGAGCAGGAACAAACTTCACTAACCTTATCTATACCAAATTATCTACCTTCCCGTCAAGGAAAATCTCTGGATTATGAGTGGGTATTGTACTAAAACAAACGGGGCCTATACCGAATCAATCAGTATAAGCCCCGAGTTAACACACATCTTCAATATCAACTATACAATCTTGACTGCCGGTATCGGTTTAAGGTGCCGGAGGATATAGACGAATATCATCAAAGAACATCAAACCCGAACCAGCAGCCTGCGGATTGTCCTTGTCGCCAAAACCAATAGAAATCGTATCGATGTTAGTAAGGTCCACGCCCTGGTCGGCAAACGCTTGCAGGTCGATCCTCCATTCCCTCCAGGTAGTTATTTGTGTTGTATTGGGACTATCATGGTACACCACCGCGGTCGAGCCATTAGCATTGGCCACAGCCACATACATCGGCTCAGCAGCATTGTCCAGATCGCCATAGAACCACAGCGACAATACGCCAACACCTTCTTCGGTCCAGTCACGCGGATAAGTTAGCGTCAAAGTTGCCTCTGAATAATTTGCCGTACCAGAGTTGTCATAATACAGATCCATGGATTGCGCGCCGCCGTGGACGGCCTTCGACCAAGCCTCCCGTCCCACCTCGTCACAATACCCAACATAAGCTCCGTTTTCCGGGATGTCGTATCCGTCTATCCACGTAGCATATATCCTGTTGCTCTCGGGGTCATCTGGGTCAAGGTCATTGTAGGATTCGAAATCATCCACGATAAGGAAGTTAGCGGTCGTGAAGCTCCAGAGGATGCCTGTCCACGGACTATCTGGATTGGTGTTATTGACCTCGTCAATCCTCCAGTAGTAAGTGCTGTCCCACTCAAGCATTCCGGGGTCATAGCTCTCAGTACCAAGGTCTCCGGTGCCTTTGTACTCCGGCGAGCCGGTATCGGCATTTTTCACGGCATCTTCATCAGCGCCGAAATAGACCTGATGCGAAGCAGCAAAAACTCCCGGTGACCAGGTAATAATCTGTGTCTGCTTTACATCCACAGCGCCATTAGATGGGTTCGGGTTCCCGACGGCGCCCTCAGTAGTAAAACTCCAGACGTCGCCTTTATACGTGTCGATGATATCAAATTCATCGACGCGCCAGTAGTAAGTCTTAGCCAATTCAAGCGGGCCAGAGTCATAGGTTGTCGTTCCCTGCGGTAGTCCCCCCGCGGCATTGTTCACATCGTCAAAATTGTCGCCGAAATACACGGTATGTAATTTTGAGCCGAAACCTCCCGTCCAGCTAAGAGTAACATCCGTCTCTACAGACTCAGCACCTTCAGCCGGTATGGGATTATATGCAGTTCTGGGAGGAATGCCAAAACTCCAGACAGGACCTTTCCAGGGACTGTTCGGCTCGGTGTCATTGACCTCATCGATTCGCCAGTAGTATGTCGTGCTTGGAATAAGACCGTCCGGAAAGGGGAATCCGGGAAAACCGGCAACAAGAAACGTTCCGGTATGGTTACCCTGGAACGTACCTTCGGCTCCGGCATTAACGTCGTCGAAATTATCGCCTAAGTAAACGTTATGTGTAACAGCATTGTCGCCGGGCAACCAGGAGAGGTTCACCCAGGTATCTGAGTGGATGGCACCATTGGCGGGTACGGGGTCCTGGGCCTGTAACCAAGACGGAGCTGTACCATTGAACAGGTTTCGGACCTGCTCAGCCGACATAGCCCGGCTGTAAATACGAACATCGTCGAGTTTGCCACTCATTTGTTCTGTTAATCCGCCGTTTGTTCCCAGGCGAAGCAGGGAGTTATATCCGTTTATAGCTCCACTGACGTTTCTTACAGCTACGGCTTGGCCATTAATGTACAGCGTCATCGCGGAGCCATCATAGACACCGGCAAGATGGTACCACTGTTTGGACTGAAAAAACTGACCTGACGGGGCTGGTATATTCGATGTCCCGCCAGCCAATGACTGCCAGAAGCGCGGCTGACCGTTGGTAAGAATGTGCAGGCCGTACGAAAAATATGGGCTTGTATGGGTGGTGTTGTTGAAGACCTTTGCAATAATAATCTCAGGAGGCCCGCTCATGTCGTCGAAGTAAACCCAGGCTGCAAGCGAGATTTGTTCGCCGGTAATATTCAGAGAGTTCGAATGGGGAATTTCAATATAGTCACCATTTCCATCCAGAATGGCAACCTGCCCTCTTTCGGGATCATTAACAATAGCCGCATCTCCATGTGCCGTGGCATCATTGCCATTCCCTGATGAGCCATTGAAATTGCCCTCAAACTGCCAGTGGCCTACCAGATTGGCGTGGGCATTTACGGCTAAATACAATACCAAGACAAGAGAGATCAAGAAAGTTGATCTTCTATGCATTGTAGTCCTCCATAAAAAGAGTTAAAAAATAATTGTGGATTATCTTTTGGTCACACACCAAAAAATGCGCTGTCCTAAATAAGCATTTCAAATCCTTCTACGCAAATCGAAAAATATTTGCAGCTTGCCGATACCTCCTTTCTTTAAAAGCCAGATATGAGCTGCTGATTGAAATGTAAAAAATCTTAACTATGAAGCACACAGTTCCTATGTAAACTCTGTGCCTAGTGTAATACACAATAACTCCTCCTCTATCGAAAAACTCAAAGAATTGTACCCGCTGGATGAACTCAAAGCCACAGTTGCCCAACTGCGCAGGAACAAGCTTTACTAATGTTATCTATACCAAATTATCCATATTTCCGTCAATGAAAATCTCTGGATTATGAGCGGGTATCTATTCTTGATTTGGTTGTGTTTAAGGCCCCTCACTGGCCGTTTAAACGACGAACATGTCTTGAAGGACATCACAGACTAGAACTAGCAAACAAAGTTGCCCTTCTCATGAGTTCCAAAATGCCAGAATTCTTCGAAAAGTCGCCTCTTTCAGGAGCTGGAAAACACCCTGATTTCCAGGTGACATCTTGTCTCCATTTTGACTCCACAAATGTTGATTTTGCCTATATCGAGTCTGAATAAATGTCAATTTTTTGCGAAAATACAGATATATTTCAAAATTTTAAGTGTGAAATCGGATTAAGTATACGGATGAAATGAAATGTATCGATCATATCACTCCTTTGATGGTGTTGTTGAAAAAACAAAGGAGCCCATACCGAATTAATCAGTATAGGCCCCAAATTAGCACGAATTTATTATCTAAACGACACAATCAACTGCTGCTTATTACGGTGGATACAGACGAATATCATCAAAGTACATCGTATCTGAACCACCAGCAACCGGATTATTCCTGTTACCAAGACCAAGGGCAATCGTATTGACATTGGCCAGGTTCACGCCTTGGTCGGCAAATGCTTGCAGGGGAATATTCCATTCTGTCCATCTGCCTGTCTGTGCCGCATCAGGATTATCATTCGTGACAATCGTATTGCCATTGAGAGCAACATACAAAGTCTCAGCAGCGTTATCCGAATCACCTCTAAACCAAATCGTTAATGTGGTCACACCTTTCTCTGTCCAGTCACGCGGATAGGTCAATGTCAAAGTCGCCTCCGAGTACCCAACACTGTTGTCGTAGTAAAGCGGCATCGACTGGTTGCCACTGTGAACGATAGTTTGCTCGGCAAAAGGAGGGGTTTCATAACCAACTAAAGAACCGTTTGTCGGGTCATCATATCCATCTATCCACGCGTTAAATATCCTGTTGCTCTCGGGGTCAGCGGGATCAAGGTCATTGTAGGACTCAAAATCGTCCACGACAAGGAAGTTGGCCGTAGTGAAGCTCCAGAGAGGACCTGTCCACGGGCTGTCGGCGTTGGCGTTGTTGGCTTCATCAACCCGCCAGTAGTAAGTGGTATCCCATTCAAGCTGTCCCGGTTCATAGCTTTCGGAATCGAGGTTTCCACTGCCTTTGAATTCAGGTGAATTTGTATCGGCGTTCTTAACGGCATCTTTATCAGTGCCGAAATAGACCTCATAAGAAGCGGCAAAGACTCCCGGCACCCATGTGAGAACAGGTGTCTGCGTCACATCCACGGCACCTTTAGCCGGATTCGGGCTTCCGACTGCACCCTCAGTAGTAAAGCTCCAGACACTACCTTTATATGTATCGACTGCATCGAATTCATCAACCCGCCAATAGTAAGTCTTAGCCAATTGAAGTGGGCCAGGAGTATAAGTCGTACTTCCCTGAGTTTGACCACCGGTTGCATTGTTGACTTCGTCAAAATTATCGCCGAAGTACATTGTGTGCAATTTAGAACCGTAACCTCCCGTCCAGCTAAGTTGCACATCTACATCTACAGACTCGGCACCATCGGGAGGATCGGGAAAGTATGCAGTTTTGGGAGGAATACTAAAGCTCCAAACATCGCCTTTCCATGGACTGTTCGGATCAGTGTCATTGACCTCATCAATTCGCCAATAGTAAGTTGTGTCCGGAACAAGACCATCTGGATAAGGAAATTCGGGGAAGCCGACAACAATAAATGTTCCTGTCTGGTTACCGACGAATGTGCCTTCGGCTCCGCTGTCCACATCATCAAAGTTATCGCCAATATACACATCGTGCGAGACCGCGAAATCTCCCGGCCGCCAACTCAAGTTCACCCACGTATCTTCGTGGAGGGCACCATCAGGTGGGCTGGGCTTAGAGGCCAAACCAAAACCACCGATCGGTTCCACAAAGCGAAGCTCGCTCAAGCCTGCTCCCTCCCAGGGGAAGCTGTCGTGAGTGCAATAGAAGAAGGAATATCCTGTGTCTGAATCAACATCAATTCCAAAGGCCACAAAACCGACCACATCACCGAACAGTGGTGGGAATACATTCCTGCCGTTGCCGTCACTATCCCCTTTGGCCAGGTCAGCATTAAAGTCGCCGATCATGTTGTCCCAGGGTATGGCCATCTCGATGACCCAGTCCTGAGTGTCCGGATCGACTCCACCGGCAATTTCCGATTGCTCGGCTACCTGCGCGAGGATGAAATTACCGAAATCGGTCTTGGCAAGGATATTGCCATTTTGGTCGGCCGGGGCAACTGTGGGAATGTATATCTGGTTCTGAACTGTTTCCTGTGGTGAGGCTGCCAGACAGAACTGCAAACAGTCCATATGGTTCGGTGTAGTACCATATTGCTGGTTGTTATCGTCGGTAGCCGTAGCTGCAACATATAGGAACTCATCATCCCACATGAAGTAGTAGGTGACACTGAAGTCCTCGAGGCTGGGATTATCGTCTGCGGCAGACTTGGCGTTATGCACATACGGCAGATAGAGATCTGGCGCATCAACGGTTTGACCATTTATGATAAAGGCCTGGGCACCGTCATATTCTTGTGGTGTAACCACGCCGTCGAGCGTAATTGTCTGACCTGGAGACAGTCTGACGCAGTTGACCGGCCAGCCAGGGTCATCACTCCTTGCTACGTTCGTAAGAACCAGGCCCAGCATTAAAGCAAAAGAAACCAAATAAATCAATTTATTACACATAATAGTCCTCCTTCAACAAGTAATATTGATTGTGGAATGAAATGTGAAAATTAATATTTGCGAAGCATAAAGTGTACGATCCAACTCTGTGCCTTTCATAATTCCTCCTCTTGTAAAACCTGAGAGAACCGCGCCCGCTGAGTAAAATCAAAGCCAAAGATGTCCGACTGAGCAGGAACAAACTTCACTAAAATAATTTATACCATATCAGTCACTTTTCCGTCAAGGAAAATATCTTGATTATGTATTAGTATACCCTGTTGATATAACTGTGGAGAGCTGTAAAAAAAATGCCAGAATTCTTCAAAAAGTCACCTTTTTCAGGAGCTGAAAAACACCCTGATTTTCAGGTGACATCTTGTCACCATTTTGACACAACAAATGCTGATTTTGCCTATATCGAGTCCGAATAAATGTTGATTTTTCGCGAAAATACAAATATTTTTGAGAATTTTCAGTGTGAAATCGGATTAAGTAGACGGTGAGAAATAAATGTATCAATCATGTGATTCTTTTGGGGATATCCCCTCCGACTTCGATACGTTTGTTTTTACTTCCTCATTACGTCCTCCTTCTTAAGGAGCGACGGAGTGAAGCAACCGTGACAAGCCCGTTGATTCGACGCTGCTACCAACAGACCTGCCACCTGGGTGCAACTTTACCAGACACACTGTTATCAGTCAAAAACCTTCTAACAGTCCTTGAACGTAAGAAGCTCAGAAGATAGGATAGGATGGATTTAGTAAGCTGGATTCAACCCGGGTATGCCCGCATGGGTAAAAGGACCCCATGACGCGTCGGGAAAAACTGAATTGCCAGCTCTGAATCCGGCTGGTTTGAAATCTTCAAAGCGTTGGAAATGGTAACAAAACTGAAGGAGGTACATCTCATGACTGTGAATTTATCACGAAGAAAACTGATGCAGGCAGTGGGGGCAATTGCGCTGGCCCCTTCCATGGCATCAGCGGAATCGGCTGTCAAGCAATGGCCGATTGTCGAAAGTTCGGACACGCCGAAGCTTTGCTTGGGCTTGAGGGATGGAGGACGAATCCCCAGGGGCAAGGAAGAAGATGGTATCCGGCGGATCAAGCAACTTGGTGTGGACTACGTGTTGAGTGGAGGGTCCCGCATTCCCTGGCAGGAGGCAGACCTGCGCGCCCGTATTGAGCGTCTGAGAGCTGAGGGCCTGACATTGTACAACCTGATGATCGGTGGATTTCGGAACACCATTTACGGCAGGCCCGGTCGCGACGAGGAGATTGAGAAGGTCATTCAGTCCATACGCGCTGCCGGAAAAGCTGGCCTATCGGTGATTGAGTACAACTTCTATGCACACCGGGCAATGGAGGGCTATTACGAGCAGGTCGGAAGAGCCGGTGCGGGATACACAGCATTCGACTACGACCGCATGAAAGACCTGCCGCCCCTTCCACATGAAGGCGCTCACAGCTTGGAAGAGATGTGGAAGAACATTACCTATTTCCTTGAGGCAGTAGTGCCGGTAGCCGAGGAGTCGAGGGTCCGGCTGGCCTTGCATCCCAATGATCCACCGGCACCGATGAGCCGAGGGTCCGGGCAGATCATGGGAACAGTAGCTGGTTGGAAGCGCCTCATCGAGATCGTCCCGAGCCCCGCTAACGGGATCACATTCGACTGCGGAGTGACAAAAGAAATGGGTGAGGACCCAGTGGAGGTCTGCCGCTACTTCGCCAGCAGGAAACGGATTAACCACATGCACTTCCGCAATGTGCGTGTCGAAAAGCCTTACGAGAAGTACGCTGAGGTGTTCCCGGATGAGGGCGAGGTCGATATGTTCGGCGTCATGAAGGAGTTGGTGCGGCAGAAGTATACCGGGGCGATATATCCTGAACATCCGCGGGCGCTGGACTACGACCGGCAGCAGGCTGGCTTTCGCAGGGGCTATCCTGGTGGTGGTGGGTATGCTGGCATCGCGTACAACGTGGCGTATGCAAAGGCCATGTTGCAGGCAGCATTGGCATCCGAATAATCGCTCGTAGTAGTATCAGCGGCACCTTGGTTATCCATCATCGAACTGGCTTATTGTGTTTTTGTTGTGTGGGCGTCGAATTGCCATCACGTCAAAGAGCTCCGGCTGCAGTTCTCTTCACCAAATCCCCTCTCGGCTGTCGCGGCTCTGGTTGGGGTGGTTGTAGGCGTCGTTGGAGAATCAAATCGAAAATGCCTTGTGCGCTTGGAAATGCTGGTCTTCATGGCATTGGCTCCCCTTCACTGTCCATCAAATACTTTTTGGCAATTTGTCTGATCCGACTGGACTATAGATAATGCATTGTGTTATCATTCTATTTGATACGAGTGTAGATTTAATTCTGACGAAGCTGGATCTATAGAAAGAGGTGGCAATAATGAAGAGGGAGCATTTAACACGCCGTGATTTCATTCAACGCGGTACGCTTATGGGAGCCGGCTTGGTTCTCTACCATGTTGGAGCAAAGGCGCCCATAGGGGCAATGTTGGCTTCAGATGAATTCATACTGAAGTCCTCTGGGAAGCTTGGAAAACTGCGGGAGGGTAAAGGTCCTTCATTAATCGAAGGCGCGGCATGGTACGTCTCAACTTCCGTTGGTGACGGATTGGAGTACAGATTCGACAAGGGTGCTTTGGTCAGTGCCCGGTATCTGACCTCCGACATGCTTCTGAACAGCAGAGATTTGGCCGTTTTCTTTATCACGCTACGCGAAGGTGCACAAGGTCCAGCCTTCACAGTGAAATATGGGCTTCTCAATCAGTGTAGTGCGCGGCTGAGAGTTCCGCTTAGCCTCGTGGACATGAATCGTTGGCGGATTGACCGAGAGGGAGCGTGGCTCAAACCGTCTTGCCGAGGGCAACGCGTGAGGCTCAAGAACGTGGACAGGATGACGCTTACCATAGCCCGAAAAAGTGAGCGGCCTGTACGGTGGTGCATGACGCCGATCGTTGCCACGGCACGTGAGACCCCGAAGCTCTCTAAACTTATCTTACCGAAAGGCCCTTTAATCGATGAACTTGGCCAAAGTACCATACATAGCTGGCCGGGCAAAAGTGGTAGCGTCGGCCAAGTTGTCAAACGAATCAAATCACAATTGAAAGAAGCTTCAGTTCACAAATGGCCTGACCACTTCTCCAAATGGGGCGGCTGGAAGGAGCAACGATTCGAAGCTACCGGCTTCTTTTCAAGGCATTTCAATGGGAAACGATGGTGGCTTGTTGATCCAGATGGTTATGCCTTTTGGTCCATCGGCATGGACTGTGTTCGTGTCGACACCGGGGCAAACTTTGCTGGGCTTGAGGATGCACTGTCCTGGAAGCCTGATCCGGATGGCGACTACGCAGATGTCTACGGAGGCAGAGGTGTGTATGTAAACTACCTCGCGGCTAATTTCATTAGGACATTTGGGCCGAAGGAGTGGCGCGAGAAATGGGCCCAGATATCCCTGGGGCATCTTCACAGACTAGGTTTCAACACGGTGGCCAACTGGTCAGATTGGGAGATCGCACGGGCTGCAGGATTTCCATATGTACGACCACTCAGTTTCAGTCCGAAACGCATCAAGAGAATCTATCGAGATTTTCCGGATGTCTTCGACCCGCAGTTTGTAGAAGATGCAGCGGACTATGCGCGGGCGCTAAAGGACACCGCTGATGATCCTGCCTTGATTGGCTATTTCATGATGAACGAACCTACGTGGGGTTTTTCATCTGAGTTACCGGCTGTCGGAATGCTGTTCAATGCACCCTCTTATAATACACGCCACGCCTTGCGAGATTTCCTCAAGGTCAGGTACAGAGATGAAGAACAATTATCGGCTGCCTGGGAAATCCCAACGACTTTTAGCCAGATAGCAGAGGGCAGATGGGACTTGCCTATCAAGGCAAAAGCAAAGCAGGACTTGGGAGAATTCAGTGCAATCATGGTGGAGCGATTCTTCAAGACCCTTAGGGATGCCTGCAAACAGGTTGACCCAAATCATATGAACCTTGGGATTCGCTATGCGGGCGTACCCCCGAAATGGGCGATAAGCGGTATGCAATCATTCGACGTTTTCAGCATGAACTGCTACAGGGAGAGAATTCCGGCCAAGGATGTACAAGAGATAAATGATATGCTGAAAATGCCTGTGGTGATTGGCGAGTATCATTTCGGGGCCCTCGATGTCGGATTGCCGGCGTCGGGTATTGGACGGGTGAAGACTCAGGCCGACCGCGGAAAGGCCTACCGTGTGTATGTAGAAGATGCGGCCGCTAATCCGTATTGCGTAGGTGCACATTGGTTTACGTTGTATGATCAATCTGCATTGGGGCGTTTCGATGGCGAGAACTATAATATAGGATTTCTTGATGTGTGCAATCGGCCCTATAAGCCGCTCTGTGATGCGGCGAGGAGAAGCCACGAAAAGCTGTATTCAGTTGCAGCGCACATGGCAAAACCGTTCGATGACGCTCCGGAGTATCTCTCAAAACTATTCTAACTTTTGGGCGAAGTTACGTGTTCATGGCCCATTATGAGCCGAGACGATAAACGATGAGGGGCGTACAAGGACGAACTGCGAAGAGTGATTCTGACCAGAGCAGCGGCTTCTAATTGACTTTCTGGCCGAAGCAGAAGAGATGCTTGAAGCCGCGCAGGAAAACCTGGCCATCGCTGATAGCCGGTGAAGCATAGCATGACTCACCCAGTTCATACTTTGCGATGCGCTCGAACTCCACACCCGGTTTAATAACGTTCACCTCGCCGTCGTCGTTGATGAAGAAGACCAATCCACCCACCAGGATGGGGGAGGCGTGGTGCCGCCCGAGCTTCTCCTGCCAGAGTACCTTACCGGTGGCGGCCACATAGCAGAATGCCACGCCGGAATTATTGACGCTGAGCAGGAAATCTTCCACTACGATCATGGAGGGGACATAAGGGGCTCCCTTTGTGTCGCGCCAGGCGATATGGGTCTCCGTAACATCACCCCTACCATCGGGCCGGATCGCGAGTAGGACCCGTTTGGGCCAACTGCTGCTGACGAAAACCAGTCCAGCCCTTTCGCTGTAAACCGGCGTGGCGACGAATTCCTGCGAGGGGCCATCAACCTTCCAGAATTGCTGGCCGGTGTCGGGATCGAAACTAGCCACACACCGGTCGCCGCACTGTATCAATTGAGTGCGGCCAGCCAACTCACGGATCAGCGCAGCACTGTAGCTGATTCCCTTATTAGTACGACTGATGCGCCAGAGTTTCTTACCATCCTCGCGGCCCAGAGCGATCAGGAAGGAATCGCCTTTGCTGTCGCCGTCGACAATGACCTTGTCTTTGAACAGCACGGGCTCATTGCTGAATCCCCACTCGCCGGTATGTGTCCCCGCTCGGACCAGCCAGAGCTGCTTCCCGCTGGCGAAGTCATGTGCGGCCACAATGATGTCGTCGCCGACGCGGAAGGTGACGTAAACTCGTTCCCCATCGGTGGCCGGCGTACCTGAGGCATGACTGTTCTCCTTGTGGATCTTCTCCAGCGGCCCCTGCACGACGGTCCGTTGCCAGAGGATCCTTCCGGTGTTGCGGCCCAGGCAGAGAAGCACGCGTTCCTTTGTTGAAGGCAGGGCGGTGACGGTAAAGACTCGATCGCTCCAGACGATCGGGGACGCATGCCCTTTGCCGGGAAGTTCTGTCTTCCAGAGCGCGCCCGCCGGGTCCCATTTGGTGGGGACGTTTTTTTCCAAACACATGCCGTCGCCCAGCGGGCCACGCCAGCCGGGCCAGGCTTCGGCATGGGCCGTGGGGGTAGAGTGGGCCAGTAGGCTGGCGACCAGAACAACGGAGGCAAGAACTCGTTTCATGAAGTTGGGAAATCCCTCAGGGCAGAACACCGAGCTCACCTTCGTTTTTGTTAGCCCAGTCGCATCGGCACTCCCTGATACGACCTTACTCTTGCTCATCGGTTTTGCATGTGTTTTCACTGCTGTATTCTTTGCCATAACACATGATCTCCTTGTAGTGACAGAATAAACAAAACAACGCTCGAATATATAAATCCACCGAGCTAACAGCAAAAAGTCTGAGCTTCTATATTATCTTTCACTCCGATTGTCAAGCGAGAATAGGGCAAGAATGGTATCCTGTAGGTGAACTGAAAAATCCCAGAACTCTTCAAAAAGTCACCTCTTTCAGAAGCTGAAAAAACACCACAAATTCCAGGTGACATTATGGTCGAGTAGACGTAAAGCTCTATCATTTAGGCATGCTTTGTGTTCCCAGTTTCTCTTCTCTTTCGATTGAAGAGTGTCACAATATTCTGCCATGTAAAAGAGCTTTACGCCCCTCTCAGAACCGGACTTGAAGATTTCCTTCATCCGGCTCTTCAGCAAAACTCACTCAACGGACGACAGTGTCTAAGTACACCATCTAT
>Ga0114930_10002285_pt1 | contig 17344 bp, 14 predicted proteins | sample AnhtaG_FD_87300 | JGI IMG/M metagenome (GOLD analysis project Ga0114930, IMG submission 87300) | Deep subsurface microbial communities from Anholt, Denmark to uncover new lineages of life (NeLLi) - Anholt_01485 metaG | ecosystem: Environmental > Aquatic > Marine > Oceanic > Sediment | place... | reverse complement strand
GCCGAGGAGACCGGTTACCGGGCCGGCCGGATGGAGCCGCTCATCACGATTCACACGAGCCCCGGCATCCTGACGGAACAGTTGACGCTCTTTCTGGCCACCGACCTTGAGGAAGGGACGCCCGAGCGCGAGGCGGGCGAGCAGATCGAGAACGTCCTCGTCCCCTTCGACGAGGCGATGGCCATGGTCCACGACGGACGCATCACCGACGGCAAGACCGCCCTGGCGGTCCTTTTCTGGAACGCACGCGAGCCGCAGGCGCCGGGCGCCGGGAAAGGAAACGCCTGATGGCCTGGCATACCACCTGGAACGAACCACCGCAGCGCAAGCGCGGACTGTTGGGCGGTAGCGGCGGACGCCGGAGCGGCGTCAAGATCATTGTCCTCATCACGGTTGCAGTATATATTCTGGACGCGGTTACCAGAGTGGCGCTGAGGGCACCGATAGGGTTACTGACGCATTATGGGGCCTTGAGAGTCGACAACGCCCCCTTCCTATATCCGTTCCTGACATACCAATTCCTGCACGCAGGGCTTTGGCACATCGGCCTCAACATGCTGGTCCTTTGGATGCTGGGTCGGCATATCGAGCGTGAACTGGGCACGCGGCAGTTCGTTTACCTGTACTTCCTCGCGGGCGTTCTTGGGGGAGTGTGCCAAGTCGCCCTCAACGTCATCATGACGCGCTGGTACGGGCCGGCAATGCTGGCCTCGCCAACCGTGGGGGCCTCTGGCGGCGTCATGGGCATCCTGGTAGCTTTTGCGGTGCTGTACCCGCGGGAAGAGTTGTACGTTCTTGTCGGCTTCTTCTTCCTGCCGGTCCAGGCCCGATGGGTCGCCTTGGTGTATTTTCTTATCGAGTCCTACGCGGCATACGACGCCATCGCCACAGGCGCGAGGGGCCACGTGGCGAATGCCGCCCACGTTGGCGGCATGGTCCTGGGGTTCGTCTGGATGAAGTGGGGGACACGGATCGTCGCCAGGATGCCGCGCGGCGCCCGGCGCCCGCGCCCGGGGTCCTTTGAACGTAACCGCGAACGCGAACAGGCCGAACTCGACCGTATCCTGAAGAAGGTGCACGAGCGCGGCGTGGACAGCCTGACCCTGCGCGAGAAGATGTTCCTTCAGGACGTGGGCAACAAGTACCGCGATTAGATTTGGCGCCCTTTGGCGTTAGCCGCCGGGCTTGCCCGGCGCGCGATGTTCAAGGCCGTGCATCACGGGTCGGGGAGGTGTCACCTCATGGGACAGATCCCGGTTCGCCTGACCAGCATCGTGGCCACCCTCGGACCCAGTGCGTCGGAGGAGGCCGTCCTGCGCCGGATGATCGAGGCCGGTATGGACGTGGCACGCCTCAACTTCGGCCACGGCACGCACGACACGCACAGCGACCTTCTGGCGTGCCTGCGTCGCACGGCCGAGGCATGCGGCAAGTTCGTGGCGATCCTCCAGGACTTGGCCGGACCGAAACTTCGCGTTCGAACGCGGGCGGACAAGACCGTCGAGGTCGGCGCGGGAGACCGCGTCCACCTTTGCCGCGACTTGGAGGGGTGCGGGGAACCGCAGTCCATCGCCTGTACGTACCCGGCCATCGTGGACGACTGTGCCCCGGGCGACCCCGTCCTCTTTGGCGACGGCGACGTGCTGATGCGCGTGGTCGAACGCGCGGGCGACCATCTCGTCCTGGAGTGCGCCGAGGGCGGCACCCTTTCGCCCGGCACGGGCATCAACCTGCCGCAGACCCACGTTGCCGTATCCCTGCCGACCGAGCAGGATTGGCGCGACCTGGAGTGGGGCCTGGCGCACGAGGTCGATTACGTGGGCCTGAGTTTCGTGCGCACCGCCGACGAAGTCCGCTCCGTCAAGGACTTTATCGCCAAGGCGGGTGCCGACGCCCGTGTCATCGCCAAGATCGAGAAGCCGCAGGCCGTGGACGCCATCGACGCCATCCTGGCTGAGTGCGATGGGATCATGGTCGCGCGGGGCGACCTGGGTGTTGAGATGGACGTGGCCCGTGTGCCGATCATCCAGAAGGACCTGATCCGGCGGGCGGCGGCCGCGGGCGTGCCGGTCATCACGGCCACCCAGATGCTCCAGTCGATGGTCCATGAGCCGCGACCGACGCGGGCCGAAGTCTCGGACGTGGCCAACGCCGTCTTCGACGGCTCCGATGCGGTCATGCTCTCGGGCGAGACGGCCATCGGGCGGCACCCCGTCCGGGCGGTCGAGATGATGGATCACATCATCGACCTGGCGGAGGATTATGCCGAACGGGCCGACTGGCAGGCGCCGGCCGCACGCCAGCAGCGCTACGTGTGGAGCGAGCGGGCCATCGTCGCCGGGGCGACCGGTATCGCGCGAAGCCTGGACCCGGCGCTCATCGTTGCCCTTACGCACACCGGGACGACGGCGCTGCTCGTGTCGAAACAGTGGCTGCGTGTGCCGATTCTCGCCGTCAGCGATTCGGTGTCCACCTGCCGTCGCATGGCGCTCTATCGCGGCGTGACGTCGGTCCATTCGCCCGACCTGATCCGGCACGAGGACCTGGCGGCGGCCGTCGAACGCATGGCACGCGAGCGGAAATTGGTTGTCCCGGGCGACCGAATCCTTATCATCAGTGGGTACTTCCCGGGGAAACCGGGCGGCACCGATACGCTTCGGGTCCATACCGTGTCGGAAGGGGACGCTACATGAGGCGAGCGTTGAGTCTGCTCCTTCTGGGTGCGGCCGTGACGGCGGCCGGATGTGCGACCGTGGCGTCGGGCCGGTTCAGCAACCCGATGACGTTCACCGAGACCGACGCCGAAACGGTCGAGCACGTGGCGCGCCGCGTGCTGATGAAACTGCGGTTTGACATCGTGTACCCGGAGTCGAGCGAGGGCCGCGTGACGACCGACCCGCTCACCGGCGCCTCGTGGTTCGAGTTCTGGCGCGAGGATACCATCGGCAGGATGCAGCGCCTGGAGTCGAGCCTCCACACGATCCGGCGTTGGGCAACCGTGAGCATCTCGCCGAAGGACCGGGGGTCTCAGGTCTTCGTCAAGGTCGTCAAACAGCGCAAGAGCGCCCCGGGCCTTGGGCCTGAGACGATGGCCGAGACGTTCAACATCTACGGCATCGAAGACACCGACCTGATGCGCCAGAACGAACTGGCCCCGACCATGTACGAGTGGGTGGACATGGGCCGCGATGAACTCCTCGAACAGGATATCCTCGAACGCATCCTGATCAGCCTGCAGTAGCGGCCCGAGGAGCCTGTCTCACCGCACCTCTCTCCGGACGGAATTCGCGGAACCGACGCGGCGGGCGGCGCGTCCATATCGGTCGAGAAGCCTTCGCTCCGCCGGCAGTCGGTTCCGTGGATGAAAGGAGACACTCGTGCGACACGTCGGGTATCTTGCGGCCATCTTCACGCTTTGCTCGCCGCTCTGTGCTGCCGAGCAGACCTTCCGCGCCGACGGCGTGGTGGTGACGTCCACCGGCATCAGCCAGGCGTATGCGGCCGCCATCGGACGCACGGTCGGCACGGCGCGTGCGGCGGCGCTTGCCCTCGGCTACGACATGCCGGCCACCATCCACGTTCGGGTCGCCTGCGGTCCGGATCAGAAGACGCGTCTGTTCAACGACGGGCAGGACCGCTTCAGCCTGAGCATTCCCTCGGAAAAGGACTTGCGCAAACCTGCCGTGACGGGGATCTTTCACCTCTACGGCCTGTGCCACGAAGTGGGGCACTTGGCCCAGTACCGGCCGGTCACGAACCACGACTGGATGACGACCGCCGCCGCCGAGGGCTGGGCCCACTACCTCGGCTCGCATCTGGTAGATGCCGTGTACGCCAAGGCGGGCCAGGCGCTCTGGCCCGACGCGTACGACTACCGCGCCGACGGCATGGCCCGGCTCAAGCGGCAACTGGCCGGCAGAAGCCCGTCCGACACGGCCAAAGGGGCGGGGCTCTGGATGGAACTGGTCGAGATACTTGACCACAAGGGCGTGGCCGCCCTCTTCAAGGCCTGGGGCCAGACACGGGTCAACCCGTCCGACCCCGGCCCGGCCCTGGGCAACATGGTCCAGTTAGCGGGGCAGGGGAAACCACAAGCGACCTCATGGTGGAAGCGGGCCGAGCCGGTCTTCGTCCTGAAACGCGAGGCCAGCCGGTTTGCCGCCGAGACCGTCTCACCGCGCGACCTGAGCGGCCGCCCCGTCACGCTGAAGCACGACGACGGCGTCAAAGCCGGCCACAAGAGCCTCGCCGGCAGCGGCCACGCGGTGCGGTTCCAGGTGCCCGACGGCAAGTGGTACCTGCGGGGGGTGATGATCCACGGAAGCCGCTACGGCGGCGGCCCGCCGCCCGAGGAAGACTTCCACGTCTGGCTGTGCGACAAGGGTTTCCGCGCGATTGCCGATTTCCCCTTCCCGTACAAGGCGTTCGAGCGTGGAGAGGCCAAGTGGGTGCCCCTCCCGATAGCCGGGCCCACCCTCGTGCCGGCAGACTTCATTATCTGTGTCGGCTTTAACCCGACCGGCACGAAGGGCGTCTTTGTCAGCCAGGACAAAGCGGGTAGCGGCAACACGCTGACGGGTCTGCCGGGCAAGTCATCGAGTTCGTTCGGCAGCGGCGACTGGATGATCCGCGCCGTCGTGGATCGGCCGAAGACGGCCAGGGGACGCTGATAGAGGGACCCCGCCGGCAACCGCCGTCTCGTTCTTCCCTTCCCGCTCCGTTTCGGTTATCTTAAGCGAGCGCGGCGTGTGCGCGGACACCACGGACCCTTTGCCGACAGGGGACCACATGAAACGCCGGTGGTTGACGGTTGTCCTGGCGGCGATCGCGATCGGGCTCTTGGTGTACCTGATCCTGAGGCCGGACGAGACCGCCCGCCTGGTGGCCGAGTACGGGAGAGACAAGGGCGTGGGCCCGCGCGTGGTGGAATTGGGGCCGTCGGCGGTCGCGCCGCTGTGCGAGGCGTTGGAGGGGTTGCCCGCGTCGGACCTCAGCGAGGCCGACAAGCAGGCGATGGTCAACTACCTCGTTGCCCTCGATGCCGTCTCGGGCGGCTGGCCGTATACGGCGACTCAGTCCATGCCCATTCTGCTGAAGATGCTCAAGGAGATGGAGGATGGGGAGGCCAGGAACCTGCTGGTCGAGACGATCGGGCGTTCGTTCAAGCAACTGGCCGTTCCGGCGATCCTCGACGCCGCCGAAGACGAGTTCCGCCAGACCCCGCCCAACAGTTGCCTGCCGTTGCCGTCGGAGGAGAGCGTGGCGGTGCTCATGCAGCACCTCGGCCCCGGCCGATGTCTGCCCGTTCTGGCGGAACGGCTGGAGACGACGTCGGGCGATTTCCGCAAACACCTGCTTGACCTGGTCATCGGCTTCACACCACACGAGCAGGCGGACCGCATCCTGGCCCGCGCGCTGGAGCAGGAAGAGGACCCGGCGCGCCGCGCGTGGCTGGCCGAGAGGATCCAGGGCCTCAAAAAACAGGCCGGCTCGGCCGATGGCACGCGCCCGTAGGACGCACCGCAGGCGAACATAAAGGCTGCCGGGCATGACCACGCCCGCCATGAAACAGTACCGCCGGATCAAGGCCCAGTACCCGGACTGCATCCTCTTCTTCCGGATGGGCGACTTCTACGAACTCTTCTACGACGATGCCCGCATCGGCTCCAAGGTCATGGGCATCGCCCTGACGAGCCGCACCAAGGGGCCCAACCCCGTCCCCATGTGCGGCGTGCCGTATCACGCCTTGGATTCGTACCTGGCGAAGATGATCCGCGCCGGGTACCGCGTGGCCATCTGCGAGCAGATGGAGGACCCCTCGACCGCCAAGGGTTTGGTGAAGCGCGACATCTCGCGCGTCGTGACGCCCGGCACACTGACCGACGATGCGCTCCTGGAGGACAAGGAGAACAACTACCTGGTGGCCGTCCACCTCGACGGCGAACGGGCGGGCCTGGCGTGGGTGGACCTCTCGACCGGCGGTTTCTGGGTCCGCGACGTGGCGACCGATGCCATCCTCGACGAACTGACCCGCCTGCGCCCCCGCGAGTGTCTCGTTGCCGAGGGCGCCGAGCAAGCGGTTCCCGACCTCGTGAGGACGGTGCGCGAGGTCACCGGCGCCGCCATCACCGAGCGGCCGGGCTTCGTCTTCGACCGCGACGAGGCCCGGCGGTTGCTTACCGCGCATTTCGGCACCGATTCGCTCGAGGGATTCGGCATCGCGGACCTCTCGGACGGCGTCTCGGCCGCCGGGGCCGTCATCGACTACCTCCAGGACACGCAGCGGACGGAACTGGGTCACATCCGTCGCATCGAACGCGTCGCCGGCGGACGGTGGCTGTATCTGGACGAAACGACGCAGCGGAGCCTGGAACTCGTCGAGACGCTCCGCGACCGCCGCCGCGAGCACAGCCTCCTGTGGGTCCTCGACCGGACCGGGACGGCCATGGGCGGGCGGTTGCTGCGGCGGTGGATCACCTTCCCGCTGGCCCGGGCCGACGAGATCCGCGAACGGCTCGACGCTGTCGAGGAACTCGTCCAGGGCGGTGACCTGCGAGAAGATCTTGCCGCGCGTCTTTCCGACACGTCCGACGTGGAGCGGATCGTCGGCCGCATCGCCATCAGCCGCGCCACGCCGCGCGACCTGCTCGGTCTCGGCCGCACGCTGGCCGCGCTCCCTGCCATCAAGGCCCGGCTGACGGCCCGCGAGAGCGACCTGTTGAACCGGATCGAGGAGGGCCTGGACCTTCTCGGCGACGTCCGCGAGGTGATCGATGCCGCCATCGCCGAGGATGCGCCGCTGCGCCTCAGCGACGGCGGCGTCATCAAGCCCGGCTACAACGAGGAACTCGACCGCCTGCGCGACGTCGGCTCGAGCGGCGCCAAGTGGCTGGCCCGGTTCCAGGCCGACGAGATCCAGCGGACCGGCATCCCCACGCTCAAGGTTGGGTTCAACAAGGTCTTCGGCTACTACATCGAGATCACGAACGCCCACCGCGACCGCGTGCCGCCCGACTACGTCCGCAAGCAGACCCTGAAGAACGCCGAGCGGTACATCACGCCGGCGCTCAAGGACCACGAGGTCGAGGTCCTCTCGGCCGAGGAGAAGGCGAAGGCGCTGGAGGCTCGGCTGTTCGAGGAGGTCCGCTCGCGCGTGGCCGGCGAGACGGCCCGCCTTCAGCAGACGGCCGAGGCGCTGGCGCAGATCGACGTCCTCGCGAGCCTCGCCCGTGTGGCATCCGAGCGGGGATACGTCAAGCCGGCGATCGTTGAAGAGCCGGTCCTCGGCGTCCGCGACGGCAAACACCCGGTCCTGGAGATCGTGCTCGGGTCGGAGTTCGTGCCGAACGACGTGGCCCTCGGCGGCGACGGACCGCTCATCGGCATCATCACGGGCCCCAACATGGCGGGCAAATCGACGTACATCCGGCAGGTGGCCCTTCAGGTGCTCATGGCCCACATGGGGTCGTGGATCCCCGCCCGAAGCGCGACCATCGGCCTCGTGGACCGTATCTTCACGCGCGTCGGTGCGGCGGATGAACTGGCCCGCGGCCGCAGCACCTTCATGGTCGAGATGAGCGAGACGGCGAACATCCTGAACAACGCCACCGACCGCAGCCTGGTCATTCTCGACGAGGTGGGTCGCGGCACGAGCACCTTCGACGGCGTGGCCCTGGCGTGGGCCGTCACCGAACACGTCGCTCGTGAGGTCCGCTGCCGCACGCTCTTCGCCACCCACTACCACGAACTGACCGAACTGGCCGACGTGCTCGACGGCGTCGCCAACTTCAACGTGGCCGTCCGCGAGTGGCAGGACCAGGTGGTGTTCCTCTACAAGATCGTCGAGGGCGGCACCGACAAGAGTTACGGCGTCCACGTGGCGCGGCTGGCGGGCGTGCCGCGCGAGGTTGTCGAACGGGCGAAGCATATCCTGGCGGAACTCGAAGCGTCGCACCTCGATGCCTCCGACCGTCCGCGGATCGCGCCCGCCGAACCCGGGCCGCACGTCCGGCAGGTCCAACTGACGCTCTTCGAAGGGGAGGGGGCGGCGATTGCCGAAGAGGTCTGCAAACTCGACCTCGACAGCATGACGCCGCTGGATGCCCTCAGCAAACTGCGCGAACTCAAGGACAGCCTGTAAGGCCCGCCATGGGCTTTGTGTTGACACCTCCCGCACCGCCTGACACAATACGCCCGAGAAAGCGTCAGCGCGGGCCGGGGGGAGGGGTCACCTGTCAGGAGACGATGAGACCATGGCGACGGACAAACTCTATACGACGCACGATTTCGAGGGCATCACCGTCGTAACGTTTCAGCAGAGCCACATCCTCGACGCGATGACGATCGAACGCATGGCGACCAGCCTTAAGGAACTCATCGAAGGGTCCCAGGGCGCCAAGTTCATCTTCGACTTCGCGCGGGTCACGTACCTGTCGTCGAGCGCCCTGGGTATGCTCATCGGGCTCCAGCGGCGCATCGTCCAACGGAAGGCCACCGTCAAACTGGCGGGCGTTCACGACGATATCATGGAGGTCTTCCACATCACGAAACTCGATACGGTCTTCGATATCTATAAGGACGGTCGAGCCGCCCTTGAGGCGTACCGCAAGCATTTGTAGGCGAGGAGAAGGCGCATGGCGGACGCCATGCTCGATCGCGAGCAGCGCGGCCACGTTGAGATCCTCACGGTGCGCCAGGCCGAGGTCGTCCATGCTGAGACCATCGAGCGGCTCGGCCACACGATTCGGCAGGCCATCGACCAGTCCGACGCCACCTGTTTCGTTCTCGACCTTTCGGCCGTCCGGTTCATGACCAGCGGCGCCTTGGGGCTCATCATCCATCTGAACGCTCAACTGGCCGAGCGCGACCGGGCCTTCGTCCTGGCGGCGGCCGCGGATGACGTGGCCAGCACCTTGGAGCGCGCCTGCCTGGCCGAGGTCCTGCCCGTGTACGCCACCGTCGAGGAAGCCGTCCGCGATCGGGCGTGCCCACCGCGCGGCGAGCCGTGAACGGTGGTCGGCAAGTGCGCGGGCAACGCTGCCTGAAACGAAGGGAACACGACGTCATGGCGAGGTCCGACCTCTACTCGACGTGCAGCATCGACCCGGCGATGGTCATCGTCTTTAAGCCCAGCCACATCCTGAGTGCGGATGTGGTCAACGAGATGCACGACACCTTGAAGGACCTCGGCAAGCAGGCACGCGAAACGAAGTTCATCCTCGATTTCTCGCGCGTCGGGTACCTCTCGTCGAGCGCGTTGGGCATGCTGCTGGGCCTTCAGCGCGACTTTGCCCAGCGCGACCGCCAGATCAAACTCGTCGGCATCAGCGACGAGAACAAGGAACTCTTCCGCATCACGAAACTGGACCGCGTCTTCGACATCTACGACGACACGCAAGCGGCGCTTGAAGCGTTTCGCAAAGACCGGTAATTGCCTGCTGCCTTTGCCCATCGACCCGACGTTCGGCCTCTGTCGCTGCTCGGCGACCGGTGAATCGCGCTCGGCCTGCGTGCGGCGGCTTCGGACACCGGCCTATGCCTGTTGCGTGGACGATTCGCGGCGCTCGGCTTCTCGACGATCGGCACGATCAGGATCGGGCCGACGTGCTGCTTCGCGACGGCCGCATCGAGCGGGTCGCGCCGCACCTCGAACCGGCCGCCAACGACCTCGACGCGACGGGCCTGGTGCTCTCGCCCGGCTTCATTGACATCCACTGCCACAGCGAGTTCGCAGCGCTGGTCTATCCCCGGGCGGAGAGTAAGATCCTGGCGGGCGTGACGACCGACGTGTCCGGCAACTGTGGCGCGAGCCCGTTCCCGCTGGTCGGCGAGTATCGCCAGCGCCGCCAGGCCGAATGGGGCCGGCACGGTCTGACCCTCGACTGGCAATCGGCCGCCGAGTACTTCGACCGGGCCGAAGCGTCGCCGTGCAGCGTGAACCGCGTTGTCCTGGCCGGACACGGGGCCATCCGCGCCTCGGTGGTCGGATATGCCGACCGTCGCCTCTCGGCCGAGGAGCGGGGCAGGATGCGGCGGCTCCTTGTCGAGGCCATTGAGGCCGGCGCGTGGGGCCTCTCGTCGGGCCTCATCTATCCGCCCGGCTGCTATGCCGACGTGGACGAACTCGCGGACCTCGCGCGGTGCGCCGCCGAGGCCGGCGCGTTCTACTCCAGTCACATCCGCAGCGAGGGCGACGCGCTCCTGGAGGCCATCGACGGGTTCCTCGACGTGGTGCGTCGCTCGGGCGTGCGCGGCCAGTTGAGCCATCTGAAGGCGTCCGGCGCGGCCAACTGGCGGAAGATGCCCGACGCCATCCGCCGGCTTCGCGACGCCCGCTCCGACGGACTGGCCGTCACCGCCGACCGCTACCCGTACCTGGCCAGCATGACCGATCTCGACTCGCTGCTTCTGCCGAACTGGGCGGTGGAAGGCGGACGCGACGCGGAACTCGCTCGCCTGGCCGACTCGGCCACCCGCCGCCGCATGGCTGGGGATATCCGCCGGCGCCATCCGGAATCGGATTACTATGAGCGGATCCTCATTGCCGCCGTCACCGCTCACGGCCCCCAGGACGTGGTGGGCAAGACCCTGCGCCAAGTGGCCGAGACGGCCGGACGCGACCCGCTCGACGTTGCCTTCGATCTCATCCTCGAACACGGGGCACAGGTCAGCGCGACGTACTTCTCGATGAGCGAGGAGAATCTGCGCGACGTCCTGGCCGAGTCGTACGTTGCCATTGGGTCGGACGCGGCCTTGCGACGCCTGCCGGACCTGTCGGAGGGCAAAGGGCCGCGCGGCTTGTCGCATCCGCGGGCGTACGGGACACCGGGACGGTTCCTCGGCACGTACGTCCGGGAAGCGGGGCTCATGGATTGGCAGGAGGGTATCCGGCGTTTGACGAGCCTCCCGGCCGACATCGTGGGGCTGACGGATCGCGGCCGCCTCCTCGAGGGCGCGTGGGCCGACCTGGTCCTCTTCGACCGCGACACCATCGCCGACCGGGCCACGTACGAGAGGCCGTGGGTTACGCCCGCCGGCATCCGGCACGTCTTCGTCAACGGCGAGAGAGTTGTGGCCGACGGGCACCACACCGGCGCCATGCCCGGCCGCGTCTTGAGGCGGGAGACGGCATGAAGCCGCGGATTGCCATTACGGCTGGTCTCGGGCAACTCGACGGCAAGCAGCGCGTCCATCTCCTGGTGCCGTACGTCGATGCGGTCGTCGCGGCAGGGGGCATGCCCGTCGTCCTGCCGCCGACGGGCCGCGACGCGACGGCCGACGAACTCCGCGCCGTGGCCGACGGTCTGCTCCTCTCCGGAGGGGGCGACATCGACTCGGAACTCTGGGGCGAGGCGCTCCATCCGAAAGCAACCGTGATCGATCCGCGCCGTCAGAAGGCCGACCTCGCGTGGCTGGCGTTGGCCGACGCCTGCGGCATGCCGGTCCTCGGCATCTGCCTGGGCTGTCAGGAGATGGCCGTGGCTCGTGGCGGGAGCCTTATCCAGCACTTGCCCGACGAGCCGGGGGGTGTGGCAGACCACGGCGGCGGCGAACGCCCGGAAACGAGGCATCCCGTTACGGTCGAGGTGGACTCGCTGCTCGCGCGGACCGTGGGGTCGGAACCGTTTGCGGTCAACAGTACCCATCACCAGGCGGTGCGCGAAGCGGGTTGCGGCATGCGGGTCGTGGCCCGCAGTCTGGACGGCGTCACCGAGGCCATTGAAGACCCGACGCCCGGCCGGTTTTTCCTGGGCGTTCAGTGGCATCCGGAGCGTATCATCGCCGAGCCGCCGCACCTGGCCCTGTTTGAGGCCCTGTGCCGGGCGGCTTCCGAAACGACGCCAACCTGACCTAAGGAGCGCACCGGATGCCCTCAGCACGTTCCACGCGGGTCGAGGCCCTGACGATCGTGCCGCCGGACCGGCGCCAACACGGCGAGGCCCTATGCGACATGATCGCCAAGATCTTCGGCGGCGACGACGGGTACTACCGATTCCATGATTTCTGCCGCAAGGTCTACGTCCTGCCGAGCCACTATGACTGGAAGGCGTCGCGCATCGGCCTCATCGGCGACCAAATCGTGACCCACTTCGGCGTGTGGGACGTCCAGGTGCGGATCGGCACGGCCCGTGTCCGCGCCGGCGGCATCGGCGCGGTGTCCACGCACGGCGACTACCGGAAGCAGGGCCTCATGGGCGGGACGGCACGCGCGTCGGTCAGGGCGATGCGCGAGGGCGGTTACGACCTCTCGACGCTCTTCGGCATCTCGGACTTCTACCACCGCTTCGGGTACGTGCGGGCCTGGTGCCCGTCGGTGTACACCGTCAACGTGAGCGATCTTTCGACAGAGCGTCCCACCGCGCGAGTCCGCAAGTTCACGCCCGGCCGGCGCGAGGACATCACACGGCTTTACAACCGCGAACACGCCCGTCTGACCGGCACGGCCGTCAAGCCGACGTACCCGCGCGGCACGTACCCGTGCCCGATGGAGGGATACCGCTGGTCGGACGCTCGCGGGCGGACGGCTGGCTACGTCATCCTGCGCCCCGGCAAGGACATGCAGTGCGTCGAGGCGGCCGGCAACCCGGAGCAGGCCCTGCGTGTGCTGGCCGGGGTGGCGCGGCGGCGGGGCTTCCGGGAGATCAAGTTCGACACGCTCCACGACCGCAGCCGTTTCATCAAGCACATCCGGCAGGGCAACTGTCGGGCCGACACGCGCTACTACCACCGCAGCGGCGATATGATCGCGACGATTAACCTTGCCTCGACGCTCGAAAAGATGGCGCCTGAACTCGGGCGGCGCCTGCTCGCTTCACCCCTTGACCGATGGCGCGGCAGGCTGGTTGTGGCCGACAGACGCGAGACCGTGACGCTGCACATCAACCGGTCGCGCGTGAAGGTCGCCCGTGGCGGGCGCTCCAGGCACGCTATCCGTGGCGGCGACCGGATCGCCCAACTTCTGATCGGCACCGATGACCCGGCCGTTACGTTCGAGACGGCCCGCATGAGGGTAACCGGCGACGCCGCCCGTCTCGCCGAGGTCCTCTTTCCGAACGAGCACCCGATGCTCAGTCTTCGCGACCGCTTCTGAGCCGCGCACGTGACCGCGACAAGCCCCAACCCGCCCGGTTCCGACGCTTCGGTCCGGCGCTACGAGCCGTTGGCGCCGGCGGCGCTTGCCTTTGTCGTGGGCATTCTCATCGGCGAGTTCCTCGGCGGCGGGATGTTCCTGTGGTGCGCTGTGGCGGGGGGAGCGGCTGTCACGTGGGTCGTTCTGCGTCTGCGCGGCGTGAGAGATCGGACGCGTCTCGCCCCGCTGCTGGTTCTCATCCTTGCAGCGGGCGCGGCCAGGTACCGGTCGAGTGTCGAGCCGCCGCCGGACGATGCCGCGCGCCTGATCGCCGAGGGAAGTCGTGTCGCCGTCCTCGAAGGGATCGTGGTACGCTCGCCTCACCAGACCCCGCCGCCCAAGGACGTGTTCCTTCCGCCGATGCCGTACTACGTGCGGAGCAAATTGATCCTGGCGTGTGAGCGTGCCAAGGTGGATGGCCGTTGGGTGCCCGCGCGCGGTCGCATCCACACAAGCATCCGCAGTCCCCTTCCCGAGGCGGGTGAGGGCGTGCTCCATCTGGGCGACCGCGTCCGGGTACTCGGGCGGCTGATGCGGCCGATGCCGCCCGCGAACCCGGGCACGTTTGACATGCCCACGTATTTCCGCCGCCAGGGGGTCCGCGCCTGCCTTTACACCGATCACTGGGAGGCGGTGACGGTCGTCGAGCCGGGGGCCGATCCGTTGCGGTGGGTCGTCGGCGCGATGGGCCGGTGGGCCGTCCGGCGCTTCGAGCGGATCCGGAGCCCGGAAGGGCGGGCCGTGGCGGCGGCCATCGTGCTCGGACGCCGAGACCTCCTGCGGTTCGACGCCGGCCAGACGGAGCAGACCGACATCGAACGGGCCTTTGTCGTCACCGGCACGGCGCACTTCTTGGCCGTGTCGGGTTTCAGCGTCGGCCTGGCAGCCGCGGTGGTGCTGCTCGTCGCGCGCCTGCTTGGCCTGGGTCCGCGTCCGACGGCGATTCTGGTCGCGGTCGTCGTTCTCACGTATGCGATGATGACGGAACTGAGGCCGCCCGTGGTCCGTGCGGCGATCCTCATCTGGATTCTGTGCGCGGCGTGGATGCTGGGCCGCGAGCGGATGCGGCTGAACTCGCTGGCGGCCGCCGTCCTGGTCATTCTGCTTATCCGGCCGGGCGACCTGTTCACGACGTCGTTTCAACTCTCCTTCGTCGTCGTCCTGGGGATGTTCTGGCTCGTGGGCAAGGTGGAGCGGACGGTTTTCCGCCGCAGACCGGACGACGAACTCCTGACGGGCAGCCGGCGCCTGGGCGCGTTTTCCGTGGTCCACTATCTCCGTCAAACGGCTGCCCTGTCGGTTTCGGCGGCGCTGGTGGCCGTGCCGCTGGTGGCGTATCGGTTTCACCTTGTGGGGTGGCTGGCGCCGATCGGGAGCGTCGTGCTGGCGCCGCTGGTCTTTGTCCTCATCGCCGGGAGCATGGCCCTGGTGGTCCTCGGTGCCGCAGCGCCGTGGCTCGGCGACCTTCTGGCGGCGGTCCCCGACGGCATGGCCCGGGCGATCGTCGGCGTCGTGACGGCACTGGCCCGTGTGCCGGGCGGACACTTCTACACGGCCGGCTTCTCATGGCTGTGGCTGGTGGTGGTGTACGGACTCCTGGCGGCGTGGGTGTGGCGCGAGCGAATCGGGCTCTCGCGCCGGCGGCTGGCGATCGGCGTTCTGGCGGTGGCAGGAGCGTTCCTCTGGAGTAGCGGCCACCGTGCGCCCCGACAGGCGCGGGCCACGTTCCTCTCCGTGGGAAGCGGGAACACAAACCTCCTGGAATTGCCGAACGGGCGAAACGTCCTGTACGACGCCGGCTCGTCGCTCTCCTACGCTCGCGCGGCCGAGGCCGCGATTGCACCCGCCCTGTGGTCGCGTGGCATCGAGCGGATCGACGCCGTCTTCCTGAGCCACGCCCACTTCGACCACTTCAAGGACGTCCTGCCGCTCGTGGAACGTTTCGGCGTGCAGCGGGTCTTTGTGCCGCCGACCTTCCTGAGGAAGCGGCTGAACATCGACAACGCTGTTGTCGAGGCGCTCCTGGCGCGCGGCGCGGACGTGACCCTTTTCGGGGCAGGGGATCGCCTGGCCGGCACCGGCGAGACGCGAATCCGGGCCGTCTGGCCGCGCGGCGCGGCGTCGATGACGCGAGAGATCAACGACGGGTCGCTCGTCCTCGAGGTGTTCGACCACAGCCGCTGGCTTCTGTTGACAGGCGACCTCGAACCGCCCGGGATGGACGCCTTGATGAAGGCCGAGCCGTTCCTTCGGACCGACCTCATGCTCTGGCCGCACCACGGCCAGGCGGACGTGGCCGTCCGCCGTCTCGTGCGGCATACGGGGGCGGAGGTGCTCGTCGTGTCGGCGGCCCGGTCGTACCGACCGCGGCCGATGCCCAAATGGCTGTGGGAACTCGAAATGCCCTGCTTCCACACGGGCGTCCTGGGCGCCGTCACGGTTGATGTGGTTCAGGGGGGCCTCAAGGTCCGGACATTCCGCGGCGGCGTCCACGCGCTCACCGGCCCCACGCCGGGGCCCGAGCAACCGGTGGAGGAGTAAGCGGCCCGGCCGGCCGCCCCGTTGCTCATCCGGTCAGGACGAGGTTGTCAGCGTGGATGACTTCGTCGTACTGGTGGTCGCCGAGGACGGCGGCAAACTCGCTTGTGCGCAGGCCCTTGATCTTCGCGACGTCCTCGGCGCAGTAGTTCGTGAGACCTTGCGCGACGGTCTGACCATCCGGACCGACGATGGCGACGACGTCGCCGCGCGCGAACTCACCGTCCACGCTCGTGATTCCCGACGCCAGCAGGCTCTTGCGGTCGCGGACCGCCTTCGCAGCACCGGCGTCGATGAGAATCTTGCCGCGCGGCCGCCTCGCGAGGCCGATCCACCGGCTGCGGGCGTTCATCTTCTCGGCCGTTGGCACGAAGAGTGTCCCGACGGGCTCTCCGTCCAGCAGGTCGGTCAGGACGTTGGGCGTGCGCCCGTTGGCAATGGCGGCCATTTCGCCGGCCGCGACGACCATTCCGGCCGCTTCGAGTTTCGTCGGCATCCCGCCGGTGCCGAGGGACGAGCGGCTCTCGTCGGCGGCGGCCATCACCTCGGCCATGTCCTCGACCACGTCGAAACGGTCGCGGCGGTCCTCGCCGCGGAAGACGCCATCGACCGTCGTCAGCAGCACCAGCAGGTCGGACCGCAGGAGGTTGGTGACCATGGCCGCCAGGACGTCGTTCTCGCCGAAACGAATCTCATCGACGCTGACCGTATCGTTCTCGTTAATGACGGGCACCGCCCCGTAATCCTGCAGGGCCGTGATGCAGTTGCGGATGTTCAGATACCGCGTGCGGTCTTCCACGTCGTCGCGGACGAGCAGAATCTGGGCGGCGTGGCGGCCGTGGGCGCGGAAGGCCTCGTCGAACATCATCATCAACTTCGACTGGCCGACCGAGGCACACGCCTGGAGGTGGGGCAGGGCCTCGGGGCGGCTGCCGAGTTCCAACTCGCCCATGCCGGCGGCGATGGCGCCGCTCGAAACGATGACGACCCGAAGGCCGCGATTCTCCAGCGCCATCACCTGGCCGGCGATGCTGCGGATCTGCGTCTCATCGAGCAGACCCGTCTCCCGCGCCAGCACGTTGCTGCCGAGTTTGACGACCACGCTGCGGACGCGGCTCATCAGGTCTTTGCGTTGTTCACGGCTCATCGGCTACCCCGCGCATCAGTGAGTTGCTTGAAACCGCAAAGGACGCAAAGAGCGCAAAGAGAGGCGACATCCTTTGTCGTTTCTCCAAGTAACGCTGTGCCGTTCTTTGCGTTCTTGGCGCTCTTTGCGGTTCGACCCCCCTTCAAGATGTCAGGTGCCCAGCGCCTCGCGCACGAGGTCGATGGTTCGAGCGGTGGCGCCTTGCATGCGGCGGATGGTCTCGCGTGCGGCGGCTCCCATTTGACGGCGCCGGTCGGGGTGCGTCAAGAGGTCGGCGACGGCGTCGGCCAGTTCCTCGGCCGAGGCGACTTCGCGTGCCGCGCCGGCTTCGACCAGGGCGGGGGCCTCGACGGGGAAGTTGAACATCCGGGGCCCCCACAGGAGCGGCTTGGCGAGCGACCCGGGTTCCATCGGATTCGACCCGCCGATATCCACGAGGCTCCTGCCGATGAAGACGATGTCGGCCAGGGCGTACCATTTCATGAGTTCGCCCATGGTGTCGCCGAGGATGACGGGCGGGAGCGTTTTCG
>Ga0114930_10002283_pt1 | contig 17355 bp, 13 predicted proteins | sample AnhtaG_FD_87300 | JGI IMG/M metagenome (GOLD analysis project Ga0114930, IMG submission 87300) | Deep subsurface microbial communities from Anholt, Denmark to uncover new lineages of life (NeLLi) - Anholt_01485 metaG | ecosystem: Environmental > Aquatic > Marine > Oceanic > Sediment | place... | reverse complement strand
TGCCCTGCTTGTAAGAGAGCATCTCGACTATGACTCAACGGGCCGGTTCTCAATCCGTTAGTGAGATTCCACAGCGCGAGCGCGTAGAGCTGATTCTCGGTCAACTGGACCAGCTACCGACGCTGCCGGCAATTGCAGCCCACTTGTTGGCTGTTACCTCCTCGGACGAGTCCTCCGCCCAGGACGTCGTAGAGATCATTGAATCCGACACGGCCTTGACCGCGGCTATTCTCAAACTGGTTCGGCGTGCCGACCTGGGAGCGCGCGGCGAACCGATGACCGTCCCGCGTGCAGTGACGCTGCTGGGCTTTAGCGCTGTGCGTAATGCCGTGCTGTCGGTTCAGCTTTATGAGGCGTTTTCAAGACCCGATGAGAACCGTCGGGCCGCGGCAACTCGAAAGGGAATATGGCAACACAGCCTGGCGGTGGCCTGCGCCGCTGAGGCGATCGGGGAGCTGGTCGGCGGACCGGGCATGGGAGGTGAAGCCTTTGTCTGCGGTTTGCTGCATGATATCGGCAAGATCGCATTGGACGCGTGTTTACCGAAAAGCTACGCCCGTGTCACGGAACGTGTGGAGCGTCAGTACGCTTGCATCTGCGACGCTGAACGGGAGGTCTTCGGGCTGGACCACACCGTGGCCGGTAAACGTCTGGCGGAACGGTGGCAGCTTCCCCAGGCGATCGGGGAATGTACTTGGCTCCATCACCAGAGTTTTGACGCCCTGCCCTCATCCGTGGTCTTCAGCCGGCTGGTTCGAATAGTGCACCTGGCCGACAATCTGGTTCGCCGAGAGGGGATCGGTTTTTCGGGATACGGATACGTTGATGATGTAGATGAGCTGGCGGGTGAGCTGGGTGTCGGTGGCGACGGGCTGGGAGGCGTCCTCCAGCGGTTGCCGGAACGGATGGAGCCGTTCCGAGAGCTTGTCGGTCTTGACGACGGGCGCGGTCGCCGCGAATACGCGGCCTCGCTGGTCACAGCAAACCGGCAGCTCGCTCAAATCAATGCGAAGCTGGCGGCGGCGAACCGCCGACTGGAGGTCCGGTCGGCTTGTCTCACGGCTCTGGAGAATTTCACGAAGGGGCTTACTGAGCGCGATCGTATCAGTGACGTCTGTGTGACAGCGGCTGAGAGTATACGGGCCATGCTGGGTGCTGAGCGAGCGTCGGCGTTCTTCGGCGAAGCCTCGAGCCGCTGTATCCATGTGGGCTGTTCGCAAACCGGTGAGCAGCGTAGGACCGATTCGATCATCGACCTGGGCGAATCGCCGGATACGGCGGGGGCCGAGCTGATACGGTCGATACCGCCTGCCCGGGGGTTTATTGCTGCTTCGGACGGCTGCCGGATCATCTGGCAGCAGTGCACGGGAATGCATCCGCGCGATCCGCTTTGGATGCTGCCGCTTATGGGTGGAGAAGCGGCGGCTGGGGGCGTACTGGTCCCTGCTGAGGAGAATGCAATCGTCCGGTTTGTGTCCGCGCCCGCTGAATGCGAGGCCCTGTCGGCGGCGATGGGGCTGGCTTTGATGTCGGCCAAAGCCCGGATTGAATCCGAGCGAACCAACGAGGAACTGTTGGATTTGAATCGCCGGCTGACCGCCGTCCAGAGAGAGCTCGTGCGGACCCGTTCGATTTCGATGATTGCAGCGATGGCGGCCGGGGCGGCCCACGAAATGAACAATCCCCTGGCGGTCATCTCCGGTCGGGCGCAAATGGAGCTGGGGAGGTGCCAGGACGAGGAGTCCGTCCGAGCATTGAAGATCATCATAGAACGGACAGGGCAGGCGACGCAGATCGTGACGGACCTTATGCACTTCGCGAAGCCGGAACCACCCAGACCGGTGACCCGCCGGCTTCTAGATTTGCTCGAACCGCTTTGTCAACACTGGCGTGCAAGCTCATCGCTGCGTGAGGACCAGTTGATCGTTTCCCTCGCCGATCGCGAGGCAGCGGTGTACGCCGATCCGCAGCAGCTTCGCGAGGCTCTTGACGCCGTCGTGTCAAACGCGCTTCAGGCCACGAAGCGGGAAACAGCCCGTTTGCATATCAACTCGCCCTCCCGCGCTTCCGATGAAACAGTCCGGATTGTTGTGGAGGATAACGGCGTGGGTATGACGCGCGAGGTGTTGGAGCACGCTATCGACCCGTTTTTCTCGAGCCGCCCGGCCGGTCGTGGGCGGGGCCTTGGGCTGTCGCGAACGCATCGACTCCTGGAGATCAACGGTGGGCGATTGCGGCTCGAGTCGACGCCGGACGTCGGCACGAAGGTCACAATCGAGCTACCCGCCCGGCCGCCAACGTCGTAGCAGTTCCTTCACGTTCCTTCGACAACATCCCGCAGCAAACGTCGAAAAGTGGAAATACGCACACGGTAACGTTTTGATGTTCTGAAGTTTTGACGTTTCCATGACTGATCGGTCACACAAGATTATGCTTGTCGAGCCGGACGCTGAGGTTCTGGAGATCCTCGTAGCCTCGCTGTCTCGACGATTCGATGCCCACATCACCTGTGTGGCCGATGCAACGTCATGTTTGGACATCGAGATCGTCGACCCGCACGATCTGGTGATCGCCGAACTGGAGCTGGAAGATTCCGGTGGGCTGGAGCTTTCTGAGAAACTCATGGCCCTGAGCAACCGGCCGGTCATTCTCCTTGCAAACGAGGCGAGGTGCGATGACATAACCGAGGCGATGCGGCTCGGAGTGAGTGATCTATTCCGCAAGCCCTTCCGCGTCGAGCAGTTTCTCGATGCTACCGGCCGAGTGCTTCGCTCGCACGACTTGTATCGCCGGCGGGCGGCCAAGTATAGCCGGATGCGTGAACTGGTGCGCCGAGTCATTTCTGAACGGCGTGATCTGAACCGCCGGATCGAGCTGATCTGTCGTGATCTTGTAGGGGCCCAGCGTCGACTGGTGCATCGAGTCCTGGCCCTCGAAGAGAAGAAGCCGCATCAAGTCAACTAGAGTATTCCCCGAAATTGTGATCCGAGCCGCGGGCTTCAGCCCGCGCGGATTCCCACGATCCTGCGACGATCGAGCAGGACGGAACCCGGTACACAGAAACGGGATTCGCTATAAGGAGTTACGAATCACCGATTGTCAGACGCCGAGCACCCACCGGCAACTCTCTCTTCACCTCGTAATTTGTAATTCGCAACTCGTAATTCCGAGCACCCTCTACCAAAGCCAGTTGAGCAACAGCAGATCCAATACGATGGCACCGGCTACGACCAGCGCTATTTTGATGTGTGTCGGCACTCTGGTCGGTGTCGGCGCGACCAGACGCAACGCGTGGTAGCGCTCGGTCGGGTCGCGGCCTTTGAGCACCTCCTCGCGGCAGGCGGCGATCAGTCGTCCGGCCTGGACGGCGGACAAACCGAGCTGGGCGGCGTAGCGGACGATACGCCGACGTCGGGCCGGCGTGAGTCGGCCGTTGCGTATCTCGTCCACGATGAGCTGCCGGAACACCTCGTTAGTGTCAATGGACGGCACAAACGCAGGGAGGTCGTGCCGTGGCTTCGAGTTTGCAGCCTGTGGACCGGGAGCCGGCTTGCTGGGCATTCTCTCCTCTCCTTTCCTTCACTTCGATCATAGGTGGCGGCGGCGTGGATTTCACGGCACATAAGGCCTATCAATGATCTGTTGTCGCGGACTATGCGAGGAGGATCTTATCGGCCTCGTGGGAGTGGAGCAAACTCTGTCATTGCGCATCGCGCTAGACTTCGACGCGGTTGAAGTGTCTCGCGCCGATCCGCAGCGCTGCAAGGCCGGCCGCGATGGTGACGAGCACAGCCGCACCACAGATCGCAAGCGATGCCACGTCGGGTAACCTGCCGCTCGTCAGATCCCGCGAGCGCCACGTAGCCACGCCCACGCCGATCAATACCGTAGCTACAAGTGCGACGGAAGCCAGCAGGTTCGTGGTACCGCCCAGACCGTTGGCGATACGGGCGGTATTGGTCTGGTTGAACATGGGCAGTCGGGCGCCGATGCCCACCGAGAATCCGCACAAGCCGAAGCAGATCCCAACGGTGACAACCACGTGAATGACAGCCCAGACGGTATCCAGCTCGAGCATGACCGTGGCCAGTGCCATTGTGGCAACCGCAACGAGCACGGTAACGGTCATGGCGAACGCGAACTTGGCCAGCAAGATGTGCCCGCGCGGCGTGGGCACCAGACCGACCAACCACAGCTTCTGTCCCTCCAGCGAGACCAGTGGAAACACGAATCGGCATGTGAATGTCGCCAGAATCAGGCTGACCGCGCACAGGTTCAGAAACGGAATAATCAGAAACCAGCCCGATCCACTGAACTCCACCCGCAACGTGGGCATATTCGTCAGGTACAATGCCATCAGACCGAACAGGATGACCAGTTGACTCCACTGCAACGGGTCCCGGGAAAACGTTCGCAGGTCCTTGGCTGCTATCAGCCGAAGCGGCGGCGGGAGGTAGAAGAACAGCAGACCGGCGAGGCCCCCCGAAGCTTGCGAGGCCGGTCGCTTGCTCCCGCTGCGACTGGCTGCGGCACGATCGTGAGCACGGTCGAAATACCTCGAGACGATCATCACCGCCAACCAACTGATAAAAAACGCATTGGCCAGAGTGACACCCAGATACAATAAGGATTGGGGCAACTGGTTATGGATCATGTGGTCGATGCCGGCGGCCACCCAGTTGTTTGGGAGTAAAGCAGACTCGATGAAGCTCATCCTGGCGAGGAAGGATCGAAGCCACACCTCGGCGTCGGTTTCGCCCAACCGCAAAGAGCGCATGCCCCAAATGACGAAGCCGGCCACCAGGATGCCGCCTGCAACTGCAGCGGACTGGATGGTCCGCCGGGGGCAAAATCTCGCCGCCGCCCAGGCCAGCAGCATACCCAACGCTCCCGGGATAGGGATGAACGCCAGAAAGAAGGCGATAAATACCGCGTAGAACACCGGTCGCTGTGCCACTGAGAGCACGGAACGCTCCGCAGCGTCCGCCAGGGCTATCATCAGCGGCAGGCCCAACAGAATAAGCGACCAGCTCGCCATGACGGTGCTCTCCAGATACTTGAGCGTGACCACGTCGCGCGGGGTGAGCGGAGCAGTCAGCAAATAGGCGGACTCGGTTTTTCCGAACAGCGCTCCGTAGGCGATGATGGCATTGGAAAACGTCAGCATCACCAGCATGGCCACGAAAAAGAAGTTGAACACCAGCGGAATCGCCACGGTCGCTTCCAGCGGCGTGCGCCGAAACTGCCCGAACACCAGATAGAACAGCCAATAGAGTCCCAACCAGATCAGGGCGACGAGGATCACCGCCGCACTGAGCCGCACCGGGGCCTCATTCACGGCTTGTCGGGTTCGGTTCCACATCGAGCGTACCTTGACACGCAGGAGCAGACCGAGCAGGGATCGAGTCGGTGGGATGGCGAGCGGGTCAGCCATCGCTGACTTCCGTAAGCTGCAGAAAGATCTCTTCGAGTGAATGTTGGCGACGCGCCTGGGCTCGCAGCTCGTCAAGGGTGCCGACCGCGATAAGTTTACCGCGGTGAATTATCCCGATCTGGTCGGCCACGGCTTCGGCGATATCGAGCGTGTGCGTACTCATGAAAACCGTTCCGCCATTTCGGGTGTGCTCGACGAACAGGTTCTTGACCACCCGAATGGCCCGCGGGTCGAGACCGACCATAGGTTCGTCGATCACCAAAACAGCCGGCTCGTGCAACAACGCAGCCGCAAGCACCACCCGCTGCTTCATTCCGTGACTGTAGCTCTCGGTGAGCTGGTCCAGAAACTCGCCGACATCGAGCCGGTGGATCAGCGACTCCAGCAGGCTATCTCGCCGCCGGGTGGAGATCCCATACAACTCCGCGACAAAGTAGAGGAACTCCCGACCGGTGAGCTTTTCGTAGAGGAAGGGCTGATCGGGCACATAGGCAAGCTGCGCCTTGGCGGCCAGGCCGTTGGAGCCTACTTCATGGCCGCAGACATGGATCCAACCGGTGTCGGGTCTCAGCAATCCGACAATCAGCTTGATCGTCGTGGTCTTGCCGGCGCCATTGGGGCCGAGAAATGCAAAGAGCTTACCACGGGGAACCTCCAGCGACAGATCGCGCACCGCAATTGTCCGGCCATAAGATTTGGTAACCCCCACTAACGCGATGGCATGGTCGGTGTTGTTCATCACCCCCGTCTTCGTCTGGGCATCTTGGGGCCCAAGGTCTTCTTCCTGACCGCGCTCATGGCCTCCTCGTCGTAATCGGCCTCGCGGACGATACGAATCTTACCGGCAAGCGGCAAGGTCATCTCTTGTGCAAGCACCGCACCGCGGGCATCCACCCAGGCCTTGGCATTGGGGGACTGGACAACCAGACAGCGCCGCTGGCCTTCGGGCGTGGCGATAGTCTCTTCGCCGGTGACCTCCACCAGCATGGAGATGAACCGGTCACCTACACCTGTAAGGGCGGCCACGGGGTTGAATACCTGCATCCACCAGGTCTGCCCGACGCGAAGATCGGAGAGCTGGGCAAAAGGATTGAAAGCCCCGGTGATAACCTCACCGTGGGCCAGCGGGATCTTGAAAGCCCTTTCGATCGTGCCGCTCTTGATTGTAAATGAGAAATCCGCGTGAAATCGCTCGCCGTGCAGGCGGACGCTCGCATCGCGGTTGACCAGGTGAACGCTCAACTCGTCCAGAAGGCCTTGGCCGGTGAATGTGGAATCAACATTGACGCGGAGAGGAGCGATGGCGATGGGAAACCGCTCAACCCAGATCAGGTCGTATCGCTGGACCGAGGCACCGCCTATCAGATAGTTCGTCCAGATCGTCCCGATTGGCATGTTGTCACAGAAGATGGTGAACTGGGCATTCTTGCCCTCTCCTTTGAGCCAATGTGTGCCGTGGAGGCGTGGTGGATCCTGGGCCGTCCAGACCGGCCACACGTCGTGCGCCACCAGCCAGCCCATCGCCGCCAGCCACAGCGGCACGATCAGAAACCCGGTCGTACGCGTAAACAACGCTACTACCCCGCCAAGCAGGCCTGTATCCCGCGGTTTGCCACTTTCGCGTGCGAACTGATGATTGTACGGTTGCAACGTAGGAAGGGTCAAACGTGGGAAGTGGTTAGTCGTCAGTTATCAGTTGTCAGCTATCAGCCCTCAGCCGGAGCCTGGTACCGTGTTTCATAAGTCCTGCTACTACCTGAGCCGCGGGCTTCAGCCCGCGCGGTGCTCCGCGTCCCGGCGCGCCGGGAAAGCCCGCGGCTCGGCGCGTGATTTATAGTCGTAGCATTTGTGAAACACGGTACTACCCGGTGCCCCTGAGCACTGCCCGCTGATTGCCGCGTGCCCCCGGCTGATAACTGATAACTGACAACTGAGAACTTGCGCCTGACAGCTTCCTCGCGAAACGGCGAATTCAGGTGCGGACCAGAAGGCTGAAACGCAAATTCCGGCCTTTGACAGGGCGGGCGTTATCGCTGGCGCTTGCCGCAGGCCTTATTGCGCTGATCGCGCTATGGCTGGCGTTTCAATACAAGCCGGGCTGGTATAGGCCGATCGTCTTGGACGACGCGGGTATTCAGCGGGCAGAGCGTCAAGCGGTTGCCGTGGCCGACGATGTGGGTGATCAGATGGTGGAAGGGCGGCCATTTCGCGTCGTGCTCCAGGACCGGTCCGTCAATGAGTGGCTTGCCGCCCTGCCGCATGTCTGGCCCGATGCCCGCGACGCTCTGCCGCCGGAGCTCACCGAACCGGTGGTTCGCTTTGAAGATGGTTGTATCAAGGTCGGGGCTCACTACGCCGCCGGTGGGTGGCGGACCATTGTCAACATGGGTCTGACGCTGGGCGTGTCTGCGGATGGAACTACGGTCGAGATCGCCCTGAACGGCGCCCGCGGCGGATCGCTCCCCATTCCGCGAAGTGTCCTTGACCGAGTTTTCGCTCAACTCTCGCGCAGCCCCCCAGTCGGTCAAGATAAGCCGAGGCACGCGGCGGACGTACTCGCGTCGGCTCTTCGAGAGATTGAGTCCCTCGACGATCTTTTTGAAGGCGTCAGAATCGACAATCGCTTCGTGTGGCCCAACGGCGACCGGCCTTTCAGAATCGAGTCCATCGAGATCGACAACGGGCAGCTTCGACTGCGCATCGAACCGTTGTGAAGTTCGATTGTCTTACGGCACCTAATACCGTGTTTCACAAATACTACGACTATAGATCACGCGCCGAGCCGCAGGCTTTAGCCTGCGCGGAGCACCGCGCGGGCTAAAGCCCGCGGCTCAGATAGTAGCAGGACTTATGAAACACAGTACTAGCCACCCCGCGTAGCGCCGCCCCTCGTGGACGGCGTATTCGCACCTGTTGGTCGGCGCCGGAACGCAAGTCGGGCTGTGACAAGCACCTACGGCGACGGACAACGTTTTGAACTGCGGCATTGCCAAGAGCAGCATGCGATGACAGAACCGCGACACGGGCAACGACGAACCGGCACGATATGTCTGGGCGTTGATGCGGGGGCTGTAAACGAGCGTCTGGGTATCAACGGCCGAAGGCGATCGGCCGCTTCCCACGCCAATCACCAAACATGCGGAAGAACCGGACTCCGTTGCGCGTAACGGCCGGCGCCCAATGGCGCTGTTGGGCAATAGTGCCCATAGTGGCTCCCCACCCAGTTCGTTTCTTACCCACCGGCTGCACCAAACGCGGCGCAGCTCGGCATAGAAGATTATCGTAACTTCTTGCAAATAATAGAGTTACAACGCTCCCCTCGACTAGCACCTTCGTCGTGTGGGCGTGGCATGGCACGTGCCCTTATGGTCTATTGATATGACTTCACGACCTGACGCAACGGAGGCTACTAGACGCAACGCACCGCAACATGGGGGGGACGCTAGGGCGTGTTCCCAGGTCCCAGGGAGCACTTTTCCTCCGCGGGCGACCCGCCGAAGTCAGGGGTCTGACGATCGCTTTTCGGGGAGATGAGCGTTGCTCAGACCAATGGGTTCGGCGGGGAGCCGCTTTTTATGCGCATCCCCAATCGCACCATAAAGGGCAGCCCGCTAATGCCAGGGTCATGAATCTCGCACACCTTCGATCAAGTCCCGCAGGGCCGGTGTCACGTAGACCGAATCGAGTTCGGGAAGCGATGCCAGCGCCCGGACACACCACTCCAACCGTGTAGCCGCATCTGCGTCAAGATCGACAAAGACCACCCGGCGGCCGTGCACCTCGCAAAGACCCCCACACGCCCCACCCAGATGCTCCTGTCGTACATCGACACCTAACCGCCCAAGAAGGTCAATAACAGTATCAAATTGGGCTGTTGTATCCATGCCGGCTTACGCCTGTTCAAGAGTGGCGACCGTCGCTGCCGATATCCCCGGTCTGTAAGTCATCAACCATAGCATAATCAGGAGCGCTACCCAAATGGGCAGACAGCCTGCGATTCGCACGTGTCCATCAGACAGTTTAATACCACCGCTCGACTCAAGCCCGACGATCGAAACGCAGCTCGCCAAGCTGCAAGCGCAGTTTGATCTGCTTATGATTCAGGTCCGCCAGGCTCAGCAACTTGCCAGCCTCGGGACGGCGGCGGCGACGATGGTCCACGAAGTCAACAACTGGCTAACCCCGATTCTCTCCTACGCCAAGGCCGCGCTGGAGGCGAACGACGTCGAACTGCACAGAAAGGCGCTCACCGTCACAATAAGGAACGTGGAAATCTTAGTCGCGATGTCGGAGCGTGTGCTGGAGATCAGTGCGGCCAGGCCGCCTAAACGGGAGCTGGTTTCCGTGCGGGCCATGGCTCAGGATGCAACCGCCAGCTTATGCCGTGACCTGTCCAAGGATGGAATCCGGTTTTCGATCGACGTGGAGGAGTCGATCACCGTCTGGGCCGATGCACTGCAGCTCAAACAGGTTTTCTTCAACCTGTTTCTCAACGCCCGAGAAGCGATGGCATCCGTACACTCAGGGCGTTTGGCCGTCTCTGCTAAACGTGAGGGACTAAGGGTGCTTATAGCAGTACGGAATACCGGTGCAGCCATCCCGCCCGATCGGCTCCCCCACGTTTTCGACCCGCTTCACAGCTCCAAAGCGGCGGAACGCGGAGGCTGCAACCGCTGCGCCGGGCTTGGGCTGGCCCTGTGCCGTGACCTGACCGAGGAGAACGGCGGCACAATCTCCGTGACCAGCGAATCCAATACGGGCACGACGTTTACCCTCGCGCTCCCCGCTACCGAGAGAAACGCACAGTGAGTTGTGATGGCGTCATTGGCGCCGCTAATTCTGACGCTTGGGCTTGGGCACCTCCGGCCGTTTTCAGGTTAGAGTCTTGCGGTGAAACATGTGCGCCTTTTGCGCGCATCTTTTGGCGGCGGCGTAGGTGCGTCTTGGGTAGCGGCCGGCGTCTCGTCGGCCGAGGGTCACGGCGGCCTGCGGGAACGCAGGCCGCTACTTGGGTTGCGGGCCCGCCCGCATTAGGGTCGGGCGCGTTTGGACCTTTTCTTGGTCGGGCCTTTCCTGGTGGGAGCCTTCCTGGAGTTCGTGGTGCGCTCCTTGGCCCTCCGCGGACGGACTATGGACCGCGGTTTGGCGTTGCTTTTTACGATGCCCGGGCCGGCTGTCTTCACCGTGATGGCGGCCTGGGCGGCGGCAAGCCTGGCGATTGGCACACGTAAGGGGCTGCACGACACATAGTCCAGGCCTATCTCCTCGCAGAACCTGATCGACGCAGGGTCGCCGCCGTGCTCACCACAGATACCGAGCTTGAGCTTGGGCCTGGCGGCCTTGCCGCGGTCAACAGCCATCTTCAGAAGCACACCCACACCCTCGATGTCGATTGACTGGAAGGGGTGATCGGAGAAAACGCCCGCCTTGGCCGGATCGACATAGTCAGGCAGGAACCGTCCGGCGTCGTCGCGTGAGATGGCCAGCGTCAACTGCGTCAGATCGTTGGTCCCGAAACTGAAGAACTCGGCCACCTCAGCCATCCGATCGGCCACCAACGCGGCTCGTGGGGTCTCAATCATGGTACCGACGAGGTATTTCACCTTGCGGCTTTGTTCCTTGAGGACAACGTCGGCCACGCCTCGAACCCGGTCAACCAGGATTGACAGCTCCTTGGGATCGATGCTCAGCGGGATCATGATCTCGGGCAGAACCTTAGTGCCGTTCCGAGCACAGTTGACGGCGGCTTCGATGATCGCGCGGACCTGCATCTCCAGGATTTCCGGATAGCTGATGCACAGGCGGCACCCCCGGTGTCCCAGCATGGGGTTCGCCTCGCGAAGCTGATCGACGCGGCGACGGATGTCGTCGATGGTTACCCGTTTTGGCTTGAATGCCTGCGGAGTGTCACGATCTTCTGTCGGTCCTCGCGGCAACTCCGGTGGCATCGAGTCATTGAGTTCGTCCACGACCGCCTGCTGACCTGCGGGATTGTCGTGATGCGGCAAGAATTCGTGTAACGGCGGATCAAGGAGACGGATGGTAACCGGCCGACCATGCATCACCGTCAAGATCCCTTCAAAGTCCTCGCGCTGGTAGGGCAGCAGCTTCTCCAAGGCCCGGCGTCGGTCCTCGGGCGTCTCTGCGAGGATCATTTCGCGCATGGCCCGGATGCGTTGCGGCTGAGACGGATCGAAGAACATGTGTTCGGTGCGGCACAAGCCAATACCTTCGGCTCCCAGGTCGAGGCCCTTCTCGGCGCCTGACGGCGTATCCGCGTTGGTATAGACCTTAAGCCGGCGTCGCTTGTCACACCAGCCCATCAGGGTGCGGTACTCGGGAGGCGCGTCCGGACGGACAAGACCAATACGCCCCTTGAAGATGCGACCCGTACTGCCGTCGAGCGTTATCGCGTCGCCTTCTCGCAGTACCTCTGCGCCGAGCATCATGGTCTTGTCGTTGTAGTCGATTGCCAGTGCGCTGCAGCCGACAATGCAGCACTTCCCCCACCCCCGGGCGACGACGGCTGCATGGGACGTCTTGCCCCCGGTTGCAGTCAGGATTCCGGCAGACGCATACATGCCACCGACGTCTTCAGGCGACGTCTCTTTGCGCACCAGGATGGCTGCGGCATCGGTTGTGGCGCGGGTTTCGGCGTCCTCGGCGGTGAAGACCACCTCACCGCACGCGGCGCCCGGAACGGCCCCGGTTCCCTGCCCAAGCCAACGACGCTCAAGCTCATCACCCTTCACATCAGGATCAAGCACCGGGTAGAAGAGACGTTCGATATCGGCGGGCTCGATACGCTGGATTGCCTCGTCTTTCGTGATAACCGGCTTAGCGGCAGCCGCGGCGTACTTTTTCGGCAGGTACTTTTTCTTAACCAGGCGTCTCGCCGCGGCGGGCGACATCAGTCCTTTCGTCGCCTGGTCCACGGCGATCTTGAACGCAGCCACCGGCGATCGCTTGCCCACGCGGCACTGCAACATGTAGAGCTTGCCGCGCTCGATCGTAAACTCCAGATCCTGCATGTCCCGGTAGTGGACTTCCAGGATGGCGCGAGCCGCCTCGAGTTGCTCATATACTTTCGGCATTAGTGTTTTGAGCTCTGCGAGTTTCATCGGCGTCCGGATGCCGGCAACGACGTCCTCGCCCTGGGCATTGATCAGCATGTCCCCGTAGAATACGGCTTCACCTGTGCTGGGATCCCGCGAGAAGCACACACCGGTGCCACTGTCCTTGCCCATGTTGCCGAAGACCATCCGGCAAACGTTGACGGCGGTCCCGGCCAGACCGGATATTCTCTCAACGCGGCGGTAGGTGACGGCCTTCTCGGCCATCCAGCTATCGAACACCGCGACAATGGCGCCTTTCAGTTGGTCAAGCGGATTCTGGGGGAATTGTTCACCGGTGTATTCACGGTACATTCGCTTGAAGTTGTCGACGAGTTGTTCGAGTTCCTCGGCGTTGACGTCGGTATCAAGGACTCTTTCGTCGGAGGCTCGCTTCGGCCGGGCACGGGTCCGCGTCTGTTTCACAAGGTCTAATGCGTTCTCGAAGTGCTCTCGGCGGATGCCTTTGGCGGTTGACCCGTACATCATTATGAGCCGGCGATAGGCGTCGAGGGCGAACCGCCGACTGCCGGACACCTCCGCCAAGCCTTCAACTGACCGATCGTTGAGGCCCAGGTTCAGAATGGTCTCCATCATTCCGGGCATGGAGCGCGCCGCCCCCGAACGCACGGAGACAAGTAGGGGATCGCGCGTGGCTCCAAACTCCTTCTTGCACGTCCGCTCAAGCTTGGAAAGCGCTTGGCGCACTTCTCTGTCGAGCCCCGACGGCCACTTGCCCCCGGCCCTGTGGCACCGGGCGCAGGCATCAGTCGTGATCGTGAATCCGGGGGGAACGGGAAGTCCGATACGTGTCATCTCGGCGAGTCCGGTGCCCTTGCCGCCCAAGAGTTCTTTCTGGTTACCCCTTCCGTCGGCCTTGCCGTCACCGAAAGAGTAGGCCCATTTACGTGGGATTGGCATCGCTATGAACCTCGTTATAGCCGAGCATCAGCCTAGCGTCCGAATAGCCGAACTTCTTGCACTCTGCCTTCCAAAAAAATCGGCTACCGTCTTGACTTCGTTAACGTCCTGGACTAGATTCCCGATAAGATACCAGTGCCCGCCCAAAGCACCGATACCAAGGGGGCGCGCCGAAGAGTTGAGGAGACGCAAACGTGGAGGTAAGCATCACCGAGCTTCCAGAACAGTATCATGTAGAACTAAAAACGCACCTCGCGCTTAACAACTTGCAGCTCGCCCAGCTCGTCCACCCTGCAACGTGCCATGTGACCGGACGCAGGCATTTGGAGGAGGGGCCGATGGACTATCACCTGGATGTCGCCAAAACTGCCTGCACACCCGATCAGGCTGCAGTCAGCCACCTCTTGCGAACCCGTGCAGTTGATATCGCCATCCACGGGAGCGTCTGGGACGTCGACGGAAGACCCTTCCCAAACGCCGCAACCGAGGTCCTCTCGGAACTGATGGCTTTCGGAAGCGCCGAGGCCGCAAGGGATCTGTCGCGGATCCAGGACGCTTGGGAGAAGGAGATCCGACGCGATACGGTGTCGCATGAGCAGACCGTGGTCCCCTGGCCTGTGGACTGGGAGTTCTTCGGGAGGTTGAAGAGCCGAATCCCGAGGCGAGCCACGCTGGTGGCGTGGATTGACCTGTTTTTCACGCAGGGGCTTGACGCGGCCGCTGGGTATGCTGCCGACCACGAGCTGATCTGAGGCAGCGTCTCGACTATCGCACAGGCCGAATATCGGGCACGTGCGGTGAGCAGTCCTCCGGGCACTACCCACCGAATCACGAACGGAGTCCTCAACCGGCCACCACGCTGGTCTCATCATCGTCCTCTCAAACACGACCGCGCCAAACCGTCGTATCTCAGCGCATGGTAACTTGCCGCGTCGTTGCGTCAAACCCGGGCCCGAAGGACAGCGCCCGGCAGTTGTCCGCAGACTCGGGTTCTTCGTGGCCCCCAGGAATTGCGCTCCCCCGACGAAAAAGTGCGTTTGGCTTTACTTATGCGTAAGGCCAAACCCGCTGTGGGTCACAACGCATCGAGTTAGAGCATCCTCATTTTTTGTGTGGCGGCCGGCCCCTGTGCCGGCCGTAGTCTGTCGCACGTGAGCAAGCCTGACGCGGTGGAACAAACCGCTACGCAAAAACAGAGATCGCTCTAAACCTGCATACGGCCGCTGCACCACATGAGACCGAACGACCAGCCACCTTCATTATGTCGGCGATCGAGCTCAGGGGTTGAACATAGGCCATCACGCGCGCCGAGTTACGAGTCGGCTAGCGGAGTTCAACTGTCTTGTTCGTCCGGGAGCCAACGAGAGCGACGTCCCCGGCGCATGATGTACGCGGAAAGTGCGAGCCGAGACTCACCGGGCACATCACTCCACGATTCGGCGCTGGGCGGTGGGCAGGAGCCTGGCAGCCAGCAGAGGTTCGCGACCCATAAGGTGGGCGATGTGGTAATTGAGCACGCCAAAGGCACCGGCAAGCGATCCTGAGATGGATCCGGGTCGGCCCGCTCTGTGAGCGCGCAGGACCCGAAGTGTGGACGGGGATAACTCCCACTTCTCAACTTGTCCCGGTTCGCAATTCCGACAGATCATACCCCCTTCAAGCGAGGAGAAGTGGGTCAGGTCGGTCTCCCGGCCATAGAGTACGCATGTGTCCAACCTGGGGATCGAGCCGATCGACTCAAGCAACCGAAGCTGATAGGCGACAACCGGCCCCAGCGGGTCAGCCGCTTCCGAAAGGGAGACCAGCGTCGAGATAAGCGCGTCGTACAGTTCCACATGTGGGTCCCAGTCTTCGATCAGGTGCCCTGTGATCTCCGCCAGGTACTCGGCTCCCTGAATTCTTAAGAGCTTCCCGCGGAGGCCCGACAGGCTGAGCGTCTGCTTCCACTCGGTCAGGATCGCCAGGTTGGCCGTGCGTTCCTGCCGGCTGCTGAGAACGACCTGCCCGACGTCGAGCAGATCGATGCCTGCGGCGAATCGCGTCTTCGTGCCCCGCCTGATGCCCTTGGCAATAGCCCGCACCTTGCCGTGGTCCCGGGTGAACAGAACGATCACCTGCGAGGTCTCGGAATAATCGAGCCGACTGAGAACAACGGCATCATCTCGAACGGCCAGCATGGCCTTATGGTATGCGAATCCGCAAATGCCGGGTACGCCGATGGTGCCACTTCCCGTTGGCTGCGTTTTAATCAGCCAAGTCAACGGCGGCGACGCCCCAATGGACAGCACACTTGGCCAATTCCGTCCTGCCACCGCTGATAACCTGCTCATTGACATAGTCGCTCACGCAGGTTGCGTGACAGGAGCAGCAACCGGGACGCGCACATCTCGCCAAGGCGTGGTTTCTCTGCTAGAATGAGGGTTTTGTGGCGGGGATTGGGGGTAAGAGAGGCGGCTTTGGCACGCCGCTTGCCCGCACGGTATGCTGTGACATTTTCGTGCGTCCCTGCGATCTGGCTAGCCGGGCCGGACGTGTTTAGATGAGCATGGCGGGGATCGCCAGAAACCGGGCAGACGCACGCTCGGCAGCACAGTGCGAGCTGACATCATAGCGGGCAGATGTTCGAGCCGACCTGGGATGCCAAGCCTCGTCAACCTCTGGTGACGAGAGAGCTTTTAGTCAAGGAGTCTCCGAGATGACAAGACTGAACCCCTTTTCGATTGCACAACAACAATTGGATGAAGCCGCTGAGAGGCTGGGGCTCGATGCCGCGACGCACGAGTTGCTCCGCTGGCCGATGCGCGAGTACCGCTTCACGATCCCCGTGAGGATGGACAGTGGCAGGACGCGAATCTTCCAGGGCTATCGCGTGCAATACAACGATGCCCGCGGACCGACCAAGGGCGGACTGCGCTGGCACCCCGAGGAGACCATTGATACCGTCCGGGCGCTGGCAGCCTGGATGACCTGGAAGACAGCGATGGTGGACATACCGCTGGGTGGCGGCAAGGGTGGCGTCACCTGCAATCCGAAGGAAATGTCGGATGGTGAGAAGGAGCGGCTGGCCAGGGGCTTCATTCGCGCCGTCGGCCGGGAGCTTGGGGTACATCGCGATGTCCCCGCCCCGGACGTCTACACCACACCTCAGATTATGGCCTGGATGATGGACGAGTATGAGAAGCTCGTGGGCCAATCGCATCCCGGGATGATCACGGGCAAACCGTTACCCGTCGGTGGCTCGCAGGGTCGTGGGGATGCCACCGCCCGAGGCGGCGTGTACTGCGTACGCGAGGCGGGAAAGGTTCTGAACATCGATCTTTCCAAGACGACGTATGCGATTCAGGGCTTCGGCAACGCCGGCCAGTTCGCGGCCACGCTGCATCCGGAGATTCTCGGCACCGGGACGCTAATCGCCGCCAGCGACTCGCGCGGCGGTGTGATGAACAAAGGCGGCATGGACCCGGCCGCCCTGGTCAGGCACAAGCTGGAAACCGGGTCGGTGCTGGACTTCCCGGGCTCAAAGCCGATCTCCAATGAGGAGCTGCTCGAGATCGAGTGCGACGTGCTATACCCGTCCGCCTTAGAAGGCGTGATTACCGCCAAGAACGCCGGCAACATCAAGGCCAAGATCTCGTGCGAACTGGCCAACGGGCCCACCACGCCCGAGGCGGACAGGATTCTGTTCGACAGGGGCGTGTATGTCATTCCCGACTTATTGGCTAACGCCGGTGGTGTGACCGTTTCCTACTTCGAGCAGATTCAGAACACCTACAACTATTACTGGACGCTCCAAGACGTATATCAGCAGTTGGACCGTAAGATGACCGAGGCCTTTGGGACGGTTCACGAGATGTCGAAGAAGGTCAAAGCACACAACCGTCTGGTGGC
>Ga0114930_10002282_pt1 | contig 17355 bp, 9 predicted proteins | sample AnhtaG_FD_87300 | JGI IMG/M metagenome (GOLD analysis project Ga0114930, IMG submission 87300) | Deep subsurface microbial communities from Anholt, Denmark to uncover new lineages of life (NeLLi) - Anholt_01485 metaG | ecosystem: Environmental > Aquatic > Marine > Oceanic > Sediment | place... | reverse complement strand
TGTAGGGGCTGATCATGGGCAGCGTGACGTTCCAGAACTTGCGCAGGCGTCCGGCGCCGTCGATCTCGGCCGCCTCATACAGGTGTTTCGGGATGCCCTCGAGCCCGGCCAGCCACACGATCATGCCGCCGCCCGCGCCCCACAACCCCATCAGGATCAGCGCCGGCTTCGACCAGTGTTGGTTTTGGAGCCACGCGGGGCCCACGATGCCCAGCTTCTCCAGCAGGGCGTTGAGGATGCCCTCGTGGGGGTTGAAGATCCAGATCCACAAGATAGACGCTGCCACGGCGGGCATGATGGCGGGCAGGTAGAAGAACGTGCGGTAGACGGCCATGCCCTTGATCTCGAAGTTGAGGAGCAGTGCGATGCCCAGGCTCACCGTCATGCCGAGCGGAATCCCGATCCCCATGAACAGCGTGTTCCACAGCGATTTGTAAAACAGCGGGTCATCGCCAATCATGGTGACGTAGTTCCTCAGCCCGACGAACTTCGGCGGCGACAGCACATCGTATTCGCAGAAGCTCATGATGAGCGAGAAGAAGATCGGCCCGCCGCCGAAGACCAGGAACCCGAGGAACCAGGGCCCGGCAAAGAGATAGCCCGCATAGAACTCGTGGCGGAAGTAGCCGCTGGCCTGCATCTTGCGCCCGAAGTACCAGTACATGAAGCCCACGGCGATGAGAATGACGACGGCGTAGCCCGCCACGACGGGCGCCCAACTGATCTCGGGATACTGCTTGGGCTTGAAGATGCGGTCGAGCTCGGTCTGGACAACCGCCGCGTTTCTCTCGAGCGCGATCTCCGCGTTGCGCCGCATGTCGGCCGGGTCATACCGTTTGTAAATCCCCGCGTCCATGGCGCGGACCTGCGAGTTCCACAGCAACTGGCCCACGGGCGTGACCGGCCGGTACTTCGAGAACGGCATGCTGTCGACAAATGCGCGCTTGGCCACCTTGAACTTCTCGTCGATGGTGAGGTCGGAGTAGACGTAGTGCTCCATCGCCCACTGCGTGATGTCGATACGGGCGTGGATCGGCGGGATGAACAGGTTGCCGCCGGCCCGGGCGGCCTGGCGCTGCGCGTCGGACCGAATCTCGAAGGCCCGCCGTGAGGCCAGGTACTTCACGAGTTCCCAGGCCTCCTCGGGGTGCGTCGCGTTCTGCGGGATGACCCACGACCAGCCCCCGCACCACCCGAGCCGCTCGCGGCCCTCGGGCGCCGGGGCCAGGGCCACACCGAAGCGCAGGTCCCGCTTACTGTTGGCGATGAAGTTGATGACCCAGTCGCAGTCGATCTTCATGGCCACTTTGCCGGAAAGGAAGGGGTCGAGATCGCCCGATTGGAGCGTGGACTGAAACGCGCTGACGGCCTCGGCGCCGCCCATGGCGTCATAGAGCTCCGTCATGTAGGCCAGGGCCTCGACGTTCTCCGGGGCGTCGAGTGTGCAGGTCAGCCCGTCCTCGGCCATGAAGCTCCCGCCGTTCAGCCAGCTATACAGGTAGAGCCACGAATTGCCGAAATTCGGGATGAATCCCACCTGGCTGAGCTTGCCGTTTTCGTCGGACTCGGTGAGGATCTCGACGCACCGCCGCAGTTGCTTCCACGTGCGCGGGGGCCCGACCTTCGTCGGGTCCTTCGGGTCGACACAGCCGGCCGGAACGAGGTCCGCGGCGTAGCGCTCGAGGATGTCGCGGTTGTAGTAGAGCAGCCGGTTGTCCGTGTCCGCGGGGACCGCGTAGAGCTCGCCGTGGTAGTTGGCTTCGGCCCAGCAGGGCTCGTAGAACTGCTCCTGGCGCAACGTCATCGGGTCGTCGGGCCGCTCGCGCAGGTCGCGCTCGAGAAACGGTTGCAGCGACATGAACGCGCCGCGCGCCGCCCACTCACCCACCGCGAAGCGGTCGAACCAGACCAGATCCGGCGGGTCGCCGCCGGCCACGGCGGTAAGCAGGCGTTGGGGGTCGTCGGTCTTGTTGATGGTGGCGCTCTGCCCCATGACGACCTTGATGGCGGGCCGGCCGTCGCGGCCGTCGTGGCGCATCTCGAAATCCTGGATGAGGTCGAGCGCGAGGGCGTCGTTTTCGCTGCCCCAATAGTAGAGGGTCACGGTCTCGGGCACCGCGCCGTGAGCGAGCGTGCAGGCCGCGCACGTCAACAGTACTGCCAAGTTCAACACGGGTTTCCTCAGGCCCCAAACGCGACCGTCATGGAACCACAGCCGCGCCGGGCATTTCAAGTGAGGGTAGGCCGCAGCAAGCCAAGACATTCGCTATGCGCTGCCGGCGAGCCGGACGCACGCTTCGTAGGCCATCTCGGGGGTGACGCGGCGCAGGCGCTCTTCGACGGCGAGCCCCGGGGTCTCGTCGCGGAGGATTTCGCAGGGCCGCCGGTAGGGCGCGTGCTTGGCCGGGTCGCTGCCGCCGAACACGGCCGCCACGGGCGTGCCCATGGCCGCGGCAATGTGCATGGGCCCGGTGTCGCCGCCGAAGTACAGGTCCGCGCGGTGAACAAGGCAGGCATAGTGCTTGAGCGTGGGCATCTCGGGGGCCACCACGGGGTGGCGCCGGACCTTGTCAAGCACCTTCCGGACGGCCGCGAACTGGCCGGTGCCCCAGGTCAGCATCACCTCGAAGCGGCCGTCGGCCAGCAGCAGGTCGGCCAGTTCGGCGAAGTGATCGAGAGGCCACTGCTTCTCGGGGCGGTCCACGGGCGCGTGCACGGCCACGACCCGTTTGCCCCCGTCAAAGGTATCTTCGAAAAACGCGTTGACTTCGTCCTCGATCTCCGGGGGAACGTAGATGGCCACGTCGAGGGGGCTGCGGCGCCGGCAAAGGGACCCGCGGCCCGGGCAAACGGCCTCGCACAGCAACAGGTTTTCTTCGACGCGGTTGAAGTCGGGCGAGGGGAGCTTGAGCTTGTGGTTCGTGAAAAGGTGGCTGAGCTCTTGCGCCCGCGGGCGAGCGAAACCATAGCGGTCCGGCACGGCGGAATACGCGCTGATGAGACCGCTCTTGAAGATCCCATGGAAGTCGATGAGGACGTCGTAGCGGCTAGTGCGGACGTCTCGGCAGAATCGCCAGAAGGCCCGCGCAGCGGCCTTGACCGCCTGCGGGCGCTTGAACACCAGCAACCGGTCGAGGGCCGGGTGGTCCTCGAGAATGGCCGCGGCCTTGTGTTCCACGGCCCAGTCGATCTGCGCGTTGGGATGGGCCTCGCGCAACGCGTGGAGCGCGGGGAGAACCCGTACGACGTCCCCGATGGCGCTCAGGCGGACGATGAGGATGCGAGGGGCCCCGTTGATCATGGATGGCGCTTCACCGAATTCCCAGCGGCCGGCTTGACCGGCCTCGCAACGGCCGACGAGGCGGCGACCGACCACGGACAAACATAAGACAAGACAACCGGCGCGAGACAGGAAGACTGGCGGAGAGGGTGGGATTCGAACCCACGGTACCGGGAACCCGGCACAACGGCTTTCGAGGCCGCCGCCTTCAACCACTCGGCCACCTCTCCAGGTCGTGTGCATCGGATAGTAGCAGAACCGCGCGCGCGATCAATGGACGTCGGCGATATGGAGCGCCATCAGCACTGAAGCGCCGTCTTTTGACACGGGATCGGGTAGGTGCTAGACTCGGTTTTCCGAGGAGATAGGTGAGAATTCCCTGCAAAATGCCGGGCGAAACGAATCGTTGATGAAGATCCCTCCGGACATTCCCATCTACGCGTTTATCAAACGCGAACTCAAGAACCAGATCGAAAGCGGGGAGCTGGCGGAAGGCGCGCGGGTACCCTCTGAACTCGAGTTGGCCAAGACCTACGGCGTCAGCCGCAATCCCACGCGCCAGGCCCTGCGCGACCTGGAACTCGAGGGCTACCTGGTGCGCACGCCGGGACGCGGCTCCTTCGTGGCGCCCATGGCGCAGCGCCAGAAGTTGTTCAAGACGAATGGCTCGCGCTCGATCGCCATCGCGTGCCCGGAACTCGAGATGCACTACACGCGCAGCGTGATCCAAGGCTTCATCGAGCGCGCCGCCGAGCAGGGCTTCCACACCATGGTCTACTTCCTGCGTTTCAGCGGCGAAGCGGAGGTCGAGTTCCTGGCCGACCTGCGCAACAGCGGCATCGCCGGCATGGCCTTCTGGCTCCAGCACAGCGCCGCGCGGACCCTCGACCTGCTGCACAAGTTCCACCGGGCCTCGTTCCCCTTCGTCCTCATCGACCGCTACGTGCGCGGCTTGGACGCCGACTATGTGGTCACCGACAATGAAGGGGTGGCGTACCAACTGACCCGGGCCTTGATCGAGCGGGGCCACCGCGATATCGGAATGGTCACCACCGAGTTGGACAACACGTCCTCGGAGGACCGGGTGGCCGGGTACCGCCGCGCCCTCGAGGAGGCCGGGATTCCTTTCACCGAGGACCTCATGGGGGTCTTGGAGATCGAGGGGGCGCCGGTGGATTCTGTGGTGAGCGGGATCATGGCCCACCGCGGCCGGCCGACGGCCTTCTTCTGTAGCAACGACGGCGTGGCCGCGGAGCTCCTGGATGGGCTCAGCGCGCTGGACTTCCAGGTCCCGAGGGACGTGGAGGTGGCTACCGTGGACGACAACGAGCTGGCCGCGGCACTGGATATCCCGCTGATCACGGCGTCGCAGCAAGGCGACCGGATGGGCCGCGAGAGCGCAGAGATATTGCTGAACCGGATCGCCCACCCGGACGCGCCCGTGCAGCGGCGTCTGCTCGATGCAGAGCTTCATTTCGAAAGTCCTGCGCTGGCGGTGAAGTAGGCCGGCGTCGTGTGGGCGCGGGTATCGGCTACGGCCAGCGCCAACGCGGGAACACAACCGAGGAGAAGCACTATGACCCGCCATCGCACCCTTGTCGTTGCCCTCACGCTCTCTTGGACACTCGCCCTGGGCGCGTGGTGCCAGACCCCGATTCAGGACTTGTTTGGCGGGTTGAGGGGCGGGGCCGAAACGCCCACGGCCACCATCATGATGCCCATGACGGACGGCACGGAGTTGGCCACGGATTACTATCTCCCGAAGGAAGGGGGGCCGCCTTGGCCCGTTGTCCTGGCCCGTTCGGCCTACCCGCGGGGTATCGCCATGCGGGGCGCTCGGCGTTTCCTGAACAACGGATACGCTTGTGTGGTGCAGGATATTCGCGGCCTGGGCCACAGCAAAGGCGAGCGGAACGTGTGGTACGCCGACGGCTGGCGCGAGGGGCTTCAGGACGGTAAGGACACGGTCGCGTGGATCAAGGCGCAGCCGTGGTGCAACGCTAAGGTCGCCACGTACGGCGGGTCGGCCCTCGGCATCACCCAGGTGCTCATGGCCCCGGCCACGCCCGGCCTCGCCTGCCAGGTCATCGAGATGGCCCCGTCCAACTTCTACTACAACCTGGCCTACCAGGGCGGCGTGTGGCGGAGGAACCTGGCCGATGGTTGGCTCACCTTCCTGCGGCTGGGCGACACCGGGGCCATGTACAAGGGCCATCCGTGCTACGACGAGTTCTGGACCTACTACAACGCCGAAGCCAAGGTCGCGGAGGTCACCGCGCCCGCCATCCACGTGGGCGGCTGGTACGACATCTTCCAGCAGGGGACGATCAACAACTTCGTGACGCGCCAGCACCACGGCGGGCCCGGCGCCAAGGGCAACCAGAAGCTTATCATGAGATGGAACACCCACATCGGGGATTGCCCCCCCGAGTTCAAGCTGAACCGCAATCGGTCCGACGTGAGCGCCTCGCGACAGTACATGCGGTTTCTCGAGTACTGGCTGAAGGGCGCCGAGAACGGGATCATGGACGAGCCGGCCGTCCACTACTACGTGCTGGGGGATGACACCGACCCCGATGCCCCTGGTATGGAATGGCGCACCGCGAACGACTGGCCGCCCTTCCCTACTACGGGGACCTCCTACTTCCTCGCTCCAGAGGGGCACCTGGAAACCGAGCCGACCACCGAAGCGGCGACCGCGGGCTTCACCTATGACCCCGCGGACCCGTTTCCCACGCTGGGCGGGGCCAACTTGCTTCGGCCGGCGGGTCCCTTCGACCAGCGCCCTGCCCGCGAGGGCCGCGCCGACTACGTGCTGTTCATGTCTGAGCCGTTGGGCGAACCCCTCGAGGCCACCGGCCGTTTCAGGGTCGACCTCTACGTGTCCACGGACGCCCCGGACACGGACTTCACGGCCAAGCTACTCGACGTCTACCCCGCCGGCGACGACCGTGAGATCCTCATGCTCGACGGGATCCGGCGGGTGAAATCCCGAAACGGCTTCGAGCAAGCGGCGCCGCTGTTGACGTCCAACGAGGAAGTGGTCAAGGTCAGCATCGATCTGTGGAGCACGAGTTGGATCTTCAACACCGGCCACCGGATCGGCGTCCAGATCTCCAGCAGCAACTACCCCCGTTTCGAGAGAAATCCCAACACGGGCGAGGACTTCCCCACCGGCGACTTCCGCGTCGCCCACAACAACGTCCACATGAGCCCCGACCACCCCAGCGCACTGGTCCTGCCAGTGAGGAAGTGAGGCACCGGCGGGCGGCATGGCGGCCATCCGGAGTGCAATAGGACGCGGACGGAGTGGACGGGGTGGACGAGGTGGACGGAGTGGACGGGGTGGACGGATAGGACGGGGTGCGATCGAGTAGGGAGGAGGCTCATGGCTGAGAAGGAACCGATCATCTCGCGGCATGGGGCTACCGCAAGCTGAAGAGTTTTCAGATTGCGCAGTTGGTCTATGATGTGACGGTGCGCTTCTGTGATCGCTACATCGACCGGCGCAGCCGCACGCATGATCAGATGGTGCAGGCGGCGCGTTCTGGGGTGCAGAATATTGCGGAGGGCAGCCAGGCCTCGGGGACGTCAAAGAAGATGGAACTGAAGCTGACGAGTGTGGCCCGTGCGAGCTTGGAGGAATTGCGGCTGGATTACGAGGATTTTGTGCGGCAGCGGGGGCTGCCGGCGTGGGATCGAAACGATCCGCGACGGGCGGACTTGATCGCACGGCGTTGCCAAAGCGCGGAAGAGGTGGCGGAGTGGGCGCGCACCGTGCATGATAAGGGTGGACTACATGGACGGCATGGACAGGGCGGACGGCATGGACAGAGTGGACAGAGTGGACAGGGCGTTTCTTCCAGCGCGTCCACTTCGTCCACTTCGTCCACCTACCCTGAAATCGCCGCGAATGCCGCGCTGGTTCTGATTGCGGTCGCGTGCGGCCTGTTGGATCGGCAACTGGGGGCGCAGGCGGAGGCCTTTGGGCAGGAGGGGGGCTTCACGGAGCGGCTTCATCGAGTGAGAAGCGCCCGGAGATCAAAGCCATGAGCGCGGCAACGACTGAGAGCTACATCGAGGAGAGGCTTCCGGAGCGGTCGGACTGGGGCGCGATGCGGTCGAAGATCCGGGCGGCCAGTTCGTCTTTGGCGATGAGGCCCAGGTCCTCGGCGGCGCCGTCGGGGGTGACCAAGGCGGCGCGGAGGGCGTCGGTCCCGAAGCCGGAATCGGCGACGCCGATCTGGTTGGCTACGACGAGATCGACCTGCTTCTTCGTGAGTTTGGCGCGGGCGTTCTCGATGAGGTCTTCGGTCTCGGCGGCGAAGGCGACGATGGTCTGGCCGTCGCGTTTGGCGGCGCCGACTTGGGCGATGACGTCGGGGTTCTCGACGAGGGTGAGGGTGAGGGGTTCGCCGTCGCGTTTGTGCTTGTCGGGGGCGGCGTTTTCGACGCGGTAGTCGGCGACGGCGGCGGCGCCGATGACGACGTCGGCGTCGGGTGCGCGGGCGAGGACGGCGTCGGCCATTTCGGAGGCGGTCTGCACGGCCACGACCTCGACGCCGTAGGGCAGGGGGGTCTTCGCCGGGCCGGTGACTACGGTAACGTGCGCGCCTCGCACGAGGGCCTCGAGTGCGAGGGCGCGGCCCATCTTGCCGGACGAGCGGTTGCCGATGAAGCGGACGGGATCGATGGGCTCGTGGGTGGGGCCGCTGGTGATGAGGACGCGTTTCCCTGCGAGGCCGTTCTGGTTCGCGAGCAAAGGTAGGGCGGCTTCGAGCACGACGGCGGGGTCGGCCATCCGCCCGATGCCGGTGTCGCCGCAGGCCAAGCGCCCCTCATCCGGCCCGACGAAGTGACATGCGCGCGCCTTGAGGGTTTCGATGTTGGCCTGCGTGGCCGGGTGTGAGTACATGTTGGCATTCATGGCGGGCGCGAAGAGGATGGGTGCGCGTGTGGCGAGCAGGGTGGTGCTGAGCCAGTCGTCGGCGATGCCGTGGGCGGCTTTGGCGAGGATGTTGGCGGTGGCGGGGGCGATCAGAAACAGGTCGGCGCGGGTGGCGACGGCGATGTGCTCGACCTCGGGGTTCTGGAGGGGCTCGAATAGGGCCGTGATCGCGCGGTGTCCGGTGAGGGCCTCGAAGGTGGCCGGTCCAACCAACTCGGTGGCGGCATGCGTGAGCACGGGCGTAACGCGGACGCCCCACTCGGTGAGTCGGGAGGCGATCTCGCACGCCTTGTACGCCGCGATGGACCCCGTTACGCCGAGGACCACTTCCTTATTCGAAATAGCCCTCCTCATCCTGCTCCCCTGTGGCGTAGGTTACCTTGCCGTCGGCGATTTCTTCGAGGGCGATGATCGTCGGCTTTTTGGAGCGCGTTGCGACCAGGCGACGGGTTTCCGGGCGGTTGATTTGGCCGGCGCGGCGGGCCGCTATGATCACCAGGCGGTACAGGCTGTCGGCCTTGCCCTCAAAATCCTCAACAGAATAGTGTTTCATGGGTTCTCTGCTCCTGCACCGTGTGGTGCGGTTTCTGGGTTAGGTTTGAATGGCCGGGTCTCCGGGTGCGGGACCGGTGTCGCCGGCATACCTGCTGGCCCGGCAGCGTGCGGCGCGTATGACGGCCTGCATGTCGGCGACGGCGTCGGCCAGTTTGTCGTTCACGATAATGTAGTCGAAGTCGTGGCACGCGGCCATCTCGTCGAGGGCGTTGCGCAGGCGCAACGCGATGTCCTCTTCGGTGTTGGTGTCGCGCTCGCGCAGGCGTTCCTCGAGGACCTCGAGCGAGGGCGGCATGACAAAGACGGTGACGGCATCCGGATACAAGGCGCGTACGTTGTGCATGCCTTGGACGTCGAGCTCGAGAACGACGTCTTTGCCGGTGGCGAGGTGGTTGGTCAACTCGTCGGTCAATGTGCCGTACAGGTTGCCGTGGACCTCGGCCCATTCGACGAATGCGCCGTCCTCGATGCGTTTGCAGAACTCGTCGCGGTCGAGGAAGAAGTAGTCTTGTCGGTCGACCTCGCCGTTGCGGGGCGTGCGGGTGGTGGCCGAGACGGAGACCTCGACGTTTGGGTCCTGTTGCACCGCCTGGGCGAGGATGGTGCGTTTGCCGGCGCCCGATGGGGCCGAGACCACGACGAGTATGCCGTTTTTTCCCACTTGTCCTTTCACCGCCGGGACCGCGCCGGCGCTACTCGATGTTCTGGACCTGCTCGCGAAACCGTTCGAGTTCCGACTTCATTCGCAGCACTTCCTTGACCACGGCGCTGTCTCGGACTTTCGAGCCCAGGGTGTTGACTTCCCGCTGCAACTCCTGGGTGAGGAAGTTGAGCTCGCGTCCGACGGGCTCCTCCTTTTCGAGCAGTTCCAGGGCGTGGTCGAGGTGCGTCTTGATGCGGACGACTTCCTCGGTCACGTCGCCTTTGTCGGCCATCAGGGCGATCTCGATGGCGATGCGTTCCTCGGTCAGCTCGGCGTCGCCCTGGAGCTCCTCGATACGCGTGCGGAGCCGCTGCTCGTAGAGGGCGTTCAACTCGGGCAGGCGGCCCTCGAGGGCGGTGAGCGCCTCGCGGATGAGGGCCACGCGCCCCGCCACCTCCTCGCCCAAGGACTCGCCTTCGGTGACGCGCATGGCGTCGGCCCGGCCCAGGGCTTGGGCCGTCACGCGGAGGAGGGCGTCCTTCACTTGGTTGAGGTCGTCTTCAGGCTCCTCGTGATAGAAGACGCCCTCGAGTTGGGCGAGCACGTCCACGCTCAGTGTGTCCATCTTGCCGGACAACTGGACCAGATCTCTGGCCGCATCGATGTACTGCCGGGCGAGGTCGCCGTCCAGCACGACCGTCTGACGGCGCGAATCGGGGCCGCGCTTGCGGTTCACGGTGACATAGACCTTGCCACGGGCCATATGTTTGCGGACGGTTTCCCTGAGCACGGGTTCGAGGGCGTTCCACGCGTTGGGCAGCCGGAGGCTGCAGTCCAGATACCGGTGATTGACGGCACTGACTTCGACGGAGATGACGTCGCCGTCGAACTCGCCGTCGGCCTTACCGAATCCGGTCATACTACGCAGCATGCGTTGTCCCTCGGGCTGCAAGCACACAGAACGCGGATCATATCTCACATCCGCCGGAGGGCGCAACTTCTTGACACGACAGGCCCCAGGCAGGACACGATGCGCGCCGGCCGCCTCTCAGTCGAGCGACATGCGCTGGCCGCGATTAAGGATGCGGATGGCGTGGTCGTCCCTCGCGATGGTGACCGACTGGCGCGAGGGGTCGAACTCGCTGACGACCCAGGGGTCGTACAGTGCGTCGCCAATGCGCAAGTCTCGGTTTTCCAGGGTGCCGTCGGGCATGTGGAGCACGATGAGGAATCGCGGGTCCCGGTTGTCGGCCGTGATGACGCCACGCAGCTCCGCACCGACCCCGGTGGCGGCCTTGGGTGTTTCCGGCTCGCGTTTGGGTTCGGGTTCAGGGCGGGCGGGCGAGCCCGCGTCGCGCGGGTTCGTCGCGTCGGAAACCCATGGCTGGCCGCGAAGCACATTGGGGGCCGACAGGTCCAGCCCGACCGGGGTGGGTTCCTCGAGCAGGAATGATGAGATGAGCGGCTCGAGGGCGCCCACGGCGTGCTGAAGGCGCACGCGGTGTTGTCCGGGCCGCAACTGGTACCGCAGGGTAACGCCCTGGCCGCGTCCGATGCGCAAGTTGAGGGCGTGGGTCCTCGGGAGCGTGCGCTGGTCGCGCTCGACGCTGAGCGGAAGCCCGAGGGCCGTCCAGGCGTCTTGCCCGGTCTGGCGTTCGAGGACGAAGGTGAAGGCGTTTCGGGCGGTGGACTGGGGGGCGGTCAGCAGCAGACTTCTGCCGCCGGCGTTCGCGATCGTGATGGGGGTGTCGTACACGACTTCGTCCGCGTCAAGCTGTCTATTCCAGACGACGGAGACGGTGGGCTTGGGGAGGAGGAAGCCGCCGAGGTCGGTGAAGACGATCAAGGCGACGCTGAGGCCGAGGGCGGCCGTGACCGCGGGGGCGAATCGCAGTTGTTTGGCGGGGAAGAGGGCCACACAAGCAGCGGCGAGCAACCCGAGGTTGGCCAGGAGCAGGAAGATCACGCCGGGCCGCAGTAGCCACGGCGCGCCCTGCCGGAACCGGACGGCCACGGGGCTGAGCCCGTATTGGGCCTCGTGGATTAAGATGGCGCCGAGTATCGTAAAAACGAGCCAGACCGCGCAGTAGGCCAAACCCCGCGACGGACGGCGGGGCAGCAGGGCGACCAGGCAGACGAAGGCCGCCGCGATGACGGGCGCGACCATGACCCAGTGTACCGACTGGCCGCGGAACCCGAGGCTCTGGAACGCGCGCAAGGGCGACAGGTCGTCCACGAACGGAAGGAATACGGCGAGGCCCATGGCGAGGGCGCTGGCCCACGCGACCCAGGAATCGACCCCCACACCCACCGGCCTGGGCCCGTCCACGACCTGGGCCATGCGCTTGAGGAAGGTGCCCTTCGGGTGGGGAACGTCTTCGGCCGCGGTGGCGATCAGGGCGCGGTTGACCAGGTCGTGGGCCTTGGCGCAGTCCCGTTGCGCCCGGAGCAGGTCGCGCTCGACTGCCGCAAAGCGCGACTTGTCGAGGCCGGCCTCCTTGAAATGCTTCCGGGCGTTGTCGAGGCAGGTCTGGATGGTCTGGACGTCGTTCGCGGCGTCCACGCCGAGTTGATCGAGCCGCCGGCGCCGGAAGCTGACTTCGGCGTTGGCCCGGTGCTTCTCGGCGTGGCAGTCGGCGTGGCAATCGGCAAGGACCAAGGCCGACATGTTGCCCTCTGCTTCGAGGCGCTCGGTTTCGTGCAGCCGCAACTCCGCACGCTCGCGGCGCAGGAATGCCTCCCGCAGCCCTTCGATGTGTTGGTCGAGCAGCGAGCGGGGGTCCTCGAGCTCCGGCGGGAGCACGAGCTGGTAGTCCTCGCTGGGGATGCTGTCGAGGGACACATTGGTGTAGCCGCCGGCGGCGTGGGGGTCGGTTACCGTGAGCCAGCCGCGGATGTTCTGCTGGAGCCGCTCGAGGGCGTCGCGCCGGCCGCGCAACTGGTATACCGTGTTGCGGAATCTGCTGAAGTCGGTCTCGCCGATCCGGGCGGACAGGCCGGCCTGCACGATCTTCTCCTTGGTGCCGGACAGGTCAATAGCGACTTCCATGAGCCGCTGGCGCAGTTGCTCGTCCATCTCGATCCGCGCCTGCTTGACCCGCTCGATATAGGCCTCGAGCGCGGCCCGTTCCTCGAGTTCGGCCGTCGAGGCGTTCGGTTCGGACAGGCTTTCCAGTTGGCGGCGGATCTTGTGGTCAAGGCTGCACACGACCCGCAACGGTTCGAGGATGTCCAAGATGGCGACGCTGACGGCGTCGGACGACTTGCCGAGGGTCACGTCGGGCGCTTCTTCGGGCGACGGCTTGGTGCTCGGGGCTTCGGGGGAGGGCCGTTTCACCTTGCGCAGGAATTGCGGGTGGTCCTTGAGGTGGACCTCGGTTGTGCCGGCGGGCAATTGCTCGGGGCGAGGCACGCGGATCTTCTGCCGGCAGGCTACGCACTTCCCCGGCAGCCCGTACATGCCGGGCGACACCTTCATTTTCTGCCCGCAGATGCAGTAGATGCGCAGTTCTGTGGTGGGCGGTTGGTCGGTCTCGGGCGCCTGCACGTCCGGCGCCGCCCCGTCCGTTCCAGACGACGCCTGCTCGGACACGTTAGCGCCGTCTTCGGGGGTATTGGGGGTGTCTTCCCGCATGTCCATCTCCCAGTCGCCCTCAGTTAGAGTATACCTCAGCCGCGCCGAAATGCAAACACCTAAGGCGCTGCCTTGGGTCCGGTTCCGCACGCGCGGGGACTTCCCGCGGCGCGTGTCGGCTTGCGGCGTTAGGGTGCTTCCCCAACGACATGTGTGTTCTCGATCTCATGCTGGTTGACCCGTGCGCTTGGAGTCGAGCGTCTCAGCAGGGCTGAAGGGCCTTGGGAAAGGCTGAAGGGCCTTGGGAAAGGCTGAAGGGCCTTGGGTAATACTCAAGATCGAACGCTTGATGCTCAACGGATCGGGCTCGGACCCACCTTGAACATTGATTATTGAGCATTCCACATTGGGTGTTCTTGCTGTTGCCCGGCACGGAACGAGACGCATCGCGCGATTGCCCGACCCCGAACCCGAGCGATGTGGTTGTGGCTATGCTGCCTTGGATATGGCGTCAAGAAGCACGCTGGCGCGTCTGCGGATGGCGCCACTAGGCCCAGAAGATCTTGGCCATGAAGGCGTGCAAGTCCACGACGCCGAGCAGCTTTCTGCCGTCGACCACGAGGATCTGGCGCACTTGCTGCGTCAGGAACATTTTCGCCAACTGGATGGCCGGCATGTCGGGCCTCACGGCCACGTGGTCCTCGCGCATGAAGTCGGCCACCTTGCTGTCGCGGTCGTGGCGCAGCAGGTCCGCGAACGGTTCAAAGTGCAGGATGGGCGAGAGGTCGTGCATCCAAAGGAGGTGTTCGGGGAGGCTGAGGTGGAGCAGGTCTTCCAGCGCGACCGTGCCTCGCAGGTCGCCCTGTTCATCCACGACCGGTATGTCGAGCACCTGCCTTGAACAGAACAGGTCGATCGTTTTCTTCAGGTCGTCGCTCTCGAGCAGGGTGACGGGCCGCGGCTCCATCAGATTGCGCGCTTTGAGGAAAGGCGGCAGCGGGACCCGCTTCTCGGCGAAGAAATCGTAGACCTCCTCGGCGGATCGGCACGCCGCCACCCGATCCACAGCGTCGAGCGCCCCCAATTCGCGGGACAGGGCCGCCAGGGCCTGCAAATAGAGCCCCGGCTGCGATTTCGGGGTGAGGATGAGGATCACCACGTGGACCAGGCCGCGCTCTTCGGACGCAAAGGCGATGCCCCGCCCCGAGGTCCCGATAGCCACGAGGAGTTGATCCAAGTCCTCGACGCGTGCGTGCGGCAGGGCCAGGTGCGGGGCGATCACGGTGGACGTGGCTTCCTCGCGCTCGATGCATGCAGCCACTACGGCGTCTTTGTCGAAACAATCCTCGTTCCGGTGCAGGAGGTCGGCCAGTTCGTGCACCGCCTCCTGCCACGTCTTGACCTCGAGGCGGCACCGGATGTTCTCCGGCTTGAGGAAATCCGCGAATCGGTATTCTGGCTGGTGGGGCATGGCTCGTTCGCTCCTTCTCGGGACCTCGATCCTAGGGCATGACCCAGCGCCCACGCGCGGCGCTCGTGGCCGCATTCGGGCGCGTCCGCAACGGAAGACAAGCCGTGACCGTCACGTAGGCGTGGCGACGGGCTCTGAAGCGGGGCTCAGACGCCGTAGTGCTTTGCGTGCGCGGCCTCGATGTCGGCCGTGGGCGTCGCCACGACACTGACCCGTAGGTTGGTGGCGCGGTTGATATCGTCTATGGCGACGTCGTCGAGCGGATCGGCCATGGCCAGCGTCACCTCCTCGTCCGTGACGCACAGGGGTATGCAACAGTGCCTCTTTGCCAACTCGCCGCTGAGGAGTCCGGGGGCGTCGACCCCGACGGCCTGGTCGTCCAGCCGCACGAACGGCACGCCGACTTGTCCCGCCAGGCCGCGCACAACGTCCGGCTCGGTCGTGTAGCCTTCGTCGATGAGGATCTGGCCGATCTTGCGGTCTTGGGTGTGGGCCTGCGCGGCGAGGGCGACATCCAGTTGCTCCTGGGTGATGTTGCCGTCTACGCAGAGGATCTCGCCGAGGCGACGGTTCTGGCACGTCGCCACGAAGGCCTCCCAGTCAAACACCGCCGCCGGTTCTCCCTCGAGGACCTCGGTGGGTTCGGGCGCTGCCTCGCCCTCCGGCGCCGTGGCGTCGGGCAACAACTGAACCGCGGCGCTTTCGAGTCCCTGCCGGGACGTTTCCAGTTGCGACCGCAACGCCTCCGCCTGGCCGCGCGCCTCGTCGCGTTCCCGGACGGCCTGGGCTACGCGCTCCTCCATTTCGTCCACCTCGAGGTGCGTCTCGAGTTGCACCCGGAGTTGATCGGCCTCGCGTTCGGCGGCCGCACGAAGGCCCTCGACGGCCGCCTCGAGCGAGGCCTGGTTGGCGCGAGTCCCGTCCAACTCGAGATGGAGCGTCCGTTCGGTCCGGCGAAGCGTTTCCACGGTCTCGGCCAACTCGTCGCGCTCGGCCCGAACGCGGTCGAGACGCGCCTGGACTTGGTCGCGTTGCGCCGTGGCCTCGTCCAGGCCGGTCTGGAGTTGCGCGGCGATTTCCGTGCTGGCCTCGGCTTCCGAAAACGCGGCCTGACGGGCTTGACGCACCCACTGCAGCTCGGCCGCCTGCGCCTTGTGCTCGCGTTCCACCTTGGCGCGTTGCCGGCGCTCGCGCGCTACGTCGGCCATGAGTTTCTTGACCGCGGGCACGAGCCGGTCGAGCGTGTTTCGCGCGCGGACGTTTTCGTTGGCAAGGGTCCGAAGCCGGCGGCGAAGCGGGGCGATCTCGCCGGTCAGCGAGGTGTTCTGTGCGGTGAGCACATCGAGGCGCCCCCGGAGATCCCCGACGGTCTGGTCGTTTTCCCGGACGCTTTCCATGTCGGCGGCCAGCCGGTCACGTTCGGTCAAGGCGTCGTCGAGCCGGCCCTGAAGGTCGCCGAGCACGGCCCGGGCCTCCTTCAGTTCGTTCTCGAGGTCGGGCAGGCGCATCTCCAGCGCATGGGCCTGGGCCACGACCGCCACGTGCGCTTCGCGCAAGGCGTGGAACTCTTCGGTCTGCTCCTGGTGTTCCTGCTCGAGCCGGACCCACCGTTCACGGTCCTGCGGGGGCTCGGCGGGGGCCTCGTGCAGACGCGCCTCGAGATCGTCGCGTTGTCCGCTAACGGCGCTCAGTTCCTGCCCGAGTTGCTCGATACGGTCATGGGCCGCCTCGGTCTTCTGGGCAAGGGCCCAGTAGTCTTGGCGCAGTGCCTCGAGGTCCTTGGCCTCCCCTTGCCAGCGCTGTTCGAGATCGTCCGCCCGGCCTCGTTCTCTGATGCATTCCTCCGTTGCGTCGTCTACGCTCGCCTGGAGATCGTCACGTTGCGCGCCTAAGGCGCCCAGTTCCTGTTCGAGTTGCCCGATGCGGGCATTCGCCGCCTCGGTTTCCTCGGCGATGGCCTGGTGGTCCTTGCGTAGCGTATCGATCTCTTCGGCCTGCGCTTGGGAGCGCTGCTCGAGTTCGTCCGCGCGCGCCCGTTCTCGGGCGTATTGTTGCGTTGCGTCGTCTACGCTCGCCTGGAGATCGTCGCGCTGCGCGCCTACGGCGCTGAGTTCCTGCTCGAGTTGCCCGATGCGGGCATTCGCAGCCTCGGTCTTCTGGGCAAGGGCCCAGTGGTCCTGGCGCAACCTTTCGAGGTCCTTGGCCTCCCCTTGCCAGCGCTGCTCGAGATCGTCCGCCCGGCCTCGTTCTCTGATGCATTCCTCCGTTGCGTCGTTTACGCTCGCCTGGAGATCGTCACGCTGCGCGCCTAGGGCGCCCAGTTCCTGTTCGAGTTGCCCGATGCGGGCATTCGCCGCCTCGGTCTCCTCGGCGATGGCCTGGTGGTCCTTGCGTAGCGTATCGATCTGCTCGGCCTGCGCTTGGGAGCGCTGCTCGAGTTCATCCGCGCGTGCCCGTTCTCGGGCGTATTGTTGCGTTGCGTCGTCTACGCTCGCCTGTAGGTCGTCGCGCTGCGCGCCTAAGGCGCCCAGTTCGTGTTCGAGTTGCTGGATACGAGCGTGCGCCGCCTCGGTCTCCTCGGCGATGGCCTGGTGGTCCTTGCGCAGCGTATCGATCTCTTCGGCCTGCGCTTGGGAGCGCTGCTCGAGTTCATCCGCGCGTGCCCGTTCTCGGGCGTATTTCTCCGTTGCGTCGTTTACGCTCGTCTGTAGGTCGTCGCGTTGTGCGCCCAGGGCGGCCAGTTCGTGTTCGAGTTGCCCGATGCGGGCATTCGCCGCCTCGGTCTCCTCGGCGACGGCCTGGTGGTCCTTGCGTAACGTATCGATCTCTTCGGCCTGCGCTTGGGAGCGCTGCTCGAGTTCATCCGCGCGTGCCCGTTCTCGGG
>Ga0114930_10002281_pt1 | contig 17356 bp, 19 predicted proteins | sample AnhtaG_FD_87300 | JGI IMG/M metagenome (GOLD analysis project Ga0114930, IMG submission 87300) | Deep subsurface microbial communities from Anholt, Denmark to uncover new lineages of life (NeLLi) - Anholt_01485 metaG | ecosystem: Environmental > Aquatic > Marine > Oceanic > Sediment | place... | reverse complement strand
TCGGCCGGTACTGCTTCGGGCGGCGCGGCTTCGGGCGGCGCGGCGGGGACCTGCGCCGCTTCGGGCGGCGCGGGCTCGGCCGGCTTCGCGGCTTCGGCCGCCTTGGCGGCGGCTGCCGCTTCTTTCTCCTGGCGCTTTTTCAGGCGCTTGGCCTGCGCCTCGGCGCGCGCCTTGCGCCGCTGCGCAAGGCCGACCGCGGCGGTCAGATCGCGCGACGAGCACAGGCCCAACTCGAGCGGATGGCGCGGGCGGATGTTCTGCATGTTCCAGTGCGAGCGGTCGCGCACCTTGGCGATGGTGGACTTGGTGGTGCCGATCAACTTGGCGATCTGCGCGTCGGTCAGCTCGGGGTGGGTCTTGACCAGCCAGGCGATCGCGTCGGGCTTGTCCTGGCGCTTGGCGACCGGCGTGTAGCGCGGCCCCTTCTGGCGCACCAGCGGCGCGGGCAGGTCCGCGCGCTGGGTCATCTTCAGCATCAAGTCCGGGTCGGCCTCGCAGCGCTTGATCTCGTCCGCGGTCAGCTCGTGCGTGGCGATCGGGTTCAGACCTTGCATGCCGGTCGCGACTTCGCCGTCGGCGATCGCCTGGATCTCGAGCTCGTGCAGGCCGCAGAACTCGGCGATCTGGCGGAAGTTGAGCGTGGTGTTCTCGACCAGCCATACGGCGGTCGCCTTGGGCATCAGGGGCGTCGGCATCGGGGTTCTCCGGACAAGTTCTTCCGGCTAGCCGGGGCTGTCGAAAGCCACCAGTCCGACCCTGCCGGGATATGTCGTATGGGGCGTCTATATAGGCGCGAATACGCCCCGCCGCCAGCGAAAGCTTGCGGCCGCCAAGTCACGGTCAAGTCACGGACAAGTCACGGAATTGTCAGGACGATCTTGCCGATGTGGGCATTGGTTTCCATAAGCGCATGGGCCTTGGCGGCCTCGGCCAAGGCGAAGCGCGCATGGATCACCGGCCGGATGCGCCCGGCCTCGACATGGGGCCAGATTCCGGCCTCGACCGCCCGGGCGATCGCGCCCTTCTCCGCCACCGATCGCGGCCGGAGGGTCGAGCCCGTGACCCAGACCCGCTTCTGCATCATCTCGGCGATGTTGAGCTCGACCTTAGCCCCGCGCAGCGAGGCGATGTATACCAGCCGCCCCTCGACCGCGAGGCAGTCGACGTTCTTGGCGAAATAGTCGCCGCCCACCATGTCGAGGATCACGTCCACGCCGCGTTTGCCCGTGGCTTCCTTCACGACCGCGGCGAAATCCTCGGCCTTGTAGTCGACGGCCACATCCGCTCCAAGGTCGCGGCAGGCCTTGGCCTTGACCTCGCCGCCGGCCGTGGCGAACACCCGCGCGCCCCAGGCCTTGGCCATCTGGATCGCCGTGGTGCCGATGCCGCTGGTGCCGCCGTGCACCAGAAAGCTCTCGCCCTGTTGCAGCCGGCCGCGTTCGAACACGTTGGTCCAGACCGTCATGACGGTCTCGGGCAGGCACGCGGCCGCGACCGCATCGAGGCCCCGGGGCACGGGCAGGCATTGCGGCGCCGGCGCGGCGCAATAGGCGGCGTAGCCGCCGCCCGCCACCAGCGCGCAGACCCGGTCGCCGATCTTCCAGCGCTCGACGCCCTTGCCCAGGGCCGCGACCGTGCCCGCGATCTCGAGGCCCGGCAGATCGGTGGTGCCGGGCGGCGGGTTGTACAGGCCGCGGCGCTGCAGCACGTCGGGGCGGTTCACGCCCGCGGCCGCGACCCGCACCAGCACCTCGCCGTCGCCGGGCTTCGGCACCGGACGCCTGGCGGGTTTCAGCGTTTCCGGGCCGCCCGGCTTTTCGATCTCGACGCAATCCATGGTCTCGGGCAGGGGCATCGCTTCGCTCCGGGCTTGGATTTTTCGGCAAAGGCGGTTGGTCTAATATCAGGACGCAGCATCGGGCAACAGCGGAACCCCAGGGATGGAACCGGAAGACCTCGAACCCCAGAAGAAGAAGCCGCCGCCCAAGAACTTGCAGATCATGGGCGTGGAGGAGCTGCGCGAGTACATCGCCGGGCTCAAGGCCGAGATCGAGCGCGCCGAGGCGACGATCAAATCCAAGCAGGCGGCGCGCGGGCTTGCCGACACGTTCTTCAAGAAACCGGGGTAGCTCTCACGCACCCGCGCGCCGGCGGCGGCTCATAACGAACAGCAACCACCCCACCGGCCCCAGCAGCAGCACCAGCACCAGCCAGCCGACGCGCGGGCTGAACGGGCAGCGCGCGCCCGCGGGCGCCCGCCACGGCCCCGCGCCCCATGGCCCCTGCGATGGGCTCAAGGCGACGTGAAGCAGCGGCAGCCCGTAGAACAGGACCAGAACCGCCGCCGCCGTGACTGCATCCATGGCAATTTCCGCCCGCTGTGGCCGCCGCGCCGAAACCTATCTTAACACCCGGTAAGTCAAGGGAAAACCGTTGCCGGTTGCACGCCCACGGCATTGGGATTCGTATAGGCAAGCCTGTGGAAAACTTTGTATAACCCGTTCCGCAAAGAATGGGCGCCGGTGCAACGCCGGCGGCCGGGGGAGCGGGGCTAGACGTGATGCTCAAGGGCAAGGTGGCGATCGTCACCGGGTCGACCAGCGGCATCGGCCTAGGCGTGGCCGAGGTGCTGGCGGCGCAGCAGTGCGACGTGATGCTGAACGGCTTCGGCGACGAGAAGATGATCGCCGCGCTCCAGGCGCGGCTGCACCGGCAGTTCAAGGTGCGCATCGCCTACAACGGCGCCGACATGACCAACCCGGACGAGATCCACGCGATGGTGCGCGCGACTAGGCGCGAGCTCGGTTCGGTCGACATCCTGGTCAACAATGCCGGCATCCAGCACGTGGCGCCGATCGAGGAGTTCCCGCGCGCGAAGTGGGACGCGGTGCTCGCCATCAACCTGTCCGCGCCGTTCCACGCCACCCAGGCCGCGATCCCGCACATGCGCAAGAAGAAATGGGGCCGCATCGTCAACGTCGCCTCGGCGCACGGCCTCGTGGCGTCGAAGAACAAGGCCGCCTACGTGGCGGCCAAGCACGGGCTCGTGGGCCTGACCAAGGTCACGGCGCTGGAGATGGCTGGCCAGGGCATCACCTGCAACGCCATCTGCCCGGGCTGGGTGCTCACCCCCCTGGTGCAGAAGCAGATCGACGACCGCGCCAAGGACCAGCGCATCAAGGTCAAGGAAGCGGAAATCCAGCTGCTGTCGGAAAAGCAGCCCTCGCTGCAATTCGCCACGCCCGAGCAGATCGGCAAAATGGTCGTGTTCCTGTGCGATCCCGCCGCCGACCAGATCACCGGCGCGGCGTTAAGCATGGACGGCGGCTGGACCGCGCAGTAGCGCCGGCCGGCACCTGCCTCACGCGTTGGCGCCGGTCGGCACGGCCCGCCGCAGCCGGTCGCGCGCCCACAGCCACAGCAGCCAGGCAGAGGGAACGCCCACCAGCGCGTAGGTCAGCCATTCCCCGAACTCGCCCTCCGGACCGTACGGCTCGGTCACGACGTGCCAATACTCGTTGTCGACGAACGGCACCAGCTCGGCCTCGACGAACTCGTGGAACGCGTAGACGAGGAGCTGCGCCGAAAACAGCACCAGGAACACGGCGGCGAATCGGAAGAAGATGCCCAGGTTGACGCGCCGCCCGAACACGCTCCACGCGGTCGCCACCGCGCCCGCGGCCGCGAACCCCAGCACGCCGCCCAGAGCCATCGCCCAGCCGCCGCGCTGACCCGCGGTCGCCGCGATCATGGTCGCGGCCTCCACGCCTTCGCGCGTCACCATCAGGAAGACGAACGCGCCCACGCCGAGCGCGGCCCAGGCTCCGTGTGCGCCGCCTTCGCCCGCGGCGTTGTCGAGCGCCGCGGCGATCCTCTGCTTCATGGCGCGGCCCACGGACAGCAGGTGCACCGTGCAGCCGATCACCAGCACCGCCGCCGCCAGCGCCAGCGCCCCTTCCCAGGCCGCGCCGAGCTCGCCCAGGCTCGCCAGCAGGAGGCCGATCGCGGCCGACGCCGCGACCGCGGCGCCCACTCCCCAGTAGGTGGCCGGCAGCAAGGCGGCGCGGCCGGTCCGGCGCAGATAGGCCGCGGCGATGCCCACGATCAGCAGCGCCTCCAGCCCTTCGCGGAACACGACCATGAACGTCGAGACGAACCCACTCATCGGCAGACCCCGAAACTTCGGTTGCAATCCCAATCGCTCGATCTATTATGCGATTGCGATGCATTTGCAAGTAGAAAAATGTCGCAGCCCCCGGAGCGACCGCCGGCCCTCCGCCGGGCGCCTCGTTGGCCTCTGCGGCACCGGCCGCGTTTCACCACCAAATTTCCATCTTCAAGCCGCGCGGGTCGCGCGAACCGCTGTCGAGGCAGGCGCCGCGGCCTCGGGCGATCCGCCGCGCCGTAATCGCCAGCACGCAGGCGTCGTAGAGGTCGTCGGGCCTGACGCCGCCGGGCCGCCCCTCGGCCTTCCCCTCGGCCTTCCCCTGGGTCTTCCCCCGGGCCTTCCCATGGACTTTCCCCTGGGCCTTCACGGCGCGCCACAAAGCGTCGAGACCGGTGAAACCGGCAGCCCGCAGGAGGTGCCGGCGCACCCTGAGGCCCGCTTGCGTCGCCTTGCTCGGTAGCGCCACGCCACGGTTGAGCCGCGCAAAGGCGAGCTCGGGATGCGCTTCGCGAACGCGCGCCTGGTCCGCCGGCGCGATCCAGTCGTCGATCTCCGCGATCTTGGGCAGGATGTTGAAGGCCTGCTTGCTGATGCCCTTGCCGTCGCGCTTGGCCCACTCGCTCGCCGCGCGCCAATCTCCGATGAACCGCAGCAGCGGCCGGCGCAAGTGGGGAAAGACGCGCGAGCGCGCCGCGCCGAGGAGGTCCCGCGCCAGCATGTCGCAGCCGCGTGACCCGGTCGCGGGCAGGCCGATCGGCATGTCCACGGCCGCGACCGCCACCTCGCCGATCGGCAGCCCGGCCCAGCGCGAATGGACCTGGACCCAGGCGTGGGCGGGGCCGGATTTTGGCAGGAAGACCGCCACCCAGCCGCCGCGGCAACCGTCGATTCCGCAGAAAACCGCAGGGTTTCGACTAAAAATTATCGCCATTTTTAAGACTGTCTTAACGGTAGGGCCCTAGGGTGATGCTCGCGGTCTCGCTCCGCGGGATCGCGTCAGTCATCTCATCCCGTTTTCTCCTCCCTAAACTCGGGCCGCCTTAACCGGCGGCCCCTTTGTTTCCGCCCACTCGATCTGGCCCCCTTCGATCTGGCACAGTGCGGGGATGCGTCTTCCAGCGTCGTTGCGCTCCGCCCTCGCCGGTCCCGCCGGGATTCTTCTCATCGTCGCCACCGGGATCGGCCTTCTGGCCGCGGTCCCGGAATTCGCCTTCAAGATGCGCACCGCGAACCTGCTGCGCGGCGCCTACCCCGAGGACTGGCCGCTGCCGGACTGGCGCGCGCGCGAAGGGTTCGAGCGCACCCGCGTCATGATGCCGGGCCTCGCGCTTACCATGCCCAAGTTCTTCGTCATGCGCACGCGGCCCGACCCCACCGACGAGGCCGGTCAGCGCGCCGGCACCGTCGAGATCGAGATCCGCCTGCCCGGCTTCCAGCCCTACGGACCGAACAGCCGGCAGGACTATGCGGAGCGCCCGCTCGACCGCCTCTACATCGAGCTGAGCGCCAGCGACCGGGCGCCGACGCCCGAGGAGCGAATCGAGCGCCTGGTGGCCACCGGCCGGCACGCGCCGCTTCTCCCCGAGGCCGACGGCGCGGTGCACGTGGCGCGCAAGACCGACCGCGACGATTGGGCCTATGCCTACCGGGCCGGGCGCGGCTATACGCTGATCGCGGTCTGCGACCGCATGGGCGCCAACGACCTGTGCGCGGCGAGCTTTCCGCTGCGCCCGACCGTTCAGGTCGAGTACCGCGTCGCGCGCGAACGCTACCTCAACGACCTGCCCATGATCGACGCCACGGTGCGGGCGCTGGTCGAGAGTTTCGCGCAGCCTTGACCCCCTGCCGCGCCGGCCGCTACGGTCGCGCGGCCCTGGCAGTGGAAGGACGATGGAATGCTCGCCTCGCAACGCGACCTGTTCGATATTCCGCGCGACGTCTGCTACCTCAACGCCGCGTCGTGGAGCCCGCTGCCCAAGGCGACGATGGAAGCCGGCCGCAAGGCCGTGGAGCGCAAGGGCCAGCCCTGGAAGCTCGACCGCGCTTTCGCCGACGAACAGTACGCGCGCGCGCGCAAGGCGGCGGCGGCGCTGATCGACGCCGCCCCCGGGGACGTGGCGCTGATCTCCTCCGTCAGCTACGGCGTCGCCACGGCGGCGAAGCTGCTGGCGATACCGCGCGGCGCGCGGGTGCTGGTGCTCCAGGACGACCACTCCTCGCCGCAGCTCGAATGGATGACGCGCGCCGCGTCCGGCGGCTTCACGGTCGAAGCGGCGCGCCGGCCCGCCGACGGCGATTGGACCGATGCGGTGCTCGCCGCCATCGAGCGCGAGGGAGCGGCGCCCCTGGCGCTGGCCTCGATCTCGTCGGTGCATTGGTCCGACGGCGGGCTCCTGGACTTGGACCGCATCGCCGCTTCGCTCAAGGCCCGCGGCGCGGCGCTGCTGGTGGACGCCACGCACAGCGCCGGCGTCATGCCGCTCGACGTGCGGACGCTCGATCCCGATTTCCTGGTGTTCCCGACCTACAAGTGGGCGCTCGGGCCCTACGGCCGCGCGTTCCTGTACGTCGCCCCGCGCCGGCAGGACGGCGTGCCGCTGGAGCAGACCGGCTACGGCAGGCGCGGCGTGATGGCGGAGCGCGAGCCGCCCTACCTCAAGGACACGACCTACGTCTCGGGCGCCCGGCGCTTCGACATGGGCGAGCGCGACCACTTCATCTCGCTGGAGATGGCGTCGATCGGCATGGAGATGGTGGCGGGCTGGGGGGCGCCTGCGATCATCGAGCGGCTCAAGATGCTGACCGGCCGCCTGGCCGAGGGCCTCGGCAACTCGGGCGCGACCATGCTGGAGGAGAGCGCCCGCGCGCCGCATATCCTCAGCCTCGGCTTCCCCAAGGGCATGCCCGAGGGGCTGGCGCAGAAGCTGGCGGCGGAGAACGTGCACGCGGCGCCGCGCCTCGGGCGCCTGCGCATCAGCCCGCACGTCTACAACGACGAGGCGGACGTCGACCGCTTCCTCGCCGCGTTCAAGAAGCACATGGCGTGAGGCGCGGCGCGGCCGGTTTGACCCGGCGCGCGCCGCGCCGCTAACGTTGCGCACAATCCCTGTCCTCAACGGCGGAGGGCCTTCCATGGCCGCGCCCAAGCACCCCAAATTCGCCACGCTCAGCCTGCACGCCGGCCAGCAGCCCGACCCCGCGACCGGCGCGCGTGCGGTGCCGATCTACCAGACAACCTCGTTCGTGTTCGACGACACCGACCACGCCGCGTCCCTCTTCAACCTCGAGCGCGTGGGCTACATCTACAGCCGCATCTCCAACCCCACGGTCGCGGTCCTCGAGGAACGCCTGGCTGCGCTCGAGGGCGGCGTCGGCGCCGTGTGCACCGCGAGCGGCCAGGCGGCGCTGACCCTCGCCATCGTGACGCTGATGGGCCAGGGCGGGCACATCGTCGCCTCGGCCTCGCTCTACGGCGGCAGCGTCAACCTGTTCGCGCACACCCTGCCGCGCTTCGGCATCACGACCACGTTCGTCAAGCCGCGCGACCTGGAAGGATTCGGGAAGGCGATCCGGCCGGAAACCCGGCTGATCTTCGGCGAAGTGCTGGGCAATCCGGGACTCGAGGTGCTGGACATGCCCAGGGTCGCCGAGATCGCGCACCGGGCGAAGCTGCCGCTGATGCTCGATTCCACCTTCGCCACGCCCTATCTCTGCCGCCCGTTCGAGCACGGCGCCGACATCGTGATGCACAGCGCGACCAAGTGGCTGGGCGGCCACGGCGTCGCCATCGCCGGGGCGCTGATCGAGGCCGGCCGGTTCGACTGGGAGGCCTCGGGCCTGTTCCCGACGTTGACCGAGCCTTATGCCGGCTATCACGGCATCGACTTCGCGGAGGAGTTCGGGCCGCAGGCCTTCGTGATGCGCGCGCGCGCCGAGGGCCTGCGCGATTTCGGCGCTTGCATGGCCCCCGCCACGGCGTTCTACGTTTTGCAGGGCGTCGAGACCCTGCCGGTGCGCATGGACCGGCACGTCGCCAACACGCGGCGCATCCTAGAGTTCCTGAAATCGGCGCCCGAGGTGGGCTGGGTGGTGCATCCCGAGCTCGGCGACCACCCCGACCACGCACTCGCCAAGAAGCTCCTGCCCCGAGGCGCGGGCTCGATCGTCAGCTTCGGCATCAAGGGCGGGCGCGAGGCCGGCCGCAGGTTCATCGAGCGCGTGCAGGTGTTCTCGCACCTCGCCAACGTGGGCGACGCCAAGTCGCTGGTGATCCATCCCGCCAGCACCACGCACCAGCAGATGGACGCGGGGCAGCTCAAGGCCGCAGGCGTGGGCGAGGACATGATCCGCATGTCGGTGGGCCTGGAGGACGCGGACGACCTGGTCGACGACCTGAAGCAGGCCCTGCGCGCGGCGGTCAAGAGCTAGCCCCATGCACCTCACCGTCGACGGCGCCGAGGTCTACGCGCACACCGGCGGCCGGCCGTTCGATGCGCACCGGCCGACGGCCGTGTTCGTGCACGGCGCCGGCCTCGACCATACCGTCTGGGCGCTGCAGGCGCGCTACGTCGCGCATCACGGCTGGTCGGTGCTGGCGCCCGATCTTCCCGGGCACGGCCGCAGCGCCGGCAGGGCGCCGGCGTCGGTCGCGGCGCTGGCGGAGTGGATCGTGCGTCTGCTCGACGCGGCGGGCGCCAGGCGCGCGGCGCTGATCGGCCATTCGATGGGCGCGATCGCGTGCCTGGAGGCGGCCGCGCGCCATCCCGCGCGCGTCGCCAAGCTCGCGCTTCTGGGCGTCGCCGCGCGCATGCAGGTGCACCCCGACCTGATCGCCGCGGCGGAGAACGACCCGGCGCTCGCGCGCGAGATGATCGTCGACTGGGCGCACGGCAGTCGCGGCCGGATCGGCGGCAACCCCGCGCCGGGCCTGTGGATCGCGCATGCCGCGCGGCGGTTGATCGACTATGCCGGCGCCGGGGGCGCGCTGGCCTCGGACCTCAAGGCCTGCGACGCCTGGGCCGGCGGCGCGCAAGCGGCGGCCAAGGTCGCGTGCCCCACCTTGGTGATCCTGGGCGCGGAGGACCGCATGACCCCGGCCAAGGCCGGCGCGCAGCTCGCCGGCATGATCAGCGCCGCGGAGCTCGCGCTGCTGCCGGACTGCGGCCACATGATGATGGTGGAGCAGCCCGACCTTACGCTGGACCGGCTGCGCAAGTTCCTGGGAGCGGCGTGATGGACGAGGCCAAGCCCGAGAAGGAAACCCGCGCGCGTTACCGCCGCTTCATCCCCATCACCACGCGCTGGGCCGACAACGACGCCTACGGCCATGTCAACAACGTGGCCTACTATTCCTATTTCGACACCGCGGTGAACCAGCACCTGATCGAGCACGGCGCGCTGGACGTGAAGCTGTCGGACGAGATCGGCGTGGTCGTGGAGACCATGTGCCGGTTCTTCAGGCCGGTCGCGTTTCCCGACGGGCTCGAGGCCGGCCTGCGCCTGGGCCGGCTCGGCAAGTCCTCGGTGCGTTACGAGATCGGCATTTTCCGCGCCGGCGAGAGCGAAGCCGCCGCCGCGGGGCACTTCGTGCACGTGTATGTGCGCCGGTCCGATTTCGCCGTGGTGCCGGTGCCCGCGGCCGTGCGCCGCGCGGCGGAGGACCTCAAGGTCTAGCGCCGCGTCGGCCCTAGGTCTTGGGCGCGGGCGAAACGGGCGAACTCGCCGCCGGCGGCGATTGCGCCTCGGGCGGCTTCTTCTCGGTCGCGCCGAAATAGAAGCCGATGATGGTGCCGAGTATGCCGACCAGGATCATCAGCAGGTCCTTGGCGAACTTGAACCGCTCCTCCAGCTCGTCCTTGTCCATCCACAGCAGCGACAGCGACAGCACGACGGCGATCGCGATCGTGGCGAAGGTGAACAGGAACGTGATCAGCCCGCGCGCCTGCTCGGCCTCGGCGAGCGGTTTCAAGTAACCGCCGAAGATCGCGACGCCGAGAAACACCGCGATCACCAGGCCGGTCAGAATCAGCGCGACGTACCCGAACCGCTTGCCGCGGCTGCCTTTGCGCGCGCGACCGCGGAACCAGCGCTCGTAGCATTGGCCGAGGGTGGATTGCAGCCGGTCGCGCTCCTCGGCGGTGCCCGGGGGATGCGCCGCGACCGCCTGGCGGTAATCGGCCAGGTCGTCGCTCGCCGCGGGCCAGGCCGCCGCGTTGGCGGCGGCGAACGCCTTCAACGCGGCGACCGCCGGATCGCGGTCGCTCTGGCTCGCGAGCCAGGGCCAGAATTCGGCCATGCTCCCTCCCCGTCGTGCCGCCCGTTCTTCGGCGCAGGCGGTTGTCGTGCGCGATCCTACCAATGATTGGCGGCGTGCGCCAATCGCCTCCACGCCCGAGTCATGGCAAGCTGCGACCCGGAAAGGAAGCCGCCCATGACCGACCCGGTCCCTGCCCTACCCTTGCGCGCCACCGCCGCCGAGGCCCGCGTGGCGCCGCTGCCGCCGGGCCGGCGCTCGGCCCTGCTGATGAGGCACGGCTCGATGGAGCTGCGCTGGTACGCCCCGCGCGGCAACGATCCGCAGACGCCGCACGACCAGGACGAGCTGTACGTGGTCAACAAGGGCGCCGGGCATTTCCGCTGCGGCGACCGGCTGACCCGGTTCGGTCCCGGGGACGTGCTGTTCGCGGGGGCGGGCGAAACCCACCGGTTCGAGGATTTCAGCGACGACCTGGAGCTGTGGGTAATTTTCTGGGGTCCCAAGGGCGGCGAAGGGCAATAAATCTCGGCGTAAGCCCTTGGAATGTCTTGCTTCTGGACGATCCATAAAATTAACCAGAAAAACAAAATTATCTTGAAGAAAATTGCCTATTGCGCGAGTGTTAACGGGCAGCGCGACGGGGACCTTCTCTCTGACGACCGACGACCCCGCCGCCACGGAGGGGCTGCCATGCGCGACGCCACGATGGCCTATCTCGACCGCACCTACGACGAGGCGAAATTCCTGCTGGCGGAGGCGCGCACCTATCTGCGCTGCCACGAGCCGGCCGACCGCGATTCCATGACCGAACTGGAGGGCCTGCGCGCCGTGGGCGAAGGCCTGCGCCTGACCACGCGGCTGACCGAGGTGCTGGCCTGGAGCATGATCCAGCAGGCGCTCCACCGCGGCGAGATCACGCGCGAGGAAGCCGCCGAGCCGCGCCGGCGCCTGGGCAGCCGCAAGATCTGCCTGGAGCAGGACCCCCTGCCCGGCGACGGCGACCTGCCGGTCAAGCTCGCCTCGCTGCTGCAACGCAGCCGCACGCTGTACGAACGCGCCTTGCGCCTCGACCGCCTGGTGGCGGGCGAGGAGATGCAGTTCGGCTCGTTCAACGTCTGCCTGGTCGCGCCGCTGCCGGCGGCGCCGGACGACGCGGCCCAGCACGCGCGCCAGCCGCAAATCCTGCAAGCTTAGTAGATTGAGCGGTCCGCCGGGCCGGGCCCGGGTCGGCGAGGCCCGCCCTAGGCCTTCGCTTCCGCCTTCGCCTCGGCCTTGGCTTCGGGCTTGGCCTCGGGCTTCTTCTCCGGCTTGGCCTCGGCTTTCTTCTCGGCCTTGGCTTCCTTCTTTTCGGCCTTCTTCTCGTCCTTCTTGTCGGCCTTCTTGTCCTGCTTGGGCTGCGCGCCCGGCGGCTGCGCTTTCACCTCGGGCGCCTTGATCGAGATGTCCTTGAAGCGCTTCTTGAACTTGGCGAGCTGGCCGCCGCGGTCGGTGAGGCGGAACACGCCGGTCCAGGCAGGGTGCGACTTCGAATCGATCTCGAGGCGCATGGTGTCGCCCGGCTTGCCCCAGGTCGAGCGCGTCTTGAACGACGTGCCGTCGGTCATCACCACGTTGATCTCGTGGTAATCGGGATGGATTTTTTCCTTCATGCGACGGCTCCTTGGGGCCCGGGCGCGGCGCGGGCCCGCGCGTTCGAGGCGGCGGCTTATAGCTTCATTCCAGGGCCTATGGCAAGCAGCCCCGCCGTTCGAGGCTAACCCCTTGGTATTGAAAGTATACGCGCGCCCGGCCCTGGGCTAGGCTCGGGCCGGGAAAAGGGTGGGGCCAAGGCGCAAATGACGCTCGACGATTCAGGCTTCGCGCGGCTCGCCGAGGAGGCGATGGAGCGGCTGATGGCCGCGATCGAGGATGCCTGCCCGGACGCCGACGCCGAGCTCGAGGGCGGCATCCTCAACGTCGAGATCAAGGGCGCGGGCAAGTACGTGCTGAACAAGCACGGCCCCTTGAAGCAGCTCTGGCTGTCGAGCCCCAAGTCGGGGGCCTGGCATTTCGCCTACGACGAGGCCAAGCACGCGTGGCGCTCGACCCGCGGGCCGGAAACCCTGCCGGAGGTGCTGGCGCGCGAATTGAGCGACGCGACCGGTGCCGAGGTCGCGTTCGACTGACAAGCGGGCGATGATGCGCGAAAGGTCATACGCCGAGGCCGCATCGGCGCCGGGCGAGGCGAAAAGCCGGCGCGACCTGCGGCCCTTGCGCCGCCTCTGGCGCCACCTCGCCCCGCATGGCTGGGTCATGGCCGGTGCGGGTGCGGCGCTGACGGTCGCGGCCGGCACCGTGCTGGCGCTGGGCGCCGGCCTGCGCCGGCTGATCGACACCGGCTTCGGCGGCGGCGACGCGGGCCTGCTGGACCGCGCGGTGCTGGTGCTGTTCGTCGTGGTCGCGGTGATGGCCGCAGCCAGCTACGCCCGGTTCTACCTGGTGTCGTGGCTGGGCGAGCGCGTGGTGGCCGATCTGCGCCGCGCCGTCTACGGCCACGCCTTGCGCTTGAGCCCTCAGTTCTACGAATCGACCAACGTCGGCGAGATCCTGTCGCGGCTTTCCACCGACACCACGCTGGTGCAGATCGTGGTGGGCACCTCCGTGCCGATCGCCCTGCGCAACCTGTTGCTGGTCGTGGGCGGGGTCGCGATGCTGGCGCTGACCTCGCCCAAGCTCACGGGTCTGGTGCTGCTGGTCGTGCCGCTGGTGCTGGTGCCGCTTCTGCTCTTTGGCCGGCGCGTGCGTCGCTTGAGCCGTGCCAGCCAGGACCGGGTGGCCGACGTCGGCGCCTATGTCGAGGAATCGCTGTCGGCCATCCGCACCGTGCAGGCCTCGACCCACGAGGCGATCGACCGCAAACGATTCGCCGGCCGCGTGGAGGACGCTTTCGCCACGTCGATGACGCGCGTGAAGGCGCGGTCGTGGCTGACCGCGCTGGTGATGCTGATGGTGTTCGGCGCGGTGTCCGTGGTCTTGTGGATCGGCGGGCACGACGTGCTGGCCAAACGCATCAGCCCGGGCGAGCTCGCCGAATTCGTGTTCTACGCCGTGGTCGTGGCGGGCTCGGTCGGCGCGATCAGCGAGGTGGCGGGCGACTTGCAGCGCGCCGCGGGCGCGGCCGAGCGGCTGTTCGACTTGATCGACACGCCGCCCGCGATCGCCGCGCCTGCGCATCCCCTTCCCTTGCCCGAACCGCCGCAGGGCCGGATCGAGTTCGCGGCGGTGACCTTCCGCTATCCGGCGCGGCCCGAGCGCGCGGCGCTGGACCGCTTCTCGCTTGCGGTAGCCCCGGGCGAGACCGTGGCGCTGGTCGGCCCCTCCGGCGCGGGCAAGACCACGGTGTTCCAGCTGGCGCTGCGCTTCTACGATCCCGACGCCGGGTCCGTCCGGCTCGACGGGGTGGAGCTGCGCCAGGCCGATCCCGAGGAGGTCCGCCGGCGCATCGCGCTCGTGCCGCAGGAGCCTGCGATCTTCGCCGCCGACATTATGGAGAACATCCGCTACGGCCGGCCCGAGGCCGACGACGCGGCCGTGCGCGCGGCGGCCGAGGCGGCCCAGGTGATGGAGTTCGCCTCGCGCCTGCCGCAGGGCCTCGACACGCCCTTGGGCGAGAAGGGCGTGCGGCTGTCGGGCGGGCAGCGCCAGCGCGTCGCGATCGCCCGCGCCATCCTGCGCGACGCGCCGTTGCTGTTGCTCGACGAAGCCACCTCGGCGCTCGACGCCGAAAGCGAACGTCTGGTGCAGCAGGCCCTGGAGCGGCTGATGCGCGGGCGCACCACGCTCATCATCGCGCACCGCCTCGCCACGGTCTTGAAGGCCCGGCGCATCGTGGTGCTGGACCGGGGCCGCGTCGCCGCCATGGGCAGCCACGGGGAGCTGATGCGCGAAGGCGGGCTCTACGCGCGGCTGGCGAAGTTGCAATTCGAAACACCCGGCGCCGCCGCGGCGGGGCTTTGACCCTCTCCCCCCGGAAGGAGAGGGTCGGTCACCGCTGGTCGAACTTGAGCTCGATGCGGCGGTTGCGGCGTCGGCCGATCTCGTCGTCGCGCGGGTCGAGCGGCTGGTGTTCGCCGAAGCCCGCGGCGGCCAGGCGCTCGGGCGGGATGCCCTCCCCTTGCAGGAAGCGCACCACCGAAAGCGCGCGCGCGGTGCTGAGCTCCCAGTTCGAGGGGAACTGGGATGTGGCGATCGGCACCCGGTCGGTGTGGCCGTCGATGCGCAGGACCCAGTTGATGTCGGACGGAATTCTCGCCGCGAGCTGCTTCAGCGTCTTTGCGAGCTGCGCGAGCTGCGTCTTGCCCGGCTCGCCGATCTGCGCGGAGCCGGAGGCGAACAGCACCTCGGACTGGAACACGAACCGGTCGCCGACGATGCGGATGTCGGGACGCTCGCCCAAGGCCTCGCGCAGCTTGCCGAAGAACTCGGAGCGATAGCGCGCCAGTTCCTGCACCTTGCTGGCGAGCGCGACGTTGAGCCGCTTGCCCAGGTCGGCGATCTGCACCTGGTACTCCTTGTCCTTGGCCTCGGAGGCCTCCAGCGCCGCGTTCAGCCGCGCGATCTGCTCGCGCAGCGCCGCAACCTGCCGGTTCATCAGCGCCAGCTCGTCGCGCGACTTGGCGGTGCCGACCCGCTCCTGGGTGATGGTCGCGTCGCGGTCCTTGAGGTCCTCCTCCAGTCGCGCCTTCAGCTCCATGAGGCCGGCGATGTCCTTGATCAGCGCCTCGATGCGCTCGCGCCCGGCCTCGACCGTGCGCACGGTCTGCGACAGCGACTGGCGCAGCTGTTGGCCCTGCTGCTCGGCGGCCTTGAGCTTCAACGATTCCTCGGCCAGCTTGCGCGCCAGCTCCTCGCGCGCGGCCTGCAACGCCGCGATCTCCTTGAGCCGCAGCTCGATCGTCTCCTTGTCCTGGACGATGGTCTTGTTGGCCTCGACCAGCTTCTGATCGGCGCGCCAGGCCGCGGTCTCGGCCGCCTCGACCCGCGCCGTCATCTGCCCGAGCCGGTTCGACAGGTCGTCGCGCTCGGCGATCGAGGCCTGCAGCTCGCCCGACAGCCGCGCCAGCGCCGCGCGCAGGTCCGTGTTGGACTGGCGCTCCATGCTGAGGAGGTCGGCGATCTCGCCGATCTGGCCCGACAGGCGCTTCAGCGCCGTGTCGCGGCCGGTCAGCGCCTCGCGCAGATAGAACTGCGCCACCATGAACACCATCAGCAGGAACATCACCACCATGACCAGGGTGGCGAGCGCGTCGACCCAGCCGGGCCAGACGTTGATCGCGGGGCGGTGGCGCCTCAGCGCGAAGCCGGCCATCGCCTAGCGCGGCTCCTGCTCCGCGATCGCGGCGATGGTGCGCGCCAGCAGGCGGATCTCGTTGCGGATTTCCTGGACCACCTGCGCGCGGCCCGCCCCGGCGTCCTCCACCAGGCGCTGGGCGTAGAGCTCGAGGTTGCGCAAGTGCGCGCGGCTCGCCTCGTCGAAGCCGATGCGGCCCTGGCCCATCGAGTCCACGAGTTTGGTCATCACCGGCTTGAGCTCGAGCTGGCTTTCCGCCAGGCGCAGCATCAGCTGGCGCTCGGTGCGCATCTGCTCGGTGAACGCGACCAGCCGTTCGTTGAGGCTCATCAATTGCTGTCCGAGCTGCCCGCGGTTGTCCTCGGCCGCCGCCAGGATGCGCTGCATCTGGTCCAGGCTGTCGGCGGTCTGCTCCAGCAGCGCCTGGATGTAAGCGGGCACCGACTGGTCGTCGCCGCCCGGGCCGCCGCTCGACAGCCGCGTCAGGCCCGACAGCCACTCCTCGAGGTCGTTGTAGAAGCGGTTCTGCGCCTGGCCCGCCTGCAATTCGAGGAAGCCCAGGACCAGCGAGCCCGCCAGGCCGAACAGGGACGAGCTGAACGCCGTGCCCATGCCGCCGATCGGCGCTTCCAGCCCGGCCTTGAGGTCCGCGAACACCGCGGCGAAATCGGTTTCGCCCACGGCGCTCAGGCTTGCGATCACCTTGCCGATCGACTGCACGGTCTGCAGCAGGCCCCAGAACGTGCCGAGCAGCCCGAGGAAGATCATCAGCCCGATCATGTAGCGCGAGATGTCGCGGCTTTCCTCGAGCCGCGTGCCCACGCCGTCGAGGATCGTTCGCGTGGACATGGGCGAGAGCACCAGCCGGCCCTTCTTCTCCGCCAGCATCTTGGCCATCGGCGTCAACAGGCGCGGCGGATGGTCGTCGGGCGCGGAGTCCCCTTCCGCGCGGATGCGGCGGAACGCCTCCATCCAGCGCACCTCGGGATAGAGGATGACGACGCTGCGGAAGTTGTAGAGGATGCCGACCAGGAGCACGCCCAGGATCACGCCGTTGAGCCACGCGTTGGCGCCGAAGGCGTGCATCAGCGAGGGATAGAGCGCGCCCGCGCCAGCCGCGACCACCGCCAGGAACAGGGCCATGCGCGTCAGGTAGCGCTGCGGGCGGGTCATCCGGATGGCGGCTCCCTTGGGACCGGCGCGGCAACGGGCCGCGGGCCTTGGATGGTCGGCGTGTTATGTACCTATAGCGCGGGTGGCCGCGGAGTCTAGCGGTCCGCGATGACGACGTCGACCCGGTCGGCGGGTTCCTCGTCGAACTTGTTGCCCATCGCGCGAACGTCCATGCGCGTGGAGCGGATGCCCTGCTCGATCAGGTACGAGCGCACGGCGAGCGCGCGGAAGAGCGACAGGCGGCGCGTCTGGCTCGCGGTGTCCTCGCGCGGGCCGGCATAGGCGAGAAGCTGGATGCGCATCTCGCCGTCGCGGTTCATCTGGTCGGCGACGGCCTTGAGCTGCGACTTGGAATTCTCCGGCAGGTCCGAGGAGCCGGAGAGGAAGCCCACGCGCGCGGCGGTCTTGCCGGTGGGCACGGAGGCGGGCT
>Ga0114930_10002280_pt1 | contig 17358 bp, 13 predicted proteins | sample AnhtaG_FD_87300 | JGI IMG/M metagenome (GOLD analysis project Ga0114930, IMG submission 87300) | Deep subsurface microbial communities from Anholt, Denmark to uncover new lineages of life (NeLLi) - Anholt_01485 metaG | ecosystem: Environmental > Aquatic > Marine > Oceanic > Sediment | place... | reverse complement strand
TCAACCTTCTCCAGCATTCCAGGCCAGCCAATCCATAAGCCTCCTCTCTCACTTAAGATCGGGGCGAGGGCAGTGACCAATCCGCCGGGGTTGGGCTGAACCTGCCACTGCCCCATATCCCCTCTTGTTGGAGCAATGGGTAAGCGGTTCGAGACGATTACTAGTCGATCGATTGCTAGCTTATTGTTTCGCTTCCTAACCTGCCGCATAGGTTGAACTCTCTAGCATCAAGTGTAGCACACTACAGCTTGGTTGTGTCATGTTTTCTGCCCTTTTGCCATCACCGCACCAGTTACCTGCTGCCACCGCATAATGAAGTGGAGACACGCCTTTTTATACTCGGTGTTATCGACCTCCTCATGTTTAAGAAGCAGTATATTTTGTAATAATTCCACTATCTTGCAGTCCAAAGATGGTAAGGATACCAGATGTATGCAAGGACTATTACATAGGCTGTATCGATCTACTGGAAATGCTTCGCCTAGAGAAGGTACGGCTAATACTAAGCCCGTAACCGTATGCTCTTACCCTGCTTAATAAAACATGGGAATGTGATTCAACAAGAAGCCAAAGGGTATAGTTTTTGTTTTAGAGGGGGTTGACTATGAAGAAAGTTGGCAAAAACGAAGCATGTCCGTGTGGGAGTGGTAAGAAATATAGAGATTGTTGTTGGAACAAAGGCTTTCGATTGGTTCGCGACTCGGAGGGAGTTATTCACAAACAGATCCCATTGTCTACCAGTGAGATGAAACGAGCATTGGGTATGAAGACTAAGGAAATCCAAGAAATGTTTAGGGCTGGATCTGAGGAGGTGGAGGGGAGATTCCGCAAACGCCATGGAAGGAACCCCATGTATGTGATCCTACCATAGCAATAGGAGGATGCCTACAGATGCGGTGGGGCAAAGGTTCCCGGTCACGGCCGGTTGGCATTCGATGACGGGGGCTCACCGGGAAACCTTGGTGCTGTTTGCCTTCCGTGTGGTCACATAGGAGGCTAGCATGGTGACTGCCAATATCCCTGCCACAGTACCTAGGGCTACAGCAGTGGGTATGCGGTAGAAGTCGCTGATGACCATCTTCACACCGACAAAACACAGCACTAAGGCCAGGCCTATCTTAAGATAGCGGAAGTAACCCAGAACGCCAGCCACCAGGAAGAATAGGGCCCGCAGACCGAGGATCGCCATGACGTTGGAGGTCCACACGATGAACGAATCCCTGGTGATGGCCAAGACGGCGGGGACGGAGTCAACGGCAAAGACCAGGTCAGAGGCCTCCAAGACCAGCAGCACGATGAGGAGGGGCGTTGCCATCCATTTTCCGTGTCGTAGGACGAAGAACCGCTGCCCGTGGTATTCCGCAGTGGTGGGCAGGAAGCGGCGGGCCAGCCGGAGGATCGGGTTCTTTCCCATTTTGACTTCCATGTCCTTACGTAGCGCTATTCTAATGCCAGTGAAGATCACAAAGGCTCCGAAGACATAGAGCACCCAGTGCAACGCACTCATCAATGTGACGCCGACGGCGACAAATAAACCGCGCATGATGATGGCGCCAAGGATGCCCAGGAAGAGCACACGGTGCTGATATTGAGCGGGCACAGCGAAATAGGAGAAAATGACCATCCACACAAAGATGTTGTCCACACTCAGGGACTTCTCAATAAGGTAGCCGGTGAGAAACTCGATGCCCTGCTGCTTACCTATCCAGACATAGACGCCAGCGTTGAAGAGCAGAGCCAGGGCGATCCACAGCGCACTCCAGATGGCCGCTTCCCGAAGGTTTATGACATGAGCCCGGCGATGAAAAACGCCTAGGTCGAGGGCCAGCATGAAGAGAACGAAGCCAGTGAACCCGACCCAGAGCCAGATGGTGTACTCCATAGCATCTATCCTAGCTCACTTTAGGTAAGAAGGGGAACAACAGGCATCCTGCCCTCATAGAACTAAACAAATACGTTACCCCAAGTACCATGTCTTCGAATGACGAAATTAAAGCCAATTGAATAAAAATACGTGGCTATTACATAAAAGAGCACTCTGTGTGACGGACCAATTACCGTTGAACAAAACTGACTTTTGGTTAGTTGCCCCCAATTGGTACTGCCTGCAAACCACGTGGTTTCTACACGGGCTTCTCACTCGACAACTCTAATAGTCACAAAGCTTCCAACCTGAGCTAGCGGATCCAATTATCGCTCGAGTCGTGCTGAATCTCTTTGTCATGTGGCACACAAAGGATTCTGAGCCTTGGGCAACGCCTCGCTTTTTCCATTAAGTATCCTCTCAGGTTCTGATAGAAATCGCGCATTTGTTGGCGACTAAAATCCAATTGGGCGAAGCTCAAGAAGTAAGCATGCTCTACTGCATTTTGCGGGTCTGTAAGCTTCTCGATGTCCCAGTCCACCTTATATGGGATGTCTTTCGTCCTGTCCACCCATGTTTTGACCTCTACAGCAACCACCACTCGCACATAGGGCAAGTACTCCTCCCAGGAAGCCCAGGGAGGCAGTTCGCTGATCGGGGGACCTGTGAAGGGAGTTGGATCCAATATCACCAAGTCATAGTGTCCTCTACTAGGCGCTTTTTGCTTTTCTTCTCTGTACACCGCCCGCGTTGGGAATTCTGCCCGAATGAGTTCTGTTCCATAGTCACGTAGGAATACGGGATCCTGTTTTAGGTAGTGGAAAAGGTACCAGTGCATATCCCTTTCATTCCAGAATCTACTGGTTTGACCCTGAAAGTCAGCAACAAGGTGGGCGATGGCTCTATCAATAGCTTTCACAAAGTCTTTCTCCATGTCTGACCTCCTAGATGCACCAAAGCTCACCCAAAAGCTAACATAGATAGCGCTTTATACAGCCATTATATCAAACTTGCACATTCCACGAAGCGCCCTCGACTGTGTGCAGTTGTTATCTAAACCAGCGGCCTATTTAAACAATCCTCGGCATTGTTAAGCCACGCCGTCTAGGCTTCGATTGCACTTAATAGCGTTTGTGTAATGCACCCCTTTCCACTGGTTCCCACTGACGAGGTGACATTGACGTCAACTACGCCAGTTGCTAGAATTATTCCTAGATATTATCTAACCGATTAGTGGTAGCAATTTGAAGATTGACCTGCATACCCATTGCCGCGAGGCGACAGCCTGCCCAACGCCCACATTGGAGATCGTGGAGCGGATTGTGGCTGCGGTGAAGAGGAAAGGGCTGGACGGGATCGCTGTTACCGAGCACTACACCAACCACTATGGCCATAAGGTAAAAGAGATTGTCGATACCCAGTTGGACGGCAAGATAGGGGTCGTCCCTGGTCGGGAACTTGACAGGGTGCCGTTGGGCCGTGAGCGGGGGTTGATCCATGTGGTTGAGCTATACTTACCTGACGATCTGATTTTCAGGTTTATCGCTCATCCCGGCCATCCTTATATAAAGGACCTTAGCCAGCATATAGACGAGGGCATACATGGCATCGAGTTAAAGAACCCACTGCACGATGGCGACGGCCTAACAGAGGAGCAGATAAAGGAGTTGGCCAAGAAGCATAACCTGATCCTGCTGACTAATAGCGACGCCCATCGACTGGAGGACATCGGAACCTACCACAATGAGATCGAGATTGAGGAGCTGTGTGCCCGGGCTAGAAAAGGCTAACTGAATTATCGAAAAATTATACTCTGGAAGACACGCAGAGGGGACCATTTGCGTCCCCTCTATGGCATTACCGGATTCTCACAGGTTTAGACTTACCCGCTAGAGCGCTCTGGCAGCAACCTCGACGATGTCATATACCTCGATCTTCTCTCCGAACTCCTCGATCGCATTCCTGAAGTTTCTCTCACACCAGGGGCAGGATTACACTTTAGTCCAAATTGTTCAATGCAACACAATGAACAGGCCACTACGACCAGAAAGTGTTTCTGTAGCCTCTTGACCCAATAGACAGGCCTTACCTTGACAGCACAACCTCACGTTGCAATTTTGTAACTACATCTCGCACGCACATCCTTTCAGCTACTACTGCCGCAGGGCTTACCCCCAGCCTGCATTCGGCCAAGACGCATCCTTGGAACCTGACAGCCCGCACTACGGTATTGACATGTGTCAAACGTTCCCCACAACAAGTGTCAAGGTTTCCCTACACAAGAATACATACTCTCCCGACAGACAAAGAGCGCCGTATACTTATATAGTATAGCCACTATCACAGGCGGGGAAACTGAGGGTTCACGATTATGTGGAGGGACTCCCCTGGAGATGGTGACTTGTAGCTTTGTCAAAACGGGACCTCAAAACAGTGAAGATGGGAGGTGCAGGAATAAGAAGAGTGAAATCGATGGGTAAACCCTTTAAGATTGCACTTGTGTCTGTGCTGGTTGGGGTGATGCCTGCTGATGGAGGCTTGACAGCAAGGGGGTGATCTACTATGAGCTAGGATTCTGTAGAAACTAAACTGTTTCAGGTTCTAACTAGTAGTAGAATTGGAGATCTCAAAGAGGAGGGAGAAGAAAATGAAAAAGGCATTGATGGTAGCGATGGCCTTTGCCCTCTGCTTTTCCGTATTTTCAATGGCTACCCTACGGCCAGAAGTCGAAGCTAGCGCACCGGTTATTACGCTATATCCTGACGATCGGTCGGGCTGGGAAAGCGCTGTCGGCGTTTATGAGGAAGAATGCTTTACAGACAGTACTCTGAATCCCGAGGTCAGTGTTGTCAGCGAGTACCCTGGTTACGTAGATACTGCAAAGGGGGTGTGGTGGGATAGACTAGTCTGCCCGGCATACGGGATGACCACAACTACTTGGCAATTTTCTACTCCTATCGTTGGCTTAGGCGGGAATTGGAATCCAGGAGTGCCTGGTGGACCTGGAGCGCATATTGCCGTGGCCATCGATGGATCGTGGGTAAGTGTCGGTGAAATTCCAAACACTTATACTGGTCAATTCTGGGGATTTGTTTCGAGTGAACCATTTCAGACGGTATGTCTAAGTCCCGGCTCATATTGCAATGGAGCATGGTGTGAGACTTACGAGCTTGATAACATGGTCTATTCCCTAGCCCAAGGAGTGAAAATAACCCTTCCATCTGCTGGGGATACTTTTTGGATTGAAGCTGAGCCCGCACCGAGGATGCCTATAATCAACTGTCAAGCGAAGGTAATTGGTATTGCTCCAGATCCGACAGCTTCCACGAAATTCACTTGGGATTATGAGATTCATTACAATCCTTCTCAGCAATCAGAATACGGACCAAATAGAGATATCTCATATAAATGGCCATCTTCTAAATCAACGGGTGGTAATATGCAATTGGATTTCCGCAATGTGATCCGCGGCGGGAATCTAACAATAAGTGTCACTGCCACTATCAATGGATACACTTATTCAGACACAAAAACAATCAAAATACTTGCGAGAAATCCGTCGGTGGGTGCGATAAAAAGCCAGCTTGGAGACAATTACACACTTTGGCGCATTGCTTCCGTCGAAAGTGAACTCACTCAGTTTCTTCCTGATGGGTATCCTCTTTGGAGTCATGACAGACTGGGTGGTGTTGGCATTATGCAACTTACTCCACCGAGTAACGATGATGAGATATGGGATTGGACTCGTAATTGTGACGGTGGAAGGCGAAAACTCCAGTCAGGCAGAGCAATTGCGAATCGATGGCATACCACTGTTCAGGACTCCTTGGATTTTCAGAACTTAGTTAACAATTATAACCAGATGCGGGCGCAACAAGGACTGCCACCACTGAAGAAAATATCGGTCCCTAAACTTACCGCTGGGGATTTCAATGACAATGTGCAGCAACGTGAGGAAGCCGCGATTCGGATGTATAACGGTTGTGCTGGCTGGGATCCTTTGTTACCAACATTACGGTTACACGAGTATAGGATTGATGTATTGGGAGGTGTTTTACACGTCGAAAACATTAACGAGAAGTCACTGAGAGGAGAAGCTGTTTGGGTACGAGTGCCTGGTGCAGAAAGACCACAGCACGTCGGTGATCCCGACTATGTGGAGCACGTATTAAGCGAACCAATACCATAGTGGTAGTTATTTATATGTACTAAGTGTACGGTCAAGTATCTTAGCAAACCAGATAACAAAGCTATAAGAGTTAGACCTATGATCGAACGGAAGGCGGCGACGTAGATATTCGCAAAATGTGAACTAGATTGCAGTCAGCTCCATAAGTAGCCTCGTTTCCACGTATATTTATTGCGCTCATGTCGCTGCCTATAACCATTCGTGCATTTTTGCGTTATCACCCACTGATGACGATCCAGCCTAAGTCTATTTTGATTAATTGTTATCCTCAGGTCCTAGCAGGGCTATTGAAAGTAATAGTAATCCTAGTGTTCCTTTCAATGGCTAGCCTCTCCGCCTCTTCTGAGACTTCGTGGTTATATGAAATAATACCGGTCAGATAAATCTAGTTCTCCAACGTCAACGGAGACAACGTGTGCCCTCCCGCTCGTGAGTATGGAGGGCTTCTTGTTGCTGCAAATCTGCCCTAGCCCCGAAGACGGGTCGTATATCGGCTCGGTCTTCATATATCACAAAAGGCTATTATTGAGTAACACTTACTTGTTTTGTTATCTCTGACGTAACGATATAGCGTTTCGTTCACCTAGCCATTGGAGTGAACCCCTGAAACTGGACATATATGAATGACCAGCCCCCGATTATTGTACCACTTCTAGAGTTAGCCTTTCTGGCATAGAGAACGGCTTTATAGCTAATTGAGCTGGAAGCCTATAGAAATATGCCCAGTCAGGCGGATTATGGGGGGGGGCAATCCCAAAATACCCCCAGCTTGCATCAAGCCAACCCACGTTCCCGCGCCCCACTGTCGCTTAATAAGGGCGAACCAGATAATCCTTTGTGCCACAGATTGACAAATAAAGAGCCCAGATGTACTCTTTTCACACATCGAACAAATATAAAGCAATCTTGGATAGGAGAATAGAGGGAGGCTCCATGTCTGAAAAACTTAGTTTACAACAACTCAAATCCTATCTCTGGGAATCCGCCAATATCCTCAGGGGCAGTATTGATGCAGCTGACTTTAAAAACTACATCCTCGGCATGCTCTTTTTCAAGCGATTGAGCGATGTCTATGATGAGGAGTATGAGGAACTGCTCAAAACGGTAGGACCAGAACTTGCTAGTAACCCCGATATGCATACCCGCTTTTATCGGCCCGAGGGCTGTTCTTGGAATGATATTCTGAGCGTTTCAGTCAATATCGGTGAGAAGATTAACGATGTCTTCTCCAAGGTCACGCTGGCCAACGCACCCAGTCTTGACGGTATTCTTGACCGCATAGACTTCAATGATAAGACTAAACTATCTGATGCTGCTCTGTCCCAACTGGTACAGCATTTCAATAAGCACAACTTGGGTAACAATAATGTCGCTGAAGATATGCTGGGGCAGTCTTATGAGTACCTCATTGAACAATTTGCCGATGATGCGGGGAAAAAAGGTGGTGAGTTTTACACCCCGCCGATGGTAGTTAAGTTATTAGTGATGATGCTCACGCCTCACGAACTAGAGAGCATCTATGACCCCTGCTGCGGTTCCGGTGGCATGTTGATTCAGGCTGCAAAGTATCTTGTCCAGCGTGGTGGCAACCCAGAGAGACTGTTCATGTACGGGCAGGAGAAGAACGTCAATACTTATGTGATTGCAAGGATGAACATGATCCTGCACGGCTACACGGACGCACATATTGAACATGGTGATACCTTTGACAACCCCAGACACGTAGAGAATGGCAAGTTAAAGCAGTTTGACATTGTGCTGGCAAACCCCATGTGGAACCAGGACAACTGGCATCACGACAAATGGAAGAACGGCGACCCCTACAACCGCTTTGTGTTTGGATTACCCCCAAAAGGAGCGGGTGACTGGGCTTGGTTGCAACTGATGTATGCAAGCCTGAAACCGAAGGGCCGGATGGGAATTGTGTTGGATAACGGTGTGCTATTCCGGGGAAGCTCCGAGGAGAAGATACGCAAGGAGTTCCTGAAACGGGACCTGATTGAAGCACTGATTGGCTTACCTGGCAACCTTTTCTACAACACGAGTTCGCCAGGATGTTTGGTGCTGTTCAACGACAATAAACCGGAAGAGCGAAAAGGTAAGGTTCTCTTCATAGATGCCAGCAAGGATTATCTTGAGGGCAGGGCCCAGAACTTTCTGAGACAGGAAGATATTGAAAAGACGGCCCAGACCTTTGATACCTTTGAAACGGTTGAGCGATACTGCACCGTGGCTGAGATGGATGAAATCAAGGAGAACGACTACAACTTGAACATCAGCCGGTACGTGGATAGTACAGAACCGGAAGAGCCGGTTGATATTCCAGATGTGATTAAAAGCCTTGAAAGCCTGCGAGCCGAGAGAACGGAAGTGCAAAGTAGACTAGCTGGTTTCCTCAAGGAGTTGGGGTACTGATGACTACAGGATTCAAGGAAACCAAGATTGGGTGGATACCGGGCGACTGGGAAATGAAACCAATCAAGAGAGTTGCTTCACTAAATATGGGGCAGTCACCCAGTTCCTCTGATTGCAATGACAAAGGCGATGGTATTCCATTCTATCAAGGCAATGCGGATTTTGGTAGCAAGAATCCGGTTACTAGAAACTGGACAACTAATCCCACAAAAATCGCTAAAGCGGGGGATATTCTGATGTCGGTTCGTGCGCCGGTGGGAGAGTTCAATTTTGCTGACAAACAATGCTGCATTGGCCGGGGGTTGTGTGCCTTCACAGCAAAGCCCGAAACAGATTCATTATGCCTGTATTTTCTCCTAAAGGCTTTGCTTCCCAGACTCCTAAGAGTGCAGCAGGGGAGTACTTTTCAGGCAGTTAATAGGTCGGACATTGATACATTTTTTCTCCCCCTCCCTCCCCTCCCCGAACAGAACAAAATCGCTCAAATCCTTTCCACGGTTGACGAGACCATCGAGAAGACCGATTACATTATAGAGGAGACCCAGCAATTGAAAAAGGGGCTGATGCAGAAGCTCTTCACCGAAGGCATTGGGCATACACGATTCAAGGAGACCAAGATTGGGCGAATACCGGATGATTGGGAGGTTGTGAATCTATTCGATGTCTTTCAAGTAATTGACGGTGATAGGGGTGTCAATTATCCAAAATCACATGAAATCTTCGATGATGGGTATTGTGTGTTTCTCAACGCAAAAAATGTAACCAAATTTGGATTCAAATTTGATGAGGTACAATTCATCACCGAGCAAAAAGATAAGATTATGGGCAAAGGTAAGTTAACCAGAGGTGATTTTGTACTGACGACAAGGGGTACACTGGGAAACTTTGCATATTTTGACAATCATGTGGCTTTTGAAAATCTTCGAATTAATTCGGGCATGGTTGTGCTGAGGCCATTAAACGACATAGTGTCAAATTACTATGACAAGTATTTCAAATCCAATTTCATGCAGAATCAAGTTAGAACGCTTTCATTTGGTACTGCACAATCGCAATTGACCGTTGGCGGAATTCAGAAGTTCAAACTTCTGGTTCCACCATATGAAGAACAGTGCAAAATCGCTGAAACCCTTTCGGAAGTCGATGCTAAAATCGAAACAGAACAGACATTCAAGTCAGAACTGGAGCAACTCAAGAAGGGCCTGATGCAGGTGCTTCTAACGGGAAAAGTCAGAGTAAAAGTCTGATGTATTCTGAACTCAAACAAGTTGAAATCCCCTTGGTTAAGATCCTTCACGAGAATCTAGGCTGGGAATATATCCCGTCCGTCGAACTGGATAATCTACGTGATTCCTATGACAATCCCTTCATCATATCTTACCTAAAGGAAGCAATTGTTAAGCTGAACGGCGATAAAGGCATCACCGAGCAGCATGCCGACGCCATCATCCATAAGCTCCGGCGCATTGAGAGTAATGAAGAATTCACTAAATGGCTCAAAGGTGAGCAATCTTGGAAGCCAAGCCCGTCAGAAAACGCAGTCACCATTCGTCTTATTGATACGGATAACCTTGAAAATAACCGTTTTACCGTCACAAACCAGTTCAAGCAGACTATCACTAAGGGCGTAATTGAGAATGAAAAGCATATTAAGCCCGATATTGTTCTGTTCATCAATGGTATACCTACCACTGTCATCGAGTGCAAGGTGCTCTCTACGGAGGAATCTACCTGGCAGGAGGGCGTTAAGCAACTGGAACGCTATCAGAGGCACAGCCCCAGGTTATTTGTCTCCAACTGCTTTAATGTTGCAACCGATGGGCATATCCTTAAATACGGCGCAACGGGTTCGCCCTCAGGGTATTTCTTCGAGTGGAAGGATGATAACGGCCTGCCAGCGGATTTCGATGACTCCCAGAGCGAGTTTTTAAAATTAGAGACGGGTAAGGAATACAATCCTTATATCGATAGGGCGGTGTATGGGCTCTTTAACCATCAGGCTTATGTTGATCTTATCCACGATTTCATCGTCTATGAGACTGCCGAAAATGTTACCGTCAAGAAGGTTGCCCGTTACCAGCAGTTTAGGGCTACCAATAAGATTGTGGGCCGGGTCCTGAATGACGATATGAGAACAGGGCTTGTGTGGCACACTCAGGGCAGTGGTAAATCCCTCACCATGCTATTTACCGCCTGGAGGCTGCGCAAACATCCTGCACTAAATAATCCCACCGTGCTAATCGTGGTGGACCGCAAGGACCTGGATAACCAAATCACCGGTACCTTCATATCATCTAAACTGCCCAACACTGTCCGAGCCAATTCCATCAGTGATTTACGAAGCAAGCTAAAGCATGACCGGCGAGAAGTCATCATAACCACTGTTTTCAAGTTTAGTGACCTGAAGGACCTCCTGGTAGAAAGGGAAAACATTATCGTGCTGGTTGATGAGGCCCACCGCAGTCAGGAAGGGCTCAACGCAATTGAAATGCGGGGGGTATTAAAGAATGCATGCTTCATTGGCTTTACCGGTACACCCATTGACAGGAGCGATCATAACACCCATCGTAATTTCGGGATGCGACCGGACGGCCAGATTGAGCGATATCTTGATCTTTATAACATCAGGCAGGCTATAGAAGACGGTGCAACGGTTCCCATCCACTATCAACTGCGGAATAGTAAATGGCATCCGCCAGATGAAGACATGGATAAACTCATCGCGGATGAGTACACATATCTGGATGACGAAACCCTCGACGAACTGAAGAGCAAAGCAGGAACCTATGCCACCTTTATGATGAAGCCAGAGCGGCTGCGCTCCATAGCAGAAGATATCGTCGAACACTTTAATGAGCATGTAGTTCCGAATGGATATAAGGCGCAGGTGGTGTGCTTCACCCGCAGGGCGTGTGTGAAAATTAAGAATCATCTCGATGAACTATTGGGGTCTGATATTTCGGATATCATCTATACCGGTGCACATAATGACGATGACGAACTGCGAAAATATCACTATTCATCAGAGAAGCAAAGGGAAATCATCAGCAACTTCAAGAACTCGGGACATCCATTGAAAATTCTACTGGTCCAGAGCATGTTGCTTACCGGATTTGATGCGCCGGTGGAGCAGGTGATGTATCTCGACCGACCCGTGAGAGATCACACTCTCCTTCAAGCCATCGCCCGAACCAATCGGCCATACAAGGATAAACAATGTGGAATTATCATCGATTACTGCGGCATACTGAAGCATCTGGATAAGGCCCTGAACTTCAACGAGAATGAGATTGAAAGCTGTTTGATAGACTTTGATGAATTGAAACACAAACTCCCTGACCTGATAGATGAATTCAAGAATATCTTCGCTGGGGTTGATACATCGAATCTCTGGCAATGCCTAAAGCACATTGAAATTAACAAACTTGAATCGAGAGTCAATGATGTCTATAAGAAACTGCAAGTGACCTATGAGACCATTGCTCCCGACCCGTTCTTGCTGGACTATGCTCAGGATTACAAATGGGCAACGGAAATCATGGTAGCCCTTCGCCAGATGAATGGAAACAAGAAACCGGATGTCAGAGACTACTTGGCCAATACCCAGAAACTTATACAGGAGCACATTGACATCAGCAAGATAGACCAGACCACCCCCATCTTCGTGGTGGACGATAACTATCTGCGGAGAATCGGTGAGTTGCCCCCTGATAAGGAGCAACGAGAGGTACTATTGGAGAAAAGATTACGCGCGCTCCTAATTGTGAGGATTGGGAATTTGCCCATCTATAATAACCTAATGGAGCGCCTGGAGGCCATTGTTGCCCAGAAGGACCAGGAGACACAGGACACTCTGGTACTGCTAACTAAACTTACAGGTGACGTGAATGAGGCTGTCAAGGAAGAACAGGCGATGGGTCTCTCTAAGGGCGAAATGGCTATACGTCAGCTCGTTCAGGAGAAAATCGAATTCTATGAACCCGATGAATTGGCGAACCTTCTGAAATATGTAGTAGTTAAACACGTATTTCCGGGGTGGCAGACCCAACCCAGTATTCACGCAACAATAAAGAGGGATATCATCATTGAGTTGGCGAATTATTCTAAGGCCCACCCAGAAGCTGAGATAAACCCAGATGACTACTCCAAATTCAGCCAGGATGCCATGAAATATGTGGAGAAGCATTTCTAATGGCTAGTTCTACCACTATTCAGATCGATGGCGTAGGACCCGTTTTATTTGAACGCAGCCATAGGGCCAGGTGCCTAAATATCTCCGTGAAGCCATTTACGGGGGTTCGGGTTGCTGTTCCTGATGGACTGTCCTTTAAAAAAGCTGAGGATTTTGTCCATACCAGAACGGATTGGATAAACAAGCATCTGGCCAGGATGAAACAGTTTGAGCGTGAACATGAAGCCAACTCAGTAACTGCTTTAGATATCGATAGGGCACAGGCGAAAAGAAAATTATCCCGAAGGCTCAAATACCTAGCTGAAAAGCATGGATTCACCTATAACAGGGTGTTCATCCGCAATCAAAGGACAAGGTGGGGCAGTTGCTCTCAAAAAAACAACATCAGCCTCAATATGAAACTCGTCAGGTTGCCAGGTGAATTGATGGATTACGTGATCCTGCATGAGCTCACCCATACCAGATATAAGAACCATAGCAATGACTTCTGGGCTGAATTGGATAGAATTGTGGGGAATGGGAAGGGCATGGACGCCCGCTTAAAAGAGTATGGCTTAGGGTTATTATAGAACCATATCTGATTAATAAATTCGCCCAGCTAGGCGGATTTGGAGAGGTGACTAATGAACACAGGGGCTGGCAAGTGCAAGTGTGGATGTGGCGAGCCTAGACTAAGTTGTGACTACAGTCCAGGTCATGACCTTAAACATCGCAGTCAACTCATAGATAAGGCTGGTGGGGTAGACAAGCTGGCCGAATTGCTAAATTTAGTTGATGCCTACACGGCTGGTGACATAGACGAGGGCGAGTTGGGGAAAGCAATCCGACGCCTTGGAAGAAGAGAATAATTGTTGACAAGCCCAGCCAGGCGGATTTGGAGTTACCAGCGCCATTTTCCCTCTTTCCCTGCCCCGTTTTCTAAGCCCTAGAGCTGAGGTATTAGAAAACAAATGAAAAACATTATAGCTTATGCATCATTGACGGTAACTTCGATTGTTTTGTTATATTTACTGACACAGATATGGATACATGATGCTTTTTATATATACGAAGATAGTATGGCCATAAGAATAACAGAAACTATACTATTGTTTGCTCTAACTTGTTTTGGTTTGGCAGGATTGATTAGTCTGCTAAGGAGCAAATAGCTCACCATTGACAGGCAAAGCTCCCCAGAGTATGCTCAGCACCACAAAGGGCAGGAGGCAGATAATGGATATTGCGAAAAACACAGAAGGCAAGGAGCTTGTCGATCAGATTGCTAGCTTAATTGCGGGCTTAATTGCGGGAAGGATTGGTAGAACGGTTATAATTCGTGATAGAAAAACGGGATGGTCTTATTATTCCCCGCTTAATTTTGCATTCGCCAAGTGGAGGCGACAGAAGAAGTATCTTATTATTGATGTCAAAGAGCATTGGGCAATTGTAGCAGGTGTTGCAGCTTTTGCTGACGCTGGTAAACCAAACGGCTGGCATGGCGGTGTTCCGAACAAGATATGGTATGTAAGAAAAGGTGATATTGAGAAGAAAAAACGAATAGCGGGCTACCTATCTAAAGTTTGTGAGGCTCGGCATCGCTGTAAGAAAGTCCAGCCAAGAGATTTATAAAGCATATATGTAGCCTAAGAGGAGTCAAGGAGAGATGAAAATTGAGAAAATAAAAGTTGAACCTGGCTTGAAACTTGGGGATATATTAAGGGATGTAGAAAAGGGGAAACTTAGAATACCACGCTTTCAACGAGAATTTGTTTGGGAAAGGCCGAAAGTAACAAAACTCTTAGATAGTATATATCACCAATTCCCAATTGGCAGTTTCTTCTTTTGGGAAGCACCAAGGACTTATAATCGGTTCTATAGAAATATTGCTGAATTGGGTCTACCTGAACCTGATGCTAAAGATGATATTACATTCATCCTCGATGGTCAGCAAAGGATAACTTCTATATATGTTACTGCAAAAGGTCTAACATTAGATAATACTAACTATGGAGAGATTTGCTTCGATTTAGAAACAGAAGAGTTTGTAACACGAAAGGCGGATAACAAACGATATGTCGCCCTCAGCGATATGCTGAACGAAGAAAAGCAATTTCTAATATATGATAATCTTTCCACTGAGTATAGAGAGAAATTTGTTAACTGCAGAACCACATTTATGACCTATCCTTTCTCAACAGTACTTGTGCGTGAAACACAGCTTGAAGATGTTTGTGACATCTTTGAGAGGATTAACCAGGGTGGTAAAAGATTAAGCCTAACCGATTTGGTTATTGCTAATACTTGGAGCGAAGATTTCGACTTGCGAGAAAGGATAAAGCAGCTAAATAACACACTCAGCAGCAAAGGTTTTGGAGAATTAGAAGACGAAGCTGTAACAGAATCCCTTTCTTTGCATGTTAAAGGAAGCTGTACTCGTTCCACCCAACTTCAGTTAGACACAATAGATATTGACAATAAATGGAAGGATACTGTTGAATCCATAGGTTTAGCAGTAGATTTCATGAGGGGCAACTTGGGTGTGAAAAATAATAGCTTTCTACCCTATAGAGGAATTACTCCCATTTTAGCTTACTATTTCTACAAATCAAAAAACAGGGGTATTAACCCATCCCATAGAAAAATAATTGAAAGATGGTTTTGGAGAGTTTCTTTCTCCGGAAGATACGCTAGTTCAACCGCTACTAATATGGGCGAAGATAGGAGATTATTTGACGGAATCATTAAAGATATGCAAATCTCTGTGGATTATCCTGTGATGATAGCCGAGGATTCTATCATAGACATTCAGATGAATAGAACCTCCGCTATTAAGAATGCTGTACTATGTCTCCTCGCTAGGAGGCAGTTGGAACACTTCAAGAACAACACCTTGATATCAGTGGATGACAGCTATTTCTCAGATTTCAATAGCCCCGAAAAACATCATATTTTCCCAGCGAGTCTTTTACATAGCAAAGGAATTAAGGAGTTCTCCCTTGCTAACTTTTGTTTTCTACCTGCTGAATTAAATAAGGAAATATCAAATAGCAAGCCGAGTGAGTATTTTAAGATACTAAAACAGGAAAATCCTGATTTTGAAAGAGCCATAGAAAGTCATTTGATTCCGATTGGCAGCGATTCTGGTATATGGGTGGATGATTATCACAAGTTCATTCGCCAAAGGGCTGAACTACTTAAAAAAGAAATCGAATTAGCTATTAACACATGATAACTGGGCATTAAAGCACTTTGGCACTCCAAAGCCTATCTAGCGCATTAATGGAGTTCAGTTCAAATTTATATGATACTTAACTCATCGGTTTTTACCTCATGCAACTGACCTGCCCCCCAAAAATCGGTCCAGATAAAACGTTAGACTTGGATTGATCATGTGGGCTACCCGACAACGGGTAGCCCTTCTCTTATATATACACCAGCATTGACAGGCAAAGCTCCCCGGAGTATGCTCACTACCACACGAGTATGGGGGAGAGGCGAGTTGAACTATGGCCGAAGATATAAAATGTCCGAAATGTGGCTCTGAAACAGTTCAACGGATAGCAAAAAAGGGCCCGAATGCTGGCCTTTCATTCTATGTGTGCACTCGTTATCCTGATTGCAAAGGGAAAGTGGCAATTGAGAAGCTCAAGGCTGAAAAGGAAGTTAGGGTAATATCTACATCAGATATAAATAAAACAGCAGAGGAGCTATATCAAGAAGGCTATGCAGCCGAGCAAGCAAAAGAATATCAAAGAGCCTTAGAGTTATTGAAACAGTCGTTATCCTTAGAGAAGGATACTTTTAATAGGATGGTGTGTCGCAACATTATGGGCAGGGTTTACGAGAAACTCGGAGATGTAGAGACTGCTATCAAGCTATATGAGCAAAATGTTGCTGATGAATTTGAGGGTGACTTTCCTTACGATAGGCTTAGAATCATTTATCATCGGCAGAAGCGCTTTGCCGATGAAGTTAGAGTTTTAGGAAAGGCAGTTAAGGTATTTGAGGAGAAGGTATATCCAGGAAGGAGTGACCGATTTCCAAAGTTAGACAAGTTTCGCCAGCAACTTGAAAAAGCGAAATCTACCCAAGTCTAACAAATATGAGCAAGCTGGTCCCATGCTTCCGATAAAACTTCAAGCTATCACTAAAGCTAACATAGCTAGTATCACAGCCAGGCGTATTGCGGGGGGCTACCCGAGAAAGGGTGGCCCTTTACCTTACCAGCACAACCTCACGTTGCAATTTTGTAACTACATCCCGCACGCACATCCTTCCAGCTACTACTGCCGCAGGGCTTACCCCAGCCTGCATCCTGCCAACCCGCATCCCTGAATCTGACAGCCTGTTCCCGCGAAACGCTGCCTTGGGGGGTATCGGCCTCCAGCTCCAGAGTTAGACTTTCCGGCATTGTACTTGCGCTATGTTCTCATAGGAGGGGATTTTGTATGGTCAGGAATGCATTTACGCAGGAGTTGGGGGGGCTACCCGAGAATGGGTAGCTCCTCTCTTATAGCCCACAGCATTGACAGGTATAGCCCTCTCGGAGGTATACACACAAGTAAAAACGTGTTGGCATAGTTAAGTATAGTCAACTTATGGCAAATTGACGGCGTGTGGCTCGCTATGTAATAGTAGGTGAGCCTATATGGTAATCTAATAGGAGAGGAGGTGATAATGATGAAGAAAGTATTGTTTGTATGTCTAGCAATGGCTCTG
>Ga0114930_10002279_pt1 | contig 17361 bp, 15 predicted proteins | sample AnhtaG_FD_87300 | JGI IMG/M metagenome (GOLD analysis project Ga0114930, IMG submission 87300) | Deep subsurface microbial communities from Anholt, Denmark to uncover new lineages of life (NeLLi) - Anholt_01485 metaG | ecosystem: Environmental > Aquatic > Marine > Oceanic > Sediment | place... | reverse complement strand
TTTCCTATGAAAGAGCCTGAAACAGAACTTATTCTTGTATACAATGCAGACAGTGGTTTCTTCAACATAATTAAAGATGCTCTTCACAAATCAGTTTCCCCCAGTACCTACCAGTGCAATCTTTGCGCCCTCACTTATGGCACAATAAATATGAAAAGTGAGTGGAAAACATTCATTGACAACCTCAAAGTGCCTGCTAAATTCTTCCATCGAGACGATTTCTTCAAGATGCTGAAAACCCACCCCCATGACGTAGAAAATACAGAATTTCCAGCAATCTATCTTCACAAAGATGGAAAACTTAGTTTACTTGTCCCTAACACTGAGATAGATCGATGCAAGACGTTAAAGAACCTGATTGATTTGCTGGATGAGAAGCTAACAAGCTCACAAAGGTAAACCATTGTATTTGAACAGTCCCTATTCCCAAAAAACTGTAAGCAAAAAAGAGGATTTATAGTAGACGTCTTCGCAAGATTTCAACTATTCTAGTTTTATGAGCTTCATACTTGGCAAATATGTCATTACTTTCTTTGTGTTCTTGGTAACGTGATATCAAGTTAGATGCTATCCCCAGGGGAATCTGTAGATTTGATCTTAAAGTATATTGATCCTCAACATTATTGATCGTGCTTCCACGGGATCTGATCCCATGATCTGATAGACTGTTATGCGCGCGCGCATTGGTTCTCTCTTCTGAAGTTTTTCCTTTGTGTATATCTCCAACCTTAATTTTCATACTATAAACACACCTCCAATTCAAGATACAATTCATGTTCAGCTATTGTGGATGTGAACGCTTGAGCATTGACCATTACTCACAAAGATTGACTTACCAGGCTTAGATATCACAACTTCGCCGCGACTTTTCAGGATCTCTTTGTTTCTTTTTGAAACAAAAACCTTGTCAGGAGCTGTATAAATCAGCTTGGAATCATTGCATACGAGTATGTCTAGCTTATCTTTCTCATTTGGAAAAGCGAAAACGAAACCATCACGCTTATTGAAAGTTGAGCGTCTATGTCTACCTGATGAACCTTCAAAGAATTGGTCAAGCAAATCCTCCGCCTTATCTATGAATTCTTTCTTGGTCTTGATCTCCAGGCTGGTAAAATCTTCTTCTTCCATCGGTTTCAAGCTTTCTTGAATAATCTCCGCGTTTCCCAACATTAAGAAGGAGCTATTGATGGTCCTTTCAACTGGTTCACCTATTGCTCCCTTTGCGGTCTCAACTATCGTATCTACGACAAGTCTTCCCTTTCCTCCAAAAACATAACCATGCACCTCTTCATCTAAATTCACCGGGATCGCTGGAGTATTGTCGTTGACTTCTACGATACACTTTTCGTTTTTCCAAAGGGTTATGTTTTTGGTTGTCTTTTGAATCTTACTGCTAAGCTTGTAGCCTTGTCGGGTCATTCTTGATTCCTCTTTTCAAGAAAACTGTTGACCCGTCTGGCCATCTTGTATCCGGATCTACCAGGTATAGTGATGAGATATCGTCCTCGAACTCTTTCCTGGACAATAAGTCCTGCTTCTTCAAGAACATTGAGATGACTTGACAATGTACTCGCAGCTATATCTGAGAGCTTTTCTTGAAGCTCGTTCACATATTTTCCACCACTCATAAGCTCATCGAGAATTGCTAGGCGATGCTCCTGACCCAAGGCACTTATGACTTTAGCTGTTCTGTTAAAATCAACCGGTCGATCCTCCCTTTCATCTAAAGAACCACGCTCGCGCGCGCGCATCATGTGACGCCCATGAGGGCCAATGAAAATTGATTTTGCGAGTTCACCTTGGATTCCCTCACCCACATCTTCCATGACATCTCCCACGTAGTCTCTCACGCGTTCTCCAACATCGATATAGATTCCATGTCGTCGCTTCCGACGTTCTTCATCCCTATCTCTTAGCTGTTCTTTAAGTTCACTCATGTCTTCTTTCAGTTTCTTCATTTCTTCCTTTAATTCCTCAGCCATATCTACACAATCCCTACTTTCATAAATATCGTTTTCATTTCTATATTTATCTAATTCATAACGATTTATATAAGTATTACTCTCTATATTCGTCGTACTCAACACTATTTCCATAGTAAAATATCAATTACTTCACATTGGAGATGTGTATCCTATGCGTACGCATCTTGAAAAGTCAAATCCTATTGGTGTTGGTAGCCCGGGAGAGATTCGAACTCTCGTCAGCGGGTCCAGAACCCGCCATGCTTGGCCGCTACACCACCGGGCTTCCAGAGCTCTTGTCCCATCAAGTTGGATGTATTCTGTCTGAAAAGCTTTTATGCGCTCTCGTCTCCTGACGGTGAATCTCTCTTAGTCTTAAGTTTTGATAATTAGGAAGGGGAAATCGAAAGCTTTATATATGTAAACCTAGCCTAAGGCACTATTACTACGAGCAAATGAGCGATTTTTGCGCGCGCGCGCGCATTTGTTTCCGAAACTTCGGATGAGGAACGTCGTGATTGTGAATAGTCTGCTCCACCATGAGTTATCGAAGGTGTAATAATGAGTAAAAAGACGATGACACGTCAGCGTTTAACTGATAAGTGTCCCGAGTGTGGTAGCTCGAATCTTGTTCACGATTACGACAGTGGAGAAACAGTGTGTGGTGACTGTGGATTAGTTTTACGGGAGCAAACCATGGATAAAGGTCCTGAGTGGAGAGCTTTCACAATGGAGGAGAAAGCTTCTCGAAGTAGAGTTGGAGTCCCCACTTCCTATTCCGTTCACGATAAAGGTTTGTCAACTGCTATTGGCAGAGTTGATAGGGATGCCTTTGGTCGAAAACTGCCTCTTGCTACTCGCCTGCAAATGTGGCGCCTAAGAAAATGGCAGATTCGTTCTCGTGTTCACTCAAGCGTTGACAGGAATCTGGCTCAAGCGATGGCGGAGCTTGACAGGTTATCGGATAAGGTCTATCTTCCCAGTTCAGTGAAAGAAAAGGCAGCAGTCACCTACCGAAAAGCCTTAGACAAGGGTTTGGTTCGGGGAAGATCCATTGCAGCAATCGCTGCTGCGTCATTGTATGCAGCATGTCGAACCACTGCCACACCACGTACTCTTCGGGAAATCTCTGAGGCGAGTCTTGTTGACAAGAAAGATGTTGCCAGGTGCTACAGACTATTGCTACGGGAATTGGATGTAAAAATGCCCATTGCTGATCCCCTAACTTATGTGTCAAAGATTGCGGAGAAAACGGGTATCAGTGGCCCAACACAAGGTAGAGCAATAAAAATTCTGGCTGAAGCGAAACGCCTGCGAGCTTCAGCGGGTAAAGATCCTATGGGCCTAGCAGCTGCTGCCCTATACATCTCTTGTTTAATGGCTGGAGAAAAGAAAACACAAAAAGATATTGCGGAAGCTGCAGGAGTAACCGAGGTCACTGTAAGGAACCGATACAAGACCTTGAGACGACAGTTAGACCTGAAGTTGCCAGACTAGAATGTACTTACTCGTTGCGTAGATTTTTTGGATTTTCGGTGTTCTTATCTATAATCCTACAAGTTAGAGTATGTAATCCAACGTGTTTGGGATTCCACTTAGAATCCGTATACCCATGAGTACTTCTTATTGAGGTACTTGAGGAAGGGGTTGACGTTTAATTCTTCACCTGCGATTCTCTTTATGAGAACTGGAGGGTCGTATAGGTCTCCTTGTTGGTGAACGTTTTCAACTAGCCATTTTTTCAGAGTTTGGAAGTTGCCTTCTGTGATCTTATCTCTCCAATTGGGTGTTTCTCTTTCCATTGCTTCAAGAATTTGTCCCCCGTATACGTTGCCTAGGGCATAGGTTGGGAAATAACCAAAGGCGCCACTGGCCCAGTGGATGTCTTGCATGACTCCTTCAGAGTCGTCTTCAATTGTTAAACCGAGATAGTCCTTGTACTTCTGGTTCCACAATTCGGGTAGATCCTTAACGGTGATTCTTTCCGCTAGAAGTTCTTGTTCAATCTCGAAGCGTATGATTATGTGAAGGCTGTAGGTAACTTCATCTGCTTCTACCCGGATTTTAGAGGGTTTAACTTGGTTAATAGCTCTAATGAAATCATCTGATGCTACATCAGTGAAGATGCCCCCTGTGAGAACTTGCAGTTTTGGGAAGAAGTAGTTCCAGAACTCTCGCGAACGTCCTACCATGTTTTCGATAAATCGTGATTGTGATTCATGGAAACCTAGAGACGTCGAGCTACCTACTGGCTGATACATCCAGCTTTCCTTAAAATTTTGATCATAAATGGCGTGACCCCCTTCATGTAATATAGAGAACAAAGAAGATGCCATGTTGTTTTCGTAGTAGTGGGTTGTTATTCGCACATCGTCATAATATCCTCCTGTAAAGGGGTGCTCAGTCTCGTCGATTCTTCCCCCAGCTTGAGGAGACTTTATGTCATAACCGATAAACTCTGCAAGTTCCTTGGAAATCTTCTTTTGCATTTCTATAGGAACCTTTCGGTTCATAAATGAAGTGTCTGGCTGCCTTGATCCACTTCTACACTTCTCCATAACTAAGACTAGCCCATCCCTAAGCTCAGCGAAAATTTTTGTAATTGTCCTCGCGTCCATCTTAGGCTCATACATGTCTATGAGAGCGTCATAGGGAGACGCTGCCCCTTTCACTTCCATGAGAATGTCAGCTGCTTGCTTCCTCAACTGAAACATCTTCTCAAGTTCAGGTTTAAACATTGAGTAATCCTTGGCACCTTTAGCCTTCTTCCAAACATCAATTGCTATTGCTTCTTGCTTAGCGGTTTCCTTGACAAGTTTTTCGGGAAGTTTTGTTTGTTCGTCATAGTGTTTCCTGATCAAATACACGTTTCTCATTTGCAAGGCACTCAGACTCTCGTAATCTGGATGCTTCTCAATCTTAGACAGGAGATTTCCGATTTCCGGGTCAGTGCTTAGCCTATGAGACATTTGGCTAAGCAGAGCCAATTGTTGACTTCGAAGAGGAACTCCCTTGGGAGGCATCTTCGTTTCCATATCCCAATAGATGATGCCAGTAGCTGTTCCGAGAATCACCATCTCCTTGGTTTTCGCTAACAACTTCTCATAAGGAGACTTAAGAGTAGCAATTACTTTTCCCATATTTTTCGCCGCAAACGAGTAGACTCCTTCAACAATATATGGATTACGTGTGTTCTCAAGCCCAGCAAGCAGCAACTAAACAAATGAATAAAATATTAATTCCATAGATTTTAATGGCGCCCTGGCCGGGATTTGAACCCGGGTCGAGCGGGCGACAGCCGCTTATACTGGACCGGACTATACTACCAGGGCAACCTACGCCAAGAACGATTTATTTTTCAAATTGCACGTACCGAAATTTAAAGCTTAAGCTTCATAAGTTAAGTTGCATCATTGTCTGGTAAATATTTTCGATGTCGATCGACGCTAGATCTTTTGAAATTCACAGATAGTCTCACTCCTGCAAATCGCATACTGCTGAAAAAACTAATGTGTATATATTTCCTGATTTAACAGCCGATTACGTCTTCTTAAAACGAGTTGCATGTTCCGGAAGCTAGCAGTGAATTCTAGTCTTCTTCCCCAGAATAACGCAGCGAACGTAGCCACCAAGCACCACATATCACCAATAGTGCGATCATTGTCCAGAGCATAACTACAAGAAGCTGTAACGCAGATGATGCCATTTCTTCAAACATACTCAATCAATTGAAACACAGCTAATCTATCCTAAAAGTAAAGTTCTGTTACTGAAATGATGGAAAAAAAGGGATAATTCGAGTAAGATATATTACAAAATACGTAGTAACGCCTTTATTGGCAGGAACAGTTTACTGTCTGTGGACAAAACTCTGCTGGAGAAAGGAGAAGACGTTACAGAGCTGAGAGGAGCCACGTATCCCTCCTGCTCCTCTTAGCGATGAACAAAATAGGAAATTTCTATTGACGAAAATGTGAATATCTTAAACTATGCGCGCGCGCTAAAATATTTTCTTACATCTATATTGCTGATCTCATGCTTAGATAGTATACACACGCGCAATTATTCCAGAACTTCCTTCACTCCTAATTCTATCACTATTCATGGCAGCACCTTTGGAAGCTAGAATCGGGTAGAAAACGCTTCACCCAGCTCTCCCCCTTCTTTAATTTCGTTTCCTCACAGCAATTAAAAGGTTAGTTACTAAGGTGTAGAGTGCTGGCGGTTCACAGAATCTTGGTGAAAGAGTAGCCCATTCTTTATAGGCCTCTTCAGCAATGCACACGGTGAACCGCAGCTTTTTCCCCATCAAGAATTAAAGTTTCTGCCCATGTATTCCGTATTAATCTCCTATCCATTTAACCTTCCCACAATAGAAAATAAAATAATATTTCTTAGCTCTAACATACTTAATGTAACACTAAAGGTTGGTGCGCACACGCATTGGCGAAGATAATTCTCAAAAATGTAACAAAACAATTCGACGATGTTATAGCACTAAACAATCTCAACCTGGATGCAAAGGATAAAGAATTTCTTGTTCTATTGGGTCCTTCAGGCTGCGGGAAGACTACAGCTCTCAGATGTATTGCTGGCTTAGAGACTCCAGACAAGGGTGAGATATACATAGGGGATCGACTTGTAAACGACCTAGACCCAAAAGAAAGGGATGTAGCTATGGTCTTTCAAAGCTATGCTCTCTACCCCCACATGACTGTCTTCAAAAACTTGGCTTTTCCCTTAGAAAACATGAAGTTCTCGAAGAAGGAAATAAAAAACAAGGTTCGAAGAGCAGCAGAACTTCTGAAGATAGAATCCCTTCTTGAAAGAAAACCTAAGCAACTCAGTGGGGGGCAAAGGCAAAGAGTGGCTTTGGGGAGAGCAATTGTTAGGGAGCCAAAGGTTTTTCTCATGGATGAACCCCTCAGCAACCTAGATGCAAAACTGAGAATACACATGAGAGCCGAATTGAAGAAACTGCAAGAAGAGCTTGGAGTCACAACCATTTATGTCACACATGACCAAGTCGAGGCAATGACTATGGGGGACAAGATTGCTATTCTAAAGGATGGAGTTCTCCAGCAGTTTGACCCTCCCAGTAAGATCTATACTCGTCCAACAAATGTTTTCGTAGCCGGGTTTGTTGGCAGCCCCCCAATAAACCTCTTCGACTGTATCTTACAAGAAGATTTCATGCTAGACGCCGAAGCATTCAAATACCCTTTGCCAAAAGCTGTTGCAGAAGCTGCCAGAGCTACAGCAACCTCGGAAAAACTAATTCTGGGAATTAGACCACAAGATGTTCACGTGTCCAAAGACGCAAAAGTAGGGGAACCCTCATTCAGAGCCGATCTCTACATGACAGAACCGTTAGGAGACGTACTTATACTCAATTTAAAAATAGAAGCTAACCTCGTTAAGGCCATGGTAAATCCAGACTTTAAGGTCGAAAAATCCGATAAACTTTGGATAACCTTTCGCGAAGACAAAATATATCTCTTTGACAAGAATACAGGGAGAACACTAGCATAGTCATTAAAACTACGTACTTGGACTTCGATATTACCCGCAGATAACAGACCACTAAAGGACTTTAGGAGCTAATTGATTGAATATAAGAAGGGTGAAATGCAAACTCCTCGAAAACATAGAAGAACTGAAGAGTCCAATTGGTTATCTTAATGCAGGACACCCAAGATATAACACCCTTTTTGGTCGAGATTCTTTAATTTCTGCTTGGCAGATGCTTAAAATAGATACTTCAATAGCCAGGTCAACTCTTGAAACCTTGGCCAGGTATCAAGGAAAGGTTTTGAATCCACAGGCTGAAGAAGAACCAGGGAAGATTCTCCACGAATATAGGTTCGATTCGAAAAGTCAAAAAGAGTTGCCTGATTGGGATTTTCCATATTATGGTAGTGTAGACAGCACACCCCTGTTCATAATTTTAGCTGGTGAATATTTCAAGCAGACTAGAAATACAGAGCGGCTTCTCCGTATATGGAATAACATTATAGCATCATTCATGTGGATAAGAAGATGGGGAGACTTAGACAACGATGGCTACGTGGAATACATAAAGAAAAATCCACATGGCCTTTTCCATCAAGGATGGAAAGACGGTGTTAATGACCATCTGAAGATTCAGCCCCCCGTGGCAATAGTAGAAGTCCAAGGCTACATTTATGCAGCGTATCGAACATTGGCTTTTCTCGAAAAGGAATTGGACAAATATCAAGCTACTGAAATACAAATAGCACCTGTGTCTAAGTCTTTGAAAAACAAGTTTAACAAGGATTTCTGGGTGAAGAATCAGAGATATTTTGCTCTAGCTTTGAATGGGGAAAAAAGGCGAAAAGAAAGCGTTACATCTAATCCAGGACATCTTCTTTTCACAGGAATTGTGGCTCAAAATAAGATGTGCCCTCTCGTTTCCCGGCTTTTCCAATCTGATCTATGGACTCCTTATGGTATACGAACAAGCTCCACGCAAGACGCAGAATTTGATCCCTTCAGTTATCATAGAGGCTCGGTTTGGCCCTATGATAATTGGATTATCTGCAAAGGATTACAGCACTTGCACTTCGACCTACATGCTAATCGGATCAAAAAAGCTCTTTTGCAGACTTTTAGAGAACTTGGAAGAATTCCGGAGTTTTATGCAGTAGAAAACAATCGGATTGTTGACCTGACTCATAAGAAGGTGAAGGCTAATCCCCTCCAAGCTTGGTCAGTTGCTGGTCTCCTTGATTTGATCTGGGAAGACTGAGCTGTTAACCTTTAACTGCATAACCAATCATGCCTTTCACATAATATTTCTGGAGTAGCACAAAAACCAGTATTGGCACAATCATGACGATTATTGATGCAGCTGATAAGACTCCCCAATTTACACGAAACGCTTCTCGTCCAACGTATTCAATACGTTGTGTTGCTAATAACATTGATTCTTCGTAAATGAAAACCTTAGCAAGGAAAAAGTCATTCCATACCCACATGAACTGTAAAACAACAACCGATGCTAAAGCAGGAAGAGCCATTGGTAGCACTATCTTGTAGAAAATCTTGAAGTCTGAAGCTCCGTCTACCCGAGCAGCTTCTTCAACTTCAATTGGAAGAGTAAGAAAAAAATTTCTCATGAACAGTATGATCCATGGTAGACCCCAAGCAGAGTGGATAAGCATGAGACTTATGTAATTGTCTATCAAACCAAGTCTAACCATCGTCTGAAATAATGGAACAATAACGCTTTGCTGGGGCAAAGCCATTAAAATTACAATAGTGACGAAAAGGTAGTTCTTTATACGGAAGCTGAACCTAGCGAATCCATAACTAGCGAGGGCACCTACAAATAGAGGAATTATCGTTGATGGAATCGCGACTATAAAGGAATTGAGTATACCTCTACTTAGAGGTAGGTTAGGGTGATTAAAAGCTTCTATAAAACTATCCAGTGAAGGATTGAAAGGATCAAAACTCCACCAGCCATGGAGGATCTCCCCAAAGGGTCTTATTGAAGCCATGAAAACACCTAAGAATGGTATTAGCCACAACACTGCAATAGAGAATGCTAGTGCATGGAGAAAAATCGTAGTCATTTTACTATTTATTTTCATCTTTTCACCGTATATCTAATCATAGGAATTGTTACAACCAAAGTTAGTAGGGTCAGGAGAGTCGCGATGACAGCGGCTCCGTTAAAATTTGAGAAACGGAAAGCTTGAAGCCACATTTCGAAAGCCAAAACTGTTGAAGCTTTTCCTGGTCCCCCAAAAGTTGCCACGTAAACTATGTCGAAAATCTTCAAGTCGTAAAGTATGGTCATTGTAATGACTGTTATGGTTAAAGGCTTTAGTAAGGGAAAGGTTATCCGCCAGAAAGTCTTGAAGGGACCCGCACCGTCTATTTCTGCTGCTTCATAATATTCTTTAGGTATTGTTGCTAGTCCAGCTGAGTAAATAATCATGCTGAAACCTGTCCATAACCATACGGAGCCAAAGATCAAAGAAAAAAGAGCAGTGTTGGGTAAGGCGATCCAAGTTCTACTCAACTCTTCGATTCCAAGCATGTCGAAAAAAGCTGATATTATTCCAATACCCTCAGTAAATGTATATTGGAGAATTATTCCACCGACGATCAAGGGTGTAACCATTCCTAAGAAGACTATGGATTTTATTATCGATGAGCCATGTACATTTCTAAGAATAATAGCAAGAGCGAGACCCGAAAACATGGATAGCGGTAGGTGGATTAGTATCCATATGACGTTATGGACCAGAGCTCCTAATGGGGGCCATTTGGGAAATCCTGCTACATTTAAAACGCTTGTGTCCGCCAAAATTTCAGAGTAATTGTCAATACCTACGAATTCGCCTGAGGGTGATAGAAAGGAGATATAAATTGTCTGTAGTATGGGGAAAATCACGAAGATTAACATGAGGATTATCGCTGGAGATAAAAAAAGAAGGATTGTTTTTCGTACGCGCGTAAGTTTCCTCCCCTATTATGGGGCTACTGCTTCTAAAGCTGCTAATACGTTATCTAATTGTCCTGGGTCAACCCATAACAACTTCAGTTGGTCGAAGAAGGTTGTCTGGAATATACCGCCAATCGTGTCGTCAAGGTCGGGTGCAACTGCGAAATCTTGAATGAATTCTACCACCATTCTGTCTACTGCAGGGTAAGCGCTCAAGGGAACATTAAGATTTGTTGCCAAGTGTCCGCCTTGTGCCACCTGAAGCCTTTGAGCTTCTTCACTTATAATGAACTCAAATAGTTCTTTTGCCTCATCTGGATATTGTGTGTAAGCTGGTATGAAGAAATAGTCAGCGGGTAGGACCAGGGTTTCTGCACCCGGTAATGGAATCATGCCTAAATCAGTTGAATTGTCAACCATGCCAGTTATCCAGCTTCCCATGAAATAGAGACCGTAGTCTCCTTGCCACCAGGAAGTTATTGCAGTTGAGTCCCAAGTGAGAGGATCACTGAAGTTTCCCAACGTCGGAACTATATAGTCTTCGAATATACCTCTTACAGGGTCAGTCGTCCAGCTTGCTGTTCCTGCTATGAGGTCTGTTTGAAGTTGTGCTCCTCCGAATGTTAGGAGAAAGTGTTCAGTTATATCTGTCAAAGGCCATCCAACTCCGTCTCCACTGGCGATTGGATCTATGACACCCTGTACAGCTGCAATATCTGCGAGTAGTGCTGTAAATTCAGTCCATGTTGAGTTGGCTGTAGTTGGTGTTAGACCATTTGCTGTAAAGAAGGATTTTCTATACCAAAAGCCTGGTTTCACTTTACCTGTGTATGCTCCACCATAAATGTCGCTGTCGACTGATACTGGATCAAAGGCTCCTGCTAGAAAGTCAGTTTTGTCAATCAAATCAGTTACGTCGAGTATGTGACCATTCTGAGCTTGTTGAGCGATGTACCAACCCCACATGAATATAACATCGCCTGGTGCAGTTTCAGCTGCAAACTGTGCTGGTAGAAGAGTTGATAGGTCTTCTGCTCTGAGGACTCTATATCTGACATTTATGCCTGATAAAGTCTCGAATCTCTGCAGGGTAGGAAGAAAAGCATCCATTTCAGCTCCTGACCAAGGACCTACAACTGTTATTGTTGGTCCTAAGGTTGCTTCTAATTTTGTCACACGATCCTTTATGCTTGATAAATCTCCGATTATCTCAGTTAGATCTTCACCTATGTTGGTTGCTAAGTCTGCTATGGTATCTGTTAGATCGGCCATGCTGCTGACGAGTTCTGACATGCTGCTTGTCAAGGTGTTCAAGTTGTCCATTACGGTGAAGCCGTAGTATAGACTGCTTGCAGAAATGATTATTGCGATAACCACGAGAGCTACGATTATTGTTTCTGTTTGTGTTGCCATCTATAAACCTCGCTGTCGCTATGTTTGATTTTAATAGCTTATAATTTTTGCCCGAAACTTTTTAGAAATTTTGAAAAAACCTTGTATATTCATTCAAAGCGAATCCACTTAATGACAACTTGAAACAAAAAGCGAGTGTAACTGCAAAAAAGCTAAATTATCTAAGGTCTACGATTCTTGAGGAGAAAAATATGAGTAGTATTAGTCTTGATCAGTTGTCACTCAAGAACTATGAAAAAATAATTGGGGAAGAGGAGGTTGATCGAATTCATTCTCTTGCTGAGAGACTTACTGGGCGATCTGTGGTTCATGTTAACTCCACATCTTTTGGTGGGGGCGTGGCAGAAATTTTACGAAGACTTATTCCATTGATGCAGGATGTAGGCATTGATGCAGAGTGGAAGGTGATTGAAGGTGGAAAAGATTTTTTTAGCGTTACGAAGAATTTTCATAATGCCCTTCAAGGGCAGAAAATGCAGTTAACAGAGGAAATGAAGAATACCTATCTTCGATACTGCGAGTTGAACGCTCACTTACTAGATCTTGACTATGATTTTATTGTAATACATGATCCGCAACCCTTAGCGATAATTGACTATAAAGATGATAGAACGGGGAAGTGGATTTGGCGCTGCCATATAGATCTTTCTCAGCCAAATGAAGAATACTGGGATTTTCTCCAGCCATTCATAGCTAAGTATGATGCATCTGTTTTCAGCTTGAGAAAATATGTGAGAAAACCTTTGAAGAAAAGAAACGTAACCATAATACCGCCGACTATCGATCCACTGAGCAATAAGAACAGACCCTTGCAGAAGAGTAAGGTTCTATCGACTTTAGAAAGATATGACATCGACCCAAGTAAACCTATTCTAACTCAGGTTGCCAGATTTGACCCTTGGAAAGACCCCATGGGAGTTATAGATGCATATAAGGGAATTAAGAAGAAGATAACTGACGTTCAACTTCTCCTAATTTCAAGTATGGCCCATGACGATCCTGAGGGCTGGATATATTATGAGCAGGCAGTTCGCCACGCAGGAGAAGATTATAACATTCACTTTCTAACAGACCTCATTGGAGTGGGGGACATAGAGGTGAATGCCTTTCAAAGGGCTTCTAACATAGCTTTGCTCAAATCCATCCGTGAAGGATTTGGGCTAAGTGTAGCTGAAGCATTATGGAAAGAAGTTCCAGTTATCGGCGGAAACGTAGGAGGAATCCCACTCCAGGTAGTAAACAATGAAACAGGATTCTTAGTAAACACAATTGAAGAAACTATTAAAAAAGCGCTCTACTTGTTGAAACATCCTCAAGAAGCAGAAAAATTAGGCAGAGAAGGAAAAAAACACGTTGGAAAGAATTTCCTAATTACAAGACACCTGAAAGATTACTTGAAACTATTTTTGACTTTTACCTGAAATAACCGCAGTACACGTACCTTATTGGGAGAACAGCAGCTGAATATTCACTGTGGATGGCGGGCCCGTCGGGAATTGAACCCGAGACCCCCGGGTTAAAAGCCCGGTGCTTTAGACGCCCTAGGCACTATCCTTGCTGAGCTACGGGCCCCCCCCCAACTCACGTTTTAACGAAGGTTAAACTAGCCAGCTTATACGGTCTTAGAGGGTTGGCTTTAGGTCTTTTGGTGAACTTAAATATAGCATTTTTCAAGCATTGCTTTCTCAAGCACACAGTGAGTGAAGGAAATCTATTGGTGCTTTCTTTCCTTGGAAACTCTGGAAAAAAAGTCTGCCTTTATTAGTTTTTACGCTGTTATCCCTTGAGTTTCTCTTTCAACTTTGAAATCTCTGATTTTAGAGCCTTGATGTTTTCACCATCTTGGTAGATCCAAAGGGCAAGCAGTGCTCCAACTAAAGCTTGGATCATACCTACAAACATCACAGGAGCCACCTCAGCAGAGGTTCCAGATGGAAGAACTGCAAAGTTGAGCGCAGTGACCAGAAACAACACTAAGTAAACTGCAGCCGCAAGAGCTCTCACATTCAACATTCTCACCTCTATTATAACTTCAATCACTACTATTTACCCTGGTTAATGGTGTTGTCAACTATGGTAACCCATCTGGTTGCCAGAATCTGATGGAAATCTTCACCCTTTGGATCAAGATCCGTAGCAACTAGATGCCAGTGATCACTAATAGTCGCGAAGGTGGAATCCATGATCACAGCTTTGGGAGTGTAACTGAAAACTTCTCGACTTATTGTCGACAGGATATCTAAGCCACGCTCATAGACTTTGTGGGGGATTGTATGCACATGTTCTTTGGACACCATCATGATTCGTTCTCTATGTCCTTTCAAGTTCTCAGTTCTTAGAACGATAAAAGTCGCATCCTCATGGTAAATTTTCTCTTTGCTCAGGTCTAGTTCGCATAAGGGGCAGTTCAAGGCTTTCACCTTCCAGTTCACCATGGGTTTATAATTATATCTTATCTATAACTCTTGCATTTGGTGAGTTGCAGTTAGTTGTAGCCAGCTTGTGGAGCCCTGTATAGATGCTCAGGATATCGCTAAGAGGTGAATTTTTCTCCACCGCTTAATATTCGTTCCAGTATCCCATTCAGATTTAGGAAGCCATCTTGGGTTTTTGATGAAGCCTGAGTCATAGGGAAACTAAGACCCAGTCGGGAAAGGGAATGTATCAAGTCACGACTGAGCAAGCGCTTCGTTCCCTTAATCTTCGCTTCAATCTCTGATTCTAAGGTTTCGGGGTTATTTGACCATTCCAATATGTTCTCCACCTTCTTCTTGGGGAGAAGATCACATTTCGAAAGAACGTGGATTTGAGGTAATAGGAACCGGTTGTAAACAGCGGCTGAGAGAAATAGATTCGAAACGTAGTTCACAGGGTCGAGTGAGAAAACCGAGTCAAATAGATAGACAATTGCTTTCAACTCTGTTGTGAGTTCCTTGGCGATAAAGGGTCCACTTGCTCGAAAAGCGAAAAGCTCTATTTGCCCTGGAGTGTCTACTAGGACGAGGTCAGCATTCATGTCTTCAATCGCAGAACCCAGGGTGTCAACTTGTTCTGCTATGAGGTCGGCAGCAACGACTAGAGCCCCGTTAGGCCCCAGGCGATACTCTTCCATAAGTTTTGTTATGTTGACGTAGTCTCTTATATCAAAATCGGGATTATAGGGTAATGTCATTACTCCCGGATCTAAATTGACGGTGGCTACGTCTTGCTTCGCCACTTTCAGCCAGTCAGAGAACGTGCTAGTTAGAAGGCTTTTTCCGGATCCGGCTGTGCCTAGTATAAAAACAAGAAACATGAAGTTCACCTAGTCTAGCTAGAATCTGCTTTCTTGCTTATTTTCTTTTTCAACGTTTGTGAATGTTGGTTACTTTGGGTAACTATTTTCAATCTTTTTTTTTGGTCAGATTCTAGCCTGTCCCCTCAGCGCAACCACGTGACCGATGGAAGCTATTGCAGAAAAGCTTTGTTGATTCCTGCATACTATTTTTCTCTTTTCACAGTATTGATTATCGCGCCCTTTTCTTGGATTATACTTGTAAGTTCTGAAAGGGCTATCTCCATCCGTTTCTTGGCTGTTTCTTTGTTTTCTGCAGTGGTGGTTAGATGAAGTTCTATTGTTGGTTTTCTCTCAGTTCCCATTGGGTGAGATTTTATGTAAATGTGAGGATTGTTGTGCATAACTTGGTCTATGAGAGGAGCAATTTCTGATTCCACGATTCGTGAGACGAAAAGGCTTGTTTCGAAAAACATAAAGTCTCCTGCAGAAACCTTGAGAACCTTGAGTATCGAGTTTTCAAAAATCGCCTTCATTTCGGAGGGAACTCCGGGTAGAGCATATATTGTGACATTTTTGTGTTTAGTTAAGACCCCTGGAGCAGTTCCCACTGGATTCGGGATTGGCTCAGTTCCTGTCGGAATAGTCGCCATCTTGACCCTCGCTGCAGTTAGCTCATACTCCTTGCGACCCTGTTCCTCCGCATAAGATATGTACTTCTTTTTTACCATTGTCAGAGCTTTTTCATCGACTTTGAGTTGGGAGTTTAAAGCATGTGCAATACCTTCAAGAGTTTTATCATCGAATGTAGGTCCCAATCCTCCAGTTGTTATTATGAAATCTGGACTTCGACTGAGGGCTTCCCGCAAGACTGCTGAGATCTCTAACACGGTGTCTCCAACAACGATTATCCGGGTGACGGAGAGTCCGATGGATGTTATTCGCCTCGACATCCACTGGGCGTTTGTGTTCAGTGTTTTTCCTATGAGTAACTCGTTTCCAACAGAGATTATTTCCACTTTCTTACTCATTCTGAGGCCCTCGGAGAGCGTGGCCTTTTGTAGAATGTAATATCAGGGAAATAAAAGTCAATACCCTACCCTAGGTAAATAGCTATGCAGTGCATTTCTTTCTATTCTTTCTTCCCAAGCCACCATTTGAGATATTCTTTTTGGGTTTTTCTTCGTTCATCACTGCTCGATTTTAGCTTGGGACGTATTTGCTGTCTTAGCTCAATTAGTTCCTGATGAGTAACTGCGAGCCCACAGCTTTTGCATGCATAACGTTTTGTCATGGACATATACTGCATTTCGCCACCGCATTCAGGGCAATAGGGCATAGGTAATCGAATTTCCTCGACATAACAGAATATTCCACAGAGAAATAGCTTTTGGTTGAGAATTTAACTAATTTATGATGTTTCGCAAACCTGCATTCTTGGCTAGTTTAAGTGCTGTTTTTCTTTCAGAGGTGTTCAGAGGTCTTCCTAGCTCAGTAATTTCCTTTGCGCGCCATTCAGGCCTGTACTGGAACATTATATTTGTACGAGTCGAAGCTCCCAAGTTTTCTTTTATCCATTTTAAGATCTTTTGAGTGCAACAATGCAAGTGGCTGGGTAGAACTAGCATTCGAATGATAATCTCGCCGTGTTTTTTTCCATATCTGTGGTTTCGAGTGCAGGCTTCCCAGTATTTTGGGGCATCAGATATTTTCTTGGAGCACTCGTTATTTCCATATTTGAAATCTAGTAGATATAGGTCTACAAATCCTGCAAGAAGATTAGCGCTTTCTTTACTGTAGTAAGAGTTGGAATTCCACACCACAGGAACATTGACATTGACGCATCGGAAGGCTTCCAGCCATTGGGTAAGCCAGGGTGTTGGATCTCCTCCCACTAAGTTAACATTCCTGCAACCGTCATTGCGTAAATCCTCTATAGCAGTTGCCAATTGAGAAGACGAGAATTGTTCTCCGCGTTCCATCCATTGGGATATTGTCCAGTTTTGACAGTGAAGACACTTCATGGTGCAGCCTTGTGTGAAAATTGTCCCAGAGGGAACCAATTCAGGTTCTTCCCCCATGTGCGGAAACATGGATGTGACTGAGACATGGCTTCCGCATTTGCAATATCCTAGTTCATTGTTTGTTCGGTCCACATGGCATCTTCTAGTGCAGAAGTGGCAATTTCCGAGGATCCGTCTAGCTATTTCAATCTTCAAGTCTAAGAAGGACTT
>Ga0114930_10002278_pt1 | contig 17367 bp, 17 predicted proteins | sample AnhtaG_FD_87300 | JGI IMG/M metagenome (GOLD analysis project Ga0114930, IMG submission 87300) | Deep subsurface microbial communities from Anholt, Denmark to uncover new lineages of life (NeLLi) - Anholt_01485 metaG | ecosystem: Environmental > Aquatic > Marine > Oceanic > Sediment | place... | reverse complement strand
CCACCCGCGTAGGCGGGGCATTCCTGCCCCGCCGGGTTTCGTAGACGAACTTACGCAACCAGGTACTAGACTTGCCGACGCGGCGTGAGTCGCCAGAGGCGACGAAAAAGGTGAGCAGAATGGCAACAGCAGAACAGGAGCTGGCAGCGCTGGAGGGTCAAGTGGATGCGGAACTCCGGGCGGCCGGCATTGACATTGCGGATGAGTCGCTTGAGCGGAAGCTCGCGCGGCTGAAAGAAGCGGCAGTGCAGCGACGGGAGCGCGCCGAGGCCGGCGAACTTCCCGACGGTGCACTCGAGCACAAGGTGAGGGAGCTGGCGGCGTCGGTGCAGAATATGATGGCGCAGCGTCGTCAGAGCCAGGGTCCGTCACCGCTCGCACCGTGGGAGCGAAAGATAGAGTTCGGCGGCCGGGGGGAACGGCTGTCCTTCAGTGACAGGGCGGACCGGGGGGCGGAAAACCTGGATGCCATGCTTGAGACGGGCGGTTCATTGGAGCCGTCCATCGAGTGCCTGGTGAAGTCGCCGGCAGAGCTTGCGGGCGCCATGTGCAACGTGCCTGCGACGCAGGTGCGGGCGTTGCAGCGTCTCAACGACCACGTATTCATCGCGGCCACGCTGCTGCAGCAGGCGGGCGGTGAGGGCCGACGCGGGCATGCGTTTGGCGACGTGGTGCGCTCGCTGAAGATGTATGGGATGTTCATGGACCAGGCATGGGCTTCCACGGAGCTGCGGAAGGCGATGGCCACCAGTGAGAGCGGCGCCGGGGCGGAATGGATTCCGACCGGGTTCTCGGCCGAGCTCATGCGCCGGGTGCAGTTGCAGCTCAAGGTGGCGGGGCTGTTCGACGACATTCCGATGCCGACGTCGCCGTACAAGCTGCCGGTGCAGGGCGACAAAGCGACGGTATACAAGGCCGTGGAGAGCACTTCGGACACTGCCACGGCGCTGACGCCGACGACGGCGCAGACGTGGGGCGTCACGTTCGAGGCAGTGAAGCTGGCCGCGCGCGTGCTGTTCTCTGACGAGCTGAGCGAGGACAGCGTCATTCCCATCCTGCCGTACGTGGAGAATGAGGTCGTCTATGCGCTCGCGGACGGGATCGAGAACTGCACGGTCAATGGAGACACGCAGACGACGCACTTCGACGTTGGCTACACGGTAGCGTCGAACGACGTGCGGCGCTGCTGGGACGGCATCCGACGGCTGCAGAACAAGCAGACGGATGCGGCCAGCGTGGACCTGAGTGGCGCGAGTTTCACGGCGGCGAATCTGCTGAGTCTGAAGAGCACGATGGGCAAGTACGGGGCGAACCCACGAGAGGGCGCATGGGTCACGTCCATCGCCGGTTACATCAAGCTGCTGGGCCTGGACGAATGTCTGACGCTGGACAAGTACGGGCCGAAGGCAGTGATCTTCGAGGGCGAGCTGGCGCAGCTCTTTGGCTCACCCGTGGTGGTGTCCGAGCACGTTGGGCAGAACCTGAACGCCTCGGGCATCTATGACGGCTCGACGACGGACCGGACGATCGTGCTGTACATGCATCGGCCGAGCACGAAGTTTGGTCGGCGCAGCAGCCACGTGGAATCGGATCGGATCGTGGAGACGCAGCAGACGCAGGTGGTTGCGGCCGTGCGATTGGACTTCGAGCCCATGTGCGACGCGGAGAGCTGCAACATAGTCGGACTGGGCCACAACGTGGCGACGGCGTAGTCGCGACGCAGACAGAAGCGAGTGAACACGGGGCGGCGTTCTCCTCGAGGATGCCGCCCCGGTCATTTGGGTGGCGGGGGCCGCCGGAGCAAGCTGCTCCGGCTACAACTCGTGCTACGTAGCGAAGGGTCGCTACTTCGCAGAGTAGTACGAGTGGGCCGACGACGGAATCTTCGGGGTAGTATCGATGAGCTATTGCAGTCAGAGCGACGTTGAGGGCTGGCTTCAGCCACATATGAGCGACCTGGTGGCCGCCGACGTGTTCGGCAGCTCGCAGGCACTGCAGGCGCGCGTGCGTGCGCTGCTTCCTACGACAAAGAAGGCCGTCGATTGGGTGGCCGATCGGGACTTCGAGTACCACCCGGACGTGACGGTGACGCTGGATGGTGACGGCACGTCGGATACGCTGTTTCTGTGCGATCTGGGCGTCAAGCCGATCGAGTCGGTTGCCAGCGTCACGGAGAACGGCGACACAGTGCCGGAGGATGGCTACGTCGTCTACGGCCCGGAGGGCATGATCCGGAAGTGCGCGGCGGGCAGCTATTCTCCGGGGGGCGTGTGGAGCAAGGGCGTGCGGAACATCGTGGTGCAGTTGACGTACGGGTACTCCGATGTGCGTCAGCAGTTGCCGGAGATAGTGCAGGCGCAGGCGATGCTGACGGCGGCGGCGGCGCTGGGACAGGCTGCGGGCGCCGGCAGCGGCGGCGTGGAGTCCACGCGACTGGGAAGCTTCTCGGTCACATACGGCACCGACAATGCGTACGCGGGCGTCGTCAGGAGTTGGGTGGAGCAGGCGCGGGAGATCGTCGGTCGGTTCCGCCGTATCGGCGTGAGCAGCACGCCGTAAGCTGTGGCAGGGCTTGGCAGGCAATCCGCCCTCGTTGGCAGGCGCGTGGTTGCCAAGGCGCTGGCAGGCTGGCAGTCCCGTACGGGATGCCGTACGGCACGCCGCTTGCTACTCTGCGATGCTACTCTGCGAAGCAGCGCTTCGCTGCGAAGCACGAGAGTAGCGAGCCTTCGCTACGTAGCACGAGTCAGACAGGGGCCTGCCCCACACGATGGACAACGGGCCGGGGGGGCGGTCGCCTACGCGGCAGAGCTTCGGCGAGGGGGCGAGCCCGCAGCCTTCAATCACGGCCGGCGGGGATGGGCATCCGCGCCCTACAATTACGGCAGAGGCAGGCGGGGGATGGAGCCCTCGCCCTACAATCACAGCAAAGGCAGGCGGGGGATGGAGCCCTCGCCCTACAATTACGGCAGAGGCAGGCGGGGGACAGAGCCCCCGCCCTACAATTACGGCAAAGGCGGCGGGATGCAAGAGGAGCAGCGATGCCTGTATTCAGGAGTCTGCTGAATAGAACGGTGACGGTGCGTGTGCCGCTGGTTTCGCGCACAGTGGACCGCAATCCGAGCGTGGCAGACTATGCGGAGGCGGAGTGGTCGCCGATAGCGGCCGCCATCCAGCCGGCATCGTCGGCCTCTCCGGAGGACGATTTCTTTGGCCGGTGGCCGACGGCGACGCATTCGCTGTGGTGCGCGCGCGAAGCTCGGTTGGAAGTGGGCTGTCTGCTGTCCTGGCACGAGCCGGGCGGGGATGAAGTGTACGCATACGTGATCGGTCGGCCGGAGGATGAGGGCGGTCGCGGACACCACTGGCGGGCGCCACTGCGGGAAGAGAAGGCAATCCCGGAGGCGGCGTGAGGCGCGAGGTCATCGGCATGCTCGATATGTTCAACAGCGCAGCCATAACGGAGGCGGTTCGGCTGCTCGTGCAGAGCCGCGCGAAGCTCGCAGCCGATTGCGGCGCGAGCGACACAGTGCAGGTGGGGAGCACCGAGCTGTTTCGGGAGGGCCCCGGGCGTCCGGCGTACCCGATCACGGGGCTGTCGATCGCTGCGACGCTGCAGGACGAAGAGTCAGAGCCCGAGCCGGTGACGATATCTGAGATCAGCAGTCTAACGACGCTGCGTCTAGCGTCGCCATGCAGCGGGACGTACAACGTTTCACGTGCCGCAAGCATCGGATTGGCCGAGCCGCGGCTGAGCCTCGGGTCGGAGGCGGCGGTGAGCGATGGGCGGCCGGAGGCGATCATCGATCCGGCAACGTCGGCTCTACCTGCCGTGGCGGTGTTCGAGCGCAAGGGCGAGATGAGCTGCGATGGCGGGAATCGGGTGTACCGACAGCGGCGGGTGGTGGACGTGTACTACGTGCGTCGCCGGCGGGTGGGCGAAGAGGCCGGAGTGGAGCAAAAGCAGGCCGTACAGGCGCTGGTGAACCTGCTCATGGAGGACATGTATCTGGGCGGGACGTGCAGCGACTGCTGGGTGAGCGGATGGGACTTCCAGCCGCAGCAGCAGGAGGGCTATGACTGGGCGGCGCTGGACGTGTCCCTGGTTGAACTGACCGTCGAGGCGTGGAGGGTGTGGGACAAGTGATGTGGGCGCATACAGGCCTGCAGGTCGCCCGAGGCGACTAAAGCCGGCAGGAGCGATATGAGCGGACGGTGATACAAGATGTCAGCCGCCTTCGGTAGAGAGGGCTACTTCGGTTTCAAATTGCAGACAACAAAGGGGAGCTATGAGGCGCCGGATACGTGGCTGCCGCTCCTCGATCTTCCCCCGGGACGGCGCCAACGGGGCTTTCGCGGCATCGCGGAGCATCACAACTACGTGGTGCTGAACATGGCGGACCGCAACGCGTACCAGAGCAAGTACTTCTCGGCCGGACGATGGGTCGAGGGGAGCATATCCGTGCCGCTCATCCCGGGCGCGGTGGGAAACCTGCTGTCCTGGATCCAGGGCCGGGACACCGACGGTCAAGGCGCGTGGGGGTCCGTGCTTGTCGACTGCGTGCACGCAGTGAAGAAGATAACGGACTGCAAGGTGCGGCGCGCCAGATTCCGCTTCAGGAAGAGCCGCGAAGTTGACTGCATGCTCGACGTGGCGGCGCTGCTGATGGAGGCGGGATCGCCGACGTCGCCGAGTATCCCAACGGCTCCGCCGTACGTGTTCACGGAAGCAGCGGTGCAGCTCGAGACAGGAGGGCAAGGGCTGAGCGCGGATGTGCACTGTGAGCGCATCGTGATCGATATCGACAACGTGGTGGAGGAGCCAGCGGAGGGCATGCGCCTGCGTGAGAGCACGACGCCGCTGCAGCTATACAACCTTGCGGGCGTTCGCTGCACCGGTGTGTTCGACAGGGATTTCGTGGATAGCGGCGTCTATGACGACTTCATCAGCGGAACCGAGGCCGCGCTGAGCATTGTGCTGCAGCGAGGTACGGATACGTGCACGTTTACGCTTCCACGGCTGGTGTACGAGGCGGACAGCGTTGACCTGCCCGGGGTAGGCGATGAGCGCATCGTGGAGCGCGTAGCGTTTCGGGCGCTCGGGAGCGTGGACGGGGCCACCGCGCCGATCACGCTGTCGTAGTGGTACTCTGCGAAGTAGTCCTTCGCTACGTACTACTCTGCGAAGTAGCGGCCTTTCGCTACGTAGCACGAGTAGCACGAGTAGCACAAGTCGAGCACTGCATTCGAGGATGGGCCATGGTGACGGATGATACACAGACTCGTGACGGCGCGTGTGCCGAGGAGCCGGGCCTGGAGCTGAACCAGTGGGTTGCCGGGCCGGCGGCGGAGGCGGTGCGCTGGGACGTGTTCGAGGAGCGCCCGGAGCTGCGGAAGGCACTTCGGGCAGCGGGCTACGATGGCGAGTTCTGGTTCGAGGTGCGAGCGCTGACGGAGTCAGAAGAGGAGCAGCGGATCACGGCGTCGCGGTACCTCGAGCGCGAGTCTGAACAGTTGACGTTCGACGAGCACCGGCACTGGCGGTTCACCTTTGTTCGTCAGATCCAGGGCTTTCGGCTCCCAGTGCAGCGGTCCGATGGGACGTACATTGAGGTTGCAGGCGGCGGGAGCGGAGAAGATATCCCCGTGCTATACACGCTGGGACGCGCAATCATGGCGGCGCTGAAGCGGAAGCTGCGCGAGGTGAACGGCGAACTGCCGGCGCAGCGGCGGGTTGTGCGGCAAGTAAAAAAATGCTGAAGCAGGCAGGCACGCTGCTGGCCCGTGGGGAGAGTATTGAGCGCCTGCTGTTTGACGAGCTGCCGGGCGGATGCGTGCGGCTGCGAGAGGGGATCGACTACCGTACGCCGGAGGAGCGGGCGGCACTGCTGGAGCGGCACGGTATCGAGCAGACGGTGAGACGGGCGCGCCGGGCGTGCCATCCGCTGGTACGAGAGCTGTTCGAGCGAATGCTGCGGGAGATACTGAGCTTCCAGCAATTCGGGCGACAGTTCCCCGACGGGCTTCCGTGGGGCAAGCAACCGGCGTGGAAGATCGCCTGTTACCGGGCGTTCTTCAGCGGCGTGGCGTCGGGAAGGGGGCCCTTCCCTTCGATCTGACGCCGGATGTGAGACCGCGAGAGGATCAGAGGTCGCAGGGACCACAAATGCTACGAACTGACTCCGATGGCGAGTTGACGACGGGTGGCAGCGGCGCAATCACAGGGAACTCGAGGGAGCGGATGTGGCCATCGCTGTTGCGGGGTGCGAGCCTGACAGGGTGGCCGGCGATGCGAGAGAGCGCGCAGCGATGGTGGGCCAGCGTTGCGCTCGGCGCGTCGAGAGAGATGTCTGTCGAGGACCAGTGGGTCTCGGCCTGGCCGGAGCAGAGCATAGGGGTAGCGGTGACAGTTGCGACCGGTGGCGCGAGCGGCGATCGGGGGAGCGATGCGGCGCCGCCAGCGACGGCGGCTGCGGTGGCGAATGAGGAGGCCTGGGACGAGATGCGTGAACCGGCAGCGGGCACGGATGCCGGCGCGATACGACGCGAAACTGATGTGCCACCGGCAACCGAGTTGACCGGGCACGAGGCAGTGGGCATTGAGGCAGCCATGGGCGATGGGGTTGCCTGGCAACGCGGTGCGGTGGCTCTCGATGCAGCCTGGTCGCCGCCTGTGTGGAGCCCAATGGAAGCGCTTCCCACGAGAGATATCGAGCCAGCCCGATGGGCTGGCGAAACGGTCCGACCGCAGGAGTTGCTCGATGAGCATCTCGTCGTGCCGGCAGAAGCTCCCGCGGGTGCGGGTGAACAGGTCGTCGTAGTGAACATGACGGGGATTGACGAGACGGAGATAGCGGACATCGCGCTTGAGCAGTACGAGGCGGCCCAATTGAGGCGGCGGTTCCGGGCTCACGTGCCGGGGTAGGGCGCGCCGTCACCTCCCGCTCACGAACCGGCTGGTGGCGCGTGAGATTCCAATTGACGGAGGTGATTGCTTTTTGGTATACTCGAACTACCTCATGGGCCTGTTGCCCAACGTTTGCGGAATTGTACGTTGGTAAGGCAGGTCCGATAGACTGCAATAGCCATACGCTTGGTCAAGAGCTCTGGGCAGCGAGGATGGCGGCAGGATGCAGCCCCAGCGAAGCCTACCTCGCACGCACGTCGTTGGTGCACCAGGGGCGTGCCCCTTTATTGGTGTCCCCGTCCGGTGCGTTGTAACCGATAGCTCGAGCGCCGCTCATCAGTGACCGTGCGGAAGGGTCGCGGGAGGCGGAGGTCGTGGAGACGAGTCGTCCCTTTCTCAGCGAGATCCTGGGCGAGGTGGAGCAGGCGCCGGGTGTGCGTCAGCGCTTGATCGCGGAGCTTGAGGGGATGCTTGAGCAGCGGACGGTGGTGTGCTTTTACACCTCCTTCGCATTCCCGGTTAGGATTCAGGATCGAGACGCCGATATGTTGGAGGCGGTGCTCCACGGCAGGTCGCTGGAGAAGGGCCTGACCTTGGTGATTGACTCGCCCGGCGGGGATCCGTTGGCGGCGGAGAGGATAATCAGCGTCTGTCGATCCTATACTGGGGGGGATTTCGAGGTGGTCGTGCCGAGGCGGGCGAAGTCGGCGGCGACGATGGTGTGCCTCGGTGCGAGCAGGATCTGGATGGGCGAAACGTCGGAGCTGGGGCCCATAGACCCCCAGGTGATCGTGCGGGCCGGTGAGAGGGTGTCTGTGCACTCGGCCTACGAGATCATTGAGAGCTACAGGACGCTTGTTAGGCAGGCCACGCGCGCCAAGGGCCGGATCGAGCCATACTTACAACAGCTTGCCGCCTACAACGCTGCGGATATCGAGGCCTATGAGAGGGAGCAGGCGCTGGCAGAGAGCATCGCGCTCGAGGCACTGCGGACGGGGATGATGAAGGGGAGCACAGAGAAAGCAATAAGGCGAAGAATACGTCCGTTTCTCGACCCGAGGGTGAGGCTTGCACACCGCAGGCGCATCGGCCCGGATATGGCGCAGAAGGCGGGGCTGTGCGTCGCGCGGATGGATATTCGCGGGGACCTGTGGAGCAAAGTACTTGAGCTTCACGAGCGGGCCGCGTACGTGGTATCGACGAAGTTCATGAAGCTTGTGGAGAGTCGCGATCACTCGTTCACCGTACCGGCGCCAGCGCAGGGCGCCTGAGGTGCTACACTACGCGAGGGGAGGTCGTCGCAGTGCCGAGACGGAAGCCAACCGTTGACGAGTTGCAGGAGCGCCTTCAAAGGAGGCCGGGTTTCCGGGGAGCAGCCCGCGAGCTGGAGCGGCTGCAACGGACCATCGACCCCTTTGTTCCCGAGCGGCTGCACACGCCCCCGGACGGGGGCGAGGGGTGGACGTATGAGCCTAGTTGGCCGTCGGTCAGCGGCTGCGGTCCCCCGGAGGTGAGCCGCTAAACGAAACCGGCGGCACGCTCGCGTCGGGACATGGCCCGCTGCCTGTTGGGCGGCGGGCTTTTCGTTGGCTCAGCTACTGAGTCCCATGCACCTTGGCAATCGAAGCGTAAGCGAAGTGGACGCGACGACGGCGGACTGGTCGGGGCAATATGCCTTCAGCACGCCCGAGGGCCAGATCAGCGGAACCGTCTACGCGTGCGACGGGGCGCCGCTGCCACGCGTGACCGTTCGTCTGCTTCAGGACAACGGAGCGCCCACGGACTATGCGGTCATGGTGGACGATCCGGATTTCTGGGGCGTGCGCGTCGCACCGTATCCGCCGCAGGCGCCGCCATTCGTGCAGGATCTGACGATGGGCTACGCGCTGCGCATCCGGCTGAAGGTGAATGGGGTCTGGACGAACGGCGAGGGGGTTACGCTCAAGCTGCTCGGAGGTCTGGTGGATGCCAACGGTGAGCAACAGGCGTGGGAGATGCTCTGGCCCGGGGCGGAGCACGCGGGGTTGATATGGAACGGAAGCAAAGAAGCTTATGTGCCGTGGGGCCGGGAGTTCGCCATCGAAACGCGGTCGGTGACGGGTCAGGGTGACGGCTGGGCGTGCGAGCGCCTGCCGGTGCCACGGGACTATATCATCGCACCCAATGGGCATGGGGCGCTATGCCAGAGGGAGTCGGATCACCGGGACGAGAGCGAGGAGACGGCAGAGGCGGGTCTGCACTGGTGGCTCGCGGAGGTCAGGGCCTGTTACAAGGGCATGGAGGTCCCGGTGCCGCTGGATGGCTCAGTGGCGGTGATCGACTACAAACCGGCGAGCCTGCGGATTCACGGCGAGTGGGGTACCCGGGTCTGCTATTACCACAAAGGGCGACCGTATGCGGTGTCGCCGACGGCGTGGACCGAATCCGACTGGCTCATCCCTCAGCAGGGGTACGTTGACGTACTGGTGGATGCCGGCGAGTACAGCTTCGCCGGATACGTCTACGATGGCGTGCTGATGCACTATGACTACGTGACCGGCGGGCTGGTGAAGATCGATCTGGACTGGGGCGACAACGAGGAGGTCACGCTGAAGCCCCTGGTTACATCCTGGGATCCCGGCAACATAACGGTGTTAGCGGTGCGCGGTGGTGATGCGGGCGTGGGGATTGAGACGTGGTGGTATGAGTCGTGGGAGGGCGTTTGGACGTGGTTCTACAAGGACACCGCCGATGAGGAAGGGCTGGTCCAGTGGGAGGAGTGCTTCTGGGACGAGGAAAACGGATGCGGCTGCTGGGCGCGCTTCGTGGGGGAGCCGATCTTCCCCATCATCGCGGTCTCACAACGAGTCGTTGTCACCAATCCGGAAGCGGAGCCGAATGCCGTATGCGCCGTGTTCTGCGGGCATGAGGATGCCTACTGGAATCTGCCGGCGCCGAAAGCGGGGGCATACATCCGCGCCAAACCGGGGCAAGGCGTGGCGCCGGTCTACGAGCACGTGCGAGTGGTGAAAGAAGAGGGGAGCGGGAAGGCAGTGAGCGAGATCCCACTGCCCAGGTGGGAGATGACGCAGCGGTGGCCGTACTGGGAGTACGCGAATCACGTCATCACCTGGCAGCTCATGGCGGATGACGACACAGTGCTCAAGGAATTCGAGGTTGCACCCACGCAGCACTTCGTAGTTGCCGGTCAGGTGCTTCAGGAAACTATTGGCGCTCGCATCAAGGGAGGCGTTCTCGCCTGGAGCGACGCGGAGACGACATGGACGAGTGTGCCGGAGCCGAAGCGGCTGGGAGCGGAATTCGGCGAGGCGCCTGGCGCTGGGCTGCGGGCCATCGCAGTTCCGCAGGGCGTGAGTGAGGGGTACAGTGTGCCTACATGCCCCGGGCCGGTGGGCTTGGCGTGTGCGTACTGCGGCGCGCCGACGCTTCGAGACCCGGCCGACCAGGCGTACCGTTATTGCTGTCCGAATTGCCTGCAGTACGAGATATTGAGCCGGGCCGAGGGGTACTTCGAGACGGGCCCTCTGGCGGCCACGACGCAGGCGAAGGCCGGCGAGGTCAGCTCGTTTGCGTTTCATCTGCAGCAGTTCGCCTCTGACCGGCTGGCGCCCGCGTATTGCCAGCGCATCGCGCACTATAGGCCGGAGTGCTACTGGGAGGACGACGGGCACGCGGAGACGCGGTCCGAGACACAGCCTCTGGCCTGGCGCTGGTGGGCGCACCACGTGCAGCTCGGACGGTGGGACAAGCTCACGGGCTTTACGGACCTGCAGAGCATGAGCGGGCAGGCCCAGAGCGAGGGCCCGGAGGGGCGAGTCATCGGTCCGGCGCAGCCGAAGATGGAGGTCCTCGAGGAGTTCAGTGCGGCGCAGGAGCTCCGGGTGATGGCACTGCGTACGGACGGGAGCGAGATGTACTTCTACGGGAGCGTGCTTCCGTATCCGGCGCACAAAGAGGGGGACATCGTGCGGTTTAGCGAGGTGCTGCCGGACACGGGGTGGGAGGAGAGCCGCAGGCGGCCGCTGGCGCGCATCTACACGGGCGATGGCGAAGCATGGCCACACGAGAGCGGGGACGTCATTGACGATGTCACGGCAGTGCATGCGCGCGGCCCGGATGGCGAGTGGCATGAGACGGCATCCTGGCTGGCGAGTGGGCGGGTAGGGATCGTCAACGATAACCCGAGCTATCGCTGGCCCGAGGTGCACACGAGGGCAGCGGCCTGGACGCTGTATCTGACGCACACGCTCTTTGGGCGGTTCGGGAGGCCGCACATCTTTCACGATCAGTTCATGCGGAAGTTCCTGTTCTACGTGGACGGCGGCGACGTCTTCTTCCGCTATGGCTGGACGTGGGAGGAGCTGCGCAGCGAGGAGACGGCGGCCGCGCACGGGCAGGTGACGGCGGACGGGGAGAGCGACTGGCCCTGGGCGGACAAGAGTGAAGACGGCCAGGTCGTGCTGGTGCGCGAGTGCGGCGGCAATAGTGTCTGCGTGCGCACGAGCACGGACAACTGCCAGAGCTGGAGCGATGACGTGAGCATAGCGACCGGAGAGAAGCCGCGTGGGTGCTTGTTCAATGGGCGGCTGTATCTGACGCGCATCGCCGGCGGCGTCGGGCAGGTGGCGCGGACGCCGGTGGGCGACTATACGCAGCTCGACACGTGGCCCGATGGAAGCACCTGGAAGGACATTGGCCCCGCGACGGATCCGGTGCCGGTTGATAAGGACGTTGGGAATCGGGCCGTCGTGTTTGCGGTGTCGGACGGGGAGACGATTGACATCTATGTGAGTACGGCGGATGGGGAGGGGGCGGAGGTGGCGGGGTAGGTTGCCACGGGCTGGATGCGCTGGCGGCGGCAGGGCGGCCGAGATCAGGCCTGCATGGGTACCGGCGGAGATGAATCTCGTGCTGGGGATTGCGTGTGCGCCTCGGAGTGTGGTAAACTAAACTTGTCGGGGGACAATGTGGAGTTGTCCGGGGGGTCTGCCGTGGATCGGGCACGTACGCATGAGGAGCATTTGGTGGACGAGTTGCTGGTGCTCGCGCTGCTCGAGGCAATGGGCAGAAGCGCGCCGTGGCACGAAGTTATGAAGGTGATGAAAGCAGCCTTCCACGCGGGGTGGGGGCTGTGCCGCCGGGGAATGAAGGGGCTTAGTCTAGCGTTCTATACTTGGCGACATGGCCCGCTGAGCAAGGATCTGTATCGCGTTCTCGACTCGCTGGTGGAGGCGGGGCTAGCGAAGAAACGGATCGTACTCTCGCGGTCGCTCTTTAGTGGCCGCTGGCGCGCGCCCGCGTACGCCATCAGCACGAAAGGCTCGCAGGTGCTGCAAGGATGTCAGGAGCTCCTTGCCGAGGGTGCAAACGCGGAAATCGTCCGCGACGTGATCGCTGCGGCGGAGCATGTGGGGCCGATGGACCCGATCGAGGCACGGGACGAGTCGCACAGAATGCAGGTACCGGACTGCAGTCGTGCGGGCGACCTGGTTGCGATCGGAGAGCTGGCGAAGGGCACGGATTTGATCACGCTAGCTGATCTGGATGAGGCGCCAGTGTGCTTCTCGGTGACGGAGGATTGGTTTGAGACCTTGGAGATGATGCTGTCGCCCGACTATGAGCCCGGCGGGATGCGCAGGGCGTCGCAGAAGAGCTATGAGGAGCTATTCGCTGGCATGTAAGCAGTCAGGTCTTCCGGAGCAATTGACGGGGCACGGCTGATGAGCAATGCATGAAGAGCGAGTACGGAGTAGATGGGCAGTTTCATCCTCGCTTCACCAAGCAATTTGAAAGGATCATTGAGAGCTGGAAGAAGAGGGACCGGGAGCTGGTCAAGGCTCTCAAAGGCGGCGTGGACAAGGTCTTGGTGTACCCGTTCAGGAGCGATGGCTGGGCAACCGGAGGCGAGTTTCGCGGCAAGCGTAAGGTGCGTGTCGGGAGAGGGTACCGGATAGTCTTCCTCGCTTGCGCCGAGTGCAGACAGACGAAACGGACGGCAGTGAACGCGTGCGAGTTCTGTTCGGAGACCGACAACGCTACGGTGGTCTTCTTCTTTGGGGGGCGAAAGAAGGAGCGTCACGGCGACTACAGGATGTAGGAGGTGCGCGGGGGGGGGCAACGTAGCGACAGCACAAAATGACCATCCCGTCGTTGCGAGCTCAACGATGGATCAATTATCAGCCCGCGGTTGCGAGGACAACCGCGGGTGGAATCACCTCCAGGGGGTTGGGAGTGCCCAACCCCCTGCGTAGCCTGGGGTCCCCGGCAGTCCGCGGGACGGGAGGAGATGCCCGCGAATGTCCATCTGCGTGAGCGTCAAGGTGGGTGAGGGGCTGGTGATGGCGGCCGACAGCGTCTCGGCGATTGGGGGGGCGGTCGGCGAGGGCGCTCCCGGCGTGCTCAACACGTATGAGCACGCAACGAAGATCTGCCAAGTCAAAGACTACCCCATGGCGGTGGCGTCTTGGGGGATAGGCAGCGTTGGGGCCCGGACGGTGGCCAGCTTGGTGGCCGAGTTCTCGAATAGCGCACCTTCGGTGAAGGACAAGGAGGCGAAAGGCTACACGGCGAAGCAGTTGGCGGCGCAGGTCTTCGGGTTCGTCAAGGAGAAGTACGGGGAGGCCTTCGAGGGCGCGCCGAAGGGTCGGGAAGACCGGCCGGCCCTTGGGCTCCTGGCTGCCGGCTACGGGACGGGTGAGTTCTTCCCGGAGCAGTACGTCGCTCTGCTGCCCATCGACGGAGAGCTTAAGCCTGCGAGGAGATCGGAGCAGCCGGAGTTTGGGGCGAACTGGTACGGGCTCACCGACGCGATACTGCGGCTCTATAAGGGATTCGATCCGAGCCTGCCCGACAAACTGCTGGAGGCAGGTCTGGGGAAGGAGCAGGTGGAGAAGGTCCTGGGTGGGCTTGAGTATCCGGTGGCCTTTGACGGGATGCCGCTTCAGGACGCCATCGATTTTGCCGTCTATCTAATAGGTGTCGTGATCGGGAGGTTCCGTTTCGTACTCGGTGCTCCGGTCTGCGGGGGGCAAATAGACGTGGCCGTCATCACGCCGGGCCGGTTTGATTGGGTGCAGCGGAAGACGTGGCGCGCCCGGCCGGTGTGGCACCGGCTAGAGGGGGTGAGTGGCCTTGCTCAAGGCTGAGGAGCTGGCAGCTCTGGAGGGGGGGACCGAGGCACCCTCGGTCGCTGCTGGGGAGATGGGCTATTTGCAGTGCTATGGCCTCGTCGATGGGGCATCCACACCAACTGCTGAAGAGGTTCGGGCCGCGGCGCTTGCTCTGGGAATCGAGTACGTGGTCGTGCTTGACCGGGCTGCATCGGCGCACGAAGCCGGGAGCCTGCTTAGCGTCGGGGGCTCAGCGGCCAGTCGCCCCGTGCATGCGGAGGGGCTAGTCGTGGCCGGGCGCCTGTACCACGCCGTGTACGAGGCCGAGACAGCGCCGGGCTTTGAGGGCTACTACAACGCGCGGATCATCGGCCTGCCGGGGTGCGGAAGCTACGGGAGGACGTTGGAGGAGGCCAGGCGGAACATCCGAGAGGCCCTTGAGTTGTACGTGGATGTAGCGATAGATGACGACGGAGCGCCGCCGGAGGCCGGGACTCCGATCGGGTAGGCATCAGCGATGGAGAAGCCACCCGCGGTGAAGGCGGCGAAGATACGCCGTGTCTTGCTGCGGAATGGATACTCCGAGCGGATGGCAAAGGGCAGCCACAGGATCTATCACAAGCCGGGTAGGGAAAGGATTACTCTGTCGTTTCACGGTGGCGGCGCCGCTGTGCCGCCAGGCGAGGTGAGACGAATCGCGGACCGTGGGGGCAAGGATCTGTCGGAGTTCCGCTAGCTAGGCAGTGCTTGTGCTGCCGGCGCGCGCCAGCCAGCGAACGTACTACGAGCCCTGTCGCAAGTGGCGATGGGGCTTTTTGCTTGGTGGCATAGACGGACGACACGGGTACTCAGCGGTTCACTCATGGCAACGAAGAGGCTTTATCCATATTCGGACGTAGGGCTGAAGGAGCGCGGGGCGCGGTATGTGTACGAGCGGCTGGAGGAGGAGCGCCCCGGCGGGAAGCTGCACAGCTACTGCGACGGGTTCGGGAAGAGCCAGTTCGTGGATGAGCTGCTGGAGAAGGGCGAGTGGGCGAAGCAGCGCTGGCTGCGGGTGAAGAGCGGGACGCAGCGGTTCGTTTCCACCGGGCTCAGCGTGAAGGACGCCGAGGGCGCCTTTGTGTGCCGACCGTTCCTGGACGTGTGGCAGACCGTGCGGTGGACGGACTTCGATCTGTCGCCGTGGACGGTTGATGAGCAGGTGGCCTGGGAGGAAGCCGAGGCGCCGATTGGCCGGGATGTGCTCTACAGCGGCGAGCCGGTGACCAAGTATGCCGTTTCCATGAGGATCGCGGCCCCCAACGGCCCGCCGATGCGCGCAGAGAGCCGTTTCAAGCTGCCGCGCAATCCGATCTTCTGCGTGGCGCTCTCGCGGGGGGAGCCGAACAGGGATCACGAGGAGGACGCGTACGTCGCCGTTGAGTTCGGCTGCACGGCGACGACAGGCTATGCGCTGGTGCTGCCATTTCGGGAGCCGGCGTACCTGACGAAGTACCACACGGAGACGCAAATCGAGTACTACGAGGATGAGCGCGGGACATATCCGGTCACCGTTACGAACGACTTGTGGCTGAAGCTGCCAGAGAGCGAGCAGAGCATCCGGCTGCCCTCGGCGGAGGGGTATGCGCGGGGGGAGCGGGCATTCGTCTGGATCGGTGTGATCGGGGGCAAGCTGGTCACGTCGTGCGACGGGTTCAACACGGACGTTAACGTGTGGGGCCCAGAGAGCGGCGAGAGTGTGTGGGTGCACGAGGGCGGGCTGCGCATCGAGGGGCGCGGGTGCGAGTTCCAGTTCAGCTACTTCCCGTGCCGGATGTTCGGGGCGCGCATCATCAGCGCGGAGATGCCGGCAGGCTATGCGACGCAGCTCGCGACCGGTGAGATCGGCGAGCTTGAGCTGCCCAGCGCGGCGCAGTGGCGGCTCTACAATGAGCAGGGGGACGTGCTAGACGAAGACGAGAACGGTAATGCTCTGGTGAGCGTCGAGGACGTGGCCCCGGAGTCGGATAGCACCTGGACGCGGCAGTGGGACCTGAACGTGCGGCCGCGACGGTTCACGTCCGTTTTCACCGATCGTAATGGACTGGCGCGGCAGCTTTATCACTGGCTGTCGCCGCAGGTGTCCCAAGTCGTGCACGGGCAGCGGGCGAAGTGCGCGGCTGCCTCTCTCGAGGCGGACGACTCGCTGACGGAGGACGCGGTGGCTTCGCTGCGTGGCGAGCATGGCGACGGGAGCGAGGCTGGGCGGTTCGGCCTCGGAGTGGACAACGCCCTCGGGGCGCAAAAGGCCCTGGGCTCGCGAAGGCTTCTGGAGCTGTCGGTGGGCTGGCGGGTGCTGGTCGATGAGCAGGAGCAGGGCAGCTTATCGCAGGTGTTCAGCGGCTACAGCCTGGAGCCGGTCATGGGTGTCCGGAGCGCGGCAGGGACGTACATGGAAGTGCCGCTCAGCAACGACATGCTCCGGCTGGCGGAGATGAAGGTGGACGGCCGCGTGCCGGCGTTCGACGGCTGGACAGTGTGGGGCGCCATGCGCTGGATTCTCGGGCGATGTGGCATTCCCGACGAGAAGATGGATCTCGAGGATCTGGGTACCGTGCTGCCGGTCAAGGCGCGCGAGCATCTGTGGAAGCCGGAGAAGGGGCGACTGTGGCTGGATGTTGTCGCTGACCTGTGCCAGTACGATTTCAACGCGGGCCTGTGGTTCGACGATAGCGGCACCGTGGTCAAGGGCTGCCGCTACTGCCGGAGCAAACGCACCAATAGCGATTCGGCGCTGGACAGCCATGTGCAGAAGCACCGGCACTGGAATGACGTCGGTTGCCAGGCGGTTGATGCGACGCGGGGGTCGGACGGTGTATTCCGCGAGTACTACACGCGCGGCGCGGCGGCCGGCGAGCCGGAGGGCGCCTACGGGGAGATCGTGGAGCTCGACCGTCGGTGGGAGGAGCTGACCGGGCATCAGTTCGCGACGTGGGTCGAGGTAAGCGGTAAGGACGTGCGGGGGCGGCCGGTGACGGTTGTGGCGAATTGCGAAAAGGCCGTGCGGGATCCGAACGATCCGCGCTTCACGGGCGGGTGGCATATCCATGCCAGCCCGATGAACGTCGATCATATCGTGACGGAGGCGGAGGCGGCGCGGATCGCGCGCTGGAAGCTGTGGGAGCTGTCGCATCGGCCTGATTATGTCAGGATTCGGACGCCGCTGGACGACGGCATCCGCAAGGGCCACGTGTTCCGGATCAAGGGCGCCGAAGATGCCGATCTGGACGGGGCGAAGTTTCGCGTGACGGGCGTGATGTACGATCTGCAGCGGCGGCCCTCGGGGGTAGCGCTGGACGCGAAGTTAGGCAT
>Ga0114930_10002274_pt1 | contig 17401 bp, 11 predicted proteins | sample AnhtaG_FD_87300 | JGI IMG/M metagenome (GOLD analysis project Ga0114930, IMG submission 87300) | Deep subsurface microbial communities from Anholt, Denmark to uncover new lineages of life (NeLLi) - Anholt_01485 metaG | ecosystem: Environmental > Aquatic > Marine > Oceanic > Sediment | place... | reverse complement strand
CCCGCAGTCCGGACACGGCATGGTGGCCATGAACTGGCTGATCATCTCGCGCGAGGCCGACGAATCGGTCTCGCGGAACCGGCGCTCGAGGTTCGGGATCACGCCCTCGAAGGGCCGGCGCACCTCATAGGTCCGGTCGCTTCGCGAGAACGAGAAGTCTATCTCCTCGGATCCCGATCCATACAGCACGATCTCGCGGAAGTCCTCCGGCAGCTTATGCCAGGCACAATGCATGCTCCTACCGTAGTGGCGGCACACGTTGGCCAGCGCCCGCCGGTACATGCCGTCCAGCACCCGCCGCATGCTCCACGGCCGCACCGCGCCGTCGGCCATCGACAACGACAGGTTGGGGACAACCAACTCCGGGTCGATCTCCATCTTGTTGCCCAGGCCGGTGCAGGTCGGGCACGCCCCGTGCGGGTTGTTGAAGGAGAACATGCGCGGGGCCAACTCCTCGAAGCTGATACCGCACTCGACGCAGGCGAAATGCTCGCTTTGCAGCGCCTCGTGCGTCTGCTTGTCGGGCGTCTCATGCCGGATGCGGATGATGCCGTGGGCCAGCTTCAGGCAGGTCTCGACCGAGTCCGTTAACCGCGTCGCGATGCCCTCCTTCACCACGAGCCGGTCGACCACTACGTCGATGTCGTGCTTGACGTAGCGCTCGAGCTCGATGTCTTCCTCGACGCTGCGGAATTCGCCGTCGACCCGCATCCGCACGAAGCCCTGGCGCTTGATGCTGTCGAACACCTTCTGGTACGTGCCCTTGCGCTGCCGCACCACCGGCGCCAGCAACTGCACCCGCGTGCCTGCCGGCAACGCCAGGATCCGGTCCACGATGGTCTGCGGGGTCTGGGTCTCGATGACCTTGCCGCACTTGGGGCAGTGGGGCGTGCCGATGCGGGCGAACAGCAGACGTAGATAGTCGTACACCTCCGTGACCGTGCCGACCGTCGAGCGCGGGTTGCGGTGGGTCGTTTTCTGCTCGATCGAGATGGCCGGGCTCAGCCCCTCGATCGAGTCCACGTCGGGCTTGCTCATCTGTTCGAGGAACTGGCGCGCGTAGGCCGACAGGCTCTCGACGTACCGGCGTTGGCCCTCGGCGTAGATCGTGTCGAAGGCAAGGCTCGACTTCCCCGAGCCGCTCAGGCCGGTGATGACGACCAGCCTGTCGCGCGGGATGGACAGCGTGAGGTCCTGCAGGTTGTGCTCCCGCGCGCCCTTGATGATGATCGCGTTCTGAGGCGTTGCTTTCCTGGGTGGCATGAGTTCCGGCCCGAACGGGCATCGACAACCCGGTTTGGCTTTGGGCAACCCGCGTCCGAACCTACTAGGATACCACAGAATGCGCCCCCGGCGACAAGGGGCGCCGCGACGAAGGACGCGCCGCGCCCCCTTGCAGGGCAACGGCACTCAACGCCCGCGTCAGTCGGATCAACGAAACCGTCATTGTCATCCCAGCGGATATCGGGTACGCTATGAAGGCTGCCAGGGATCCGGTCACGGTCTGCGAGATCGCGCCGCCCGTTGAGCCCCAACACGAGAGATAGCTATACTGCCCACTTGGCCTCGCCCAACGGCAGTGACAATGGAAAGGGAGTAACCGAGACATGGCCACAGTGACGACCTCCGACGCCGCACTGAAATACAAGATCGCCGATATCGCCCTGGCCGAGTGGGGCCGCAAGGAAATGGTGATGGCCGAGAAGGAAATGCCCGGCCTGATGGCCATCCGCGAACGCTACGCCCCGCAGAAGCCCCTCGATGGCGCCCGCGTCATGGGGTCGCTTCACATGACCATCCAGACGGCCGTCCTCATCGAGACGTTGGCGGCCCTCGGGGCGCAGGTCCGGTGGGCAAGCTGCAACATCTTCTCGACGCAGGACCACGCGGCCGCCGCCATCGCCGCGGCCGGCGTGCCCGTCTTCGCCTGGAAAAGCGAGACCCTCGATGATTACTGGTGGTGCACCAACCAGGCCATGCAGTTCGGTGACGGGCTCGGGCCGCAGTTGATCGTGGACGACGGCGGCGACGCCACGCTGCTGATCCATCGCGGCTATGAGCTCGAGAAGACCTTCGACGAGACCGGGGCGCTGCCGGGGATCTGCCGGGACAACAAGGAAACCGAGATCATTGACACGTTGTTGCACGAGATCCACGCCGAGCGCCCGGACCAGTGGCACGATTTCGTCAAGGATTGGGTCGGCGCGTCCGAGGAGACCACCACGGGCGTGCACCGGCTCTATCAGATGATGCGCGACGGCCGGCTCTACACGCGGGCGATGAACGTCAACGACAGCGTGACCAAGTCGAAGTTCGACAACATCTACGGCTGCCGCGAGTCCCTCGGCGACGGCATCAAACGGGCCACGGACGTCATGATTGCCGGCAAGGTCGTCGTGGTGGCCGGCTACGGCGACGTGGGCAAAGGCTGCGCGCAGGCCATGCGCGGGCTTGGCGCGCGCGTCCTGATCACCGAGATCGACCCCATCTGCGCACTCCAGGCCGGCATGGAAGGCTACGAGGTGGTCACCATGGACCAGGCCGCCGGCATCGGCGACATTTTCGTCACGGCGACCGGCTGTTGCGACGTGATCTGCGGACGCCACTTCAAGGCCATGAAAGACCAGGCCATCGTCTGCAACATCGGCCATTTCGACGCCGAGATCGACATCGCCTGGCTCGAGGCCCAGCCCGACGTCCGCGAGGAGAACATCAAGCCGCAGGTCGACAAGTTCATCTTCCCCGACGGCAGAGAGATCATCATGTTGGCCCGCGGCCGCCTCGTCAACCTCGGGTGCGCCACCGGCCACCCGTCCTTCGTCATGTCCAACTCCTTCTCGAACCAAGTCCTGGCCCAGATCGCCATGTTCACCGAGCCCGATGAGTACGACGTCGGCAAGGTCTACACCCTACCCAAGACGCTCGACGAGGAGGTCGCCCAGCTCCACCTCGGCAAGCTCGGCGTCAAGCTCGACAAGCTCAACCAGAAACAGGCCGACTACCTAGGCATCCCCGTCGACGGCCCCTACAAGCCGGACCACTACAGATACTGAGCAAGGGGACCCGGGCGCAGTCCCGTTCGGACTCCGCGTAACCGTTTGCGGGGCGAAGTATGAGACCGGCTACGCAGTCTGTGCTGCGCGGTCGTGCTTCGGATAACCCTGGGCCGGTTCCCTACTTTTTCTTGGCGGCGGTGAGGATGCGGTCGACCAGGCCGCCGGGCTTGGTCGGGGCGCTGACGTCTTGGCCGGCCAGGGCGGCGGGGAGCGACCAGAGCATCATGTCCTGGTAGTAGTCGTTTCCGAAGGTGCGTTCGCCGGTGTCCACGTCGCCGCGCATGATGTTGGGCATGTCCCACGTGTAGCCCTGCAGGCAGATCAGGTTGTGCCAAACCCGCCGGGCGAGTTCGGTTCCGAAGGCTTTCTGGCCCTCGTACATGTAGTTCATGGCCAGCATCAGGGCCTCGGGCGGGAAGTAGCTGTATTGCCCGTAGTCCCACGTGCCCGGTTTGGCGGGCCGAATGGACGTGCCATCGGGGTTTGCGTAGTTGACGGCGCCGTACTTGGTCAGGGCGACGTTGCAGCGCGTGATGGTATCGAGCGCAGTCCGAACGCGGTCTTCCGGCAACGCGCTGGGCAGGCCATGGTGGTCGGTGATCCACTCGCCGTCGAGTTGATAGCCGAACACGAACTCGGACTTCGCGCCCGAGTCCGGCTCGTAGTAGTTGAGGTAGTAGGCGCCGGTCCACAAGTGCGCTTCCATGGCCTCGGCGCCGGCCCGAATCCACGCCGCGCATTGCTCGGCGAAGGCCTCGTCGCCGGCCTCGCGGGCCATCCGCTCGGTGATGCGCAGTTGCGCCAGGTGCAGCCCGCCAATATGGGCCGTCATGCCTTGCCAGCCCGGCGCCTTCGCCTCGAACCACTCCGTCGGCGGCGTGGCGGATTCGTCGGAGTCCGGGTCCGGCATCGCAATGACCCGCTGGCCGGGGGAATACGACGGCGTCGTCCGCAACGCCATGGTCCATTCCATGCAGCGCTTGATCATCGGATAGAGCTCGTTCAGATACGCCTTGTCCGGCGTGTCGCGGCAGAGCAGGAACCGGTCCACGATGGCGGCGAGGCTGATGCCGTTGCTGGCGAACTGGTAGCCCCGGCACGGGCTGGCGAAGTCGATGAAGGGCGTGCCTCCGGTGCACCCGCCAAAGATCCACGGCGGCGCGCCGTCCGGGGATTGGTAGCCTTGGTAGCCGCGGATGGTCGATAGCTGCAGTTCGGGGAAGAAGTACGCCAGCGGCAGGCTGCCGTAGAAGCTGCACGGGATGCACTCGATCTGCGGGCAGCCGCGCGGACACTCGTTCATGCCCCACAGGCCGTCCTCCGGTTTGACCCAGTCCGGCAGCGGCGGCCCGGCCTGGGCCCAGTAGCCGTCTTCGGTGATCATGTAGAGCACGTTGATGAGCGCATCGCGCAGCCAGACCGGCAGGCGGTTGTCCGTGTACACGACCTGCTGCCACGCGCAGACGCGGCCCAGCAGCGAGGCGTAGCGCCCGGCGAGGGCCTCGGCCGCACGCAACGCGCTCGGGTAATGGGCGGTGTACATGTGCGTGAACGTATGACCCTGCGGGGCCGCGTTGTAACCGCCGCCTTTCCACGTGGGCGCGTGCCACGCCAGCACAAACCGCACGACTGCCGTCGCGCCCGGCGCCACCGAGAGGTCCACTGCCGCGGACGCGCCGGGGTGGTCCGGCAAGGCCGGCGGCAGCGTATCGGCGATCCGGGCCCACGCCGCCCCTTGCGCGCCGAGTTCGCCGCCGAGCCGCGGGACGTGCGGTCCCAGGGCGCCGAGCGCGTAGGACGCGGCCTCGGTGGTGACGGCCGCGCCCCGGAACGCGCCGGCCGTCGCCTCCTCGCGCGGGAAGCTATCGGTTCCCGCTTCGTTGGACGTCGGACCCGGAAACGAGCAGGCTACGGTGATTTGCTGCGGTTCGCCGGTCGTGTTGCGGCAGTGCACCTCGAACGCGGCCGCGGGGATCATGGAGTCCGCGACGTCGCCCGGCAGGAACGGGGCCCATGCGCGCAACCCGACGCTGACCGGCGCGTCCGTGTCGAACTCGACGTCGGCGATGGGGTAGTGGCCCCAGTAGTGTATCTGCCGCGCCGTCCGGACGCCCTCGAGATCGAGGCGATCCAGGACCGGCTCGACCGGCTTCCCTGCGTTGCCGTCCTGGTAGTTGCCCTCTCCTTTCTTGACCTGCTTCGGGTCGCACAGCACCCAAGTGACGCCGCCGACGGACAGCCCGAGCACGGGCAGGTTCAAGGGCCCGCGTCGCGGCACGTGCGTGTTGAACAGCGTGCAATACCCGAGCAGGCCGCTGGTCTCGAGGTCGAGGCAGCCCGTGTCCACGCCCCCGAGCGGCATGCCGTTGGTCACGGTGTCTTCGAGGCGGTAGACCACACCGCAGACCGGCTCCGTGTAGCCGTTGGCGCGAAAATGAACCCACTCCTTTCCCGGCAGCTCGACGGGGAACAGCCTTCCGGTGTCGGCGTGCGCGTTCGTAGCGAGGAGCACGGCGAGCCCGGCCACAAGCGATGCAATCAGAACCAGCGCGCTGTTGTACATGATGGACTCCCTCCTTCCTGACGCAGTCAGGGCGTTCTCTCCAGACGGACTTGGTCGTTGGCGCCGAGCGCTCCCAGGATCTTCACGGCGACTCGTTTCGCCGGGAACTCACAGCCTTCGGTGGTCAAGTGCACGTCCTCTTTCCTGTCTCCTGTTTCCTCAATTCTGAATTCTGGATTCTCAGCCCCCCCTCTTCTCCCGAATCGGACGGTAACAGTACTTGTTCATCAGCGCGACCGCCCCGAGATCGCCGTGGTCGCGGGCGACTTCGGCCCAGGCCGACAGCGCGTCGCGGATGGCCTCGTACGCCTGCTCGATGTGTTGACGCGCTTCCTCGGCCTTGCCCGCTTTCTCGGCCGTGGCGGCGGCGCCGAAGGCCTCGGCCGCATCAAGGTACCTGACGGCGAAGGTGAGCCGCCCCACGTGGTAGTCCAGCAACCGACGGCCCGGCGGCAGGGTCTTGTCTCGGGCTTCGTGCATATGGTCGAGGGCCTTGCGATAGGAGGCGTGGTCGGCCTTGAGCGGCGCCGAGAGGCCGCCGCTGTTGTAGTGCTTGGTCATCATGCCCGGCACCGGGAACCCGAACCCGAGGCCATGCTCGTCGAGTCCTTTGGTGATGGTCTCGATAATTCGCCAGGCCTCGAGGGCCGGCGCGACGCTGGCCTGGCCGCACGCCGCACGAACCAGGTCTTCGTAGGCCGCCTCCGGCGTGAGCGCGGCGTCCCAACTCGCGCGCGCGAGGTAGTGGACGGTTGGGTCGAGGTCGCCGACGGTCCAGTAGCGCGTGTAGAACCCGCTCCAGCCGTTGGCGCGCAGCTCCTGCATGAGCTCGTGCAGGGACGGCGTGGCCAGTTGCGGCAGCACGCCCACGTTGTCGTCGGCGAGGGTGAAGATGAGGTTGGCGGGCAGGCCCGCGGGCGGCGGCTGGCGGAGCAGGTCGCGCTGGCGGAGCTGCCGGCTGGCCGTGTAGTCGATGAAGCTGAGCACCTCGCCGCCGGCCGGCGTCATCTTGGCCAGCAACGGGAAGAGCTCGGCCACGACGCCGTTGTACACTAGCTTGGCGTCGGGGCGTCCGCCGGGACGGGCCAGCATGTCCTTCTCCGCGACGAGCGAATCGAAGAACGCCAGGGCCGCCAGGTCCCCTTTGAGCATCGTCTCGACGCGGCCGCCGCCGCCGGGGAAGCTGGTGCGGGCGCGGGCCCGGGCGCACAACGCGTCGAACGCGCCGAGATCCCTGAGCCCGTACTTGGCGTCCAGGGCGTTGTAGGCCTGTTCCGCCTGGCCGGTCCAGCCTCGGTGCTCGGGCATGCCCACGTGGATGTAGTCGGCGTCGGGGTAGGTCTCGACATAGGCGCGGAAGACGGTGGCCACCATGTCGCGCAGGAGCGGATCGTCCATAGACTGCTCTTGGCCCGGGCCGGCCGTGAGCGCGCCGAGTTGGTGTTCGGGCGCCGAGCCCGGCAGCACGGCCATGAATTCCTTGGGCCAGGCGAAGGGCTGAATGGCCAGGCCCGTCTCCATGCCGAGGGCCTTGGCTTCGCGGAGGATCTCCCGGCAAAGGCAGATGCCGCGTTCCACGACCTCCCCCGGCGAGGCCGCGCCGACAAAGTCCGGGTTGGTGAACTCGGTCATCCCGTGGAAATGATCCTTGCCGACGGTGTCGTCGTCGATGGGATAGCGCTCGCCGAAGTAGAGCACGCCGGGCGGTTTGGCCGTGCCGCGGAAGGTGTAGTGGACGAAGGGCTGCGCCGGCCACAGCGAGATGAAGATGCGGTTGTACTTCATCTTCGCAATCTGGCTCAGGAACCGCCGGTTCTCTTCGAGCCCCCAGGAGACCGGCCCCATCGCCAGGTCGTTGACCAGCCGCCAGCACCGTGTGCGCAGGTTGGGTTCGAGATGGATCTCGGACCCCGGCAGCCGCAGCTCCCCCGGAGCGTCCGGCAGCACATCGCCATGCACCAGGTACCGCACGCCCCAGCGCTCGACCAGTTCGTAGGCCGCCCACAACACCGCGCGCGGGCTGCCCGCCGTGACGAGCAGGCCCGCCTTGTTGTCTATGTCGATCGGCCGCAGCAGGATCCCCTGGTCGCCCAGGTTGGGCAGCGGGGACGCGGCCGCGAGGTGGGCCACGGTCGGGTTGGTTTCGGGCCGGCCCACCACGAACAACGTGTCGGCATCGGCGGGAAGGTCCGTCGTCGGCGCGGCGCCGATCCCGTAGAGTTCCTGAAGGTAGCGGCACAGCTCCGTCGCGGCCAGGCGCTCGAGTTTCGGGGCCTCCGCGCCAATGACGACGGCGGCGGGGGACGCGTATGCTGCTGCCGCCAGCAGGACGCCAGCCAGACCAGCCAAGGCCGCTGTCGCGACAACCTTACGTCTCATGCATCCACCCTCCCTTGCCCGTGCCGGGCGACGCCCGAGCTTGCCGAGCGTCTGCGCATGATACCGCGATCCGGGATGCTACCCAAGTCGTTCGTCTCTGGGCAGCCATCCAAGGGCTTGGACAGACGCACCGAGCAGTGACGAGACAGTAGCGCGGGTCGGCGCACCCAGGGCGCCCGTTCTCCCTTGCCCAGACCGGCACAGCGCGAAGGGCGGAGTATGGTAGACTGTAGAATGCGAAGGGCGAAGGGTGAAAGGAACGGGCCATGCCTTATCGTGGACATGTCAGGAATGGTGTTGTGGTACTTGATGAACCGGCGGACATCGAAGAGGGATCTGTCGTGTCGGTGGCTGTGCTAGGCGAGCAGGAACCCGTCGGTGATGACAACACTGGGCCGACGTTGGCCGAGCGATTGGCCCGGGTGATTGGCAAGGCGAAGGGTCTACCGCCTGACGCCTCGCTGAATCATGACCATTATCTCTATGGACTGCCCAAGAAATGACGGGCGTGTTCGCGCACACTTCGTTCTATGTTGCGTTGAGCAATGATCGCGATGTTGCCCATGCCGCCGCCATACCTAGAAACACGAGCTATGACTTGAACAGATACGGTCTAGGCAGGCGGGGGCATGTCAGACGACACTCACCATCTTGTTGGCATAGTCCTTGCCGGAGGTAGGAGGAGGCAAAGCTCTCCCTTCCTTCTTGTAGGTCTCAATGGTTTCTCCAACGATCTCGCATAATTCCACGAAGACCTCGTTCTCATCGTTGCCATGGCAGCCACCGTAGAACAGACCAGGGCAACTCCCCACGAAACACTGGTCTTCTTCAGACCACTCGACAATCTTGACGTAGCGCGCGCTGTCCTTCATGTCTTCGATTCCTCAATGGCCGACCTTAGGGCCTTCTCCTGGGACTGCCTGTCGCCATCATCTGGAAAGGACCTAAATGGCCGGCATCACGTTGCCGCCGCACACGGGGATGTAGGCGCCGCTGATGAACCGGGCGTAGTCCGACGCGATGAACGCGACGACGTTGGCGATATCTTGCGCCTCGCCTCGGTGGCGCAACGGGATGCCCTCTACGTACCACGCGTCTCGTTCGGTGTCGGCCGGGTCGCGCTCGCTGATCATATAGCCGGGCGCGACCTGGTTGACGGTGATCTGGTGCGGTCCGACCTCCTTCGCCAGACACCGCAGCACCCCGTCCATACCGCGCTTGCCCGAGGCGTAGGCCGATTGGTTGGGCCAGCACTGCATGGCGCATTCCGTGCTGATGGCGATCACGCGCCCGCCGCCTTTCTTGATCATCGCCGGCACGAACGCCTTGGCCATGTGGACGTTGTGCAGCACGCACGAGCGGAACTGGCTTTCATAGTCCTCCGGCGCCTGCTCGAGCACGGTCACCCACTTGTATTGGATGACGGCGTTGTTGACGATGACGTCGGCGTCGCCGAGCGCCTCGCGCACGGCGTCGCGCATGGCCAGCACGCCGTCCAAGTCCGTCACGTCGGTTTGCACGGCAACGGCGCGCGCCCCGAGCGCCTCGACGTCGCCCACGATGCGCTGGGCCTTGTCGGCGTTGTTGAGGTAGCTGACGGCGACGTGGGCGCCGCACGCGGCCAGCGTGCGCGCAATGGGCTCGCCCAGCATGCCGGTCGCTCCCGTGACCACCGCCACTTTGCCCGACAGATCGATGTTCATGCTTGTGTGCCTCCCGCGTTGTTCCGCACTTCCGGGTCTACCGGCAACAGGCCTGGTGGCCGCCGTCGACGCGCAGCGTGATCCCGTTGACGTATTCGGCCTCGGGCGACGCCAGGAACACCACGGCCTTGCCGATGTCCTCGGGCGTGCCGAGCCGTGAGCACGGAATCCGCTCGCGCGCCTGTGCGGCGTTCTCGGGCACGGACCAGTGGTGCTCGGTCATCGGGGTGACGATCATGCCCGGCGCCACGGCGTTGCACGTGATGCCGTAGCGGGCGAGCTTGATGGAAGCGCCGACCATAAGCATGCGCAGGCCCGCCTTCGAAGCGCCGTAGTCGACCTGGTTCTCGTTGCTGACGTTCTCGGCGAGGGACGTGATGAACACGACTCGACCGCCTTCGCCGCGCTCGATCATCTTACGCGCGGCCAGTTGCGTGCAGTGGAACGCGCCCGTGAGGTTCACGTCGATCGTCCGCTGCCACACCTCCGGGGTCATCTCGAGGAAGTCCACGAACGGGCAGATGCCGGCGTTGTTGACCAGCACGTCGATACGCCCGAACACCTCGAGGGTCTTGTCGACCATGGCGCCGACCTGCTCGCGGTTCGTCACGTCGCACAAGACGCCCATCGAGTCGACCGCGCCCAGGCCGTCGAGCCCGGCCGCGGCCTTCTCCGCGGCCCCGAGGTCCACGTCGGCGATGACGAGCGACGCGCCCCGCTCGGCGAAGCACTTCCCGATCCCGTAGCCGATGCCGCGGCTGCCGCCTGTGATGATAACGACTTGATTCGGCATAGTCCGCCCCTTCCGTGTTTCCCGCCGGGAAGCTTCTGTGCTAGATTAGGCCAGCTTCGCAAGCATAGTCGGTGTTGTGCCGGAAGTCACGCAAGCCGGGCCGGCGCTTCGGACGGCGGGCTGCGAGCAGTGGGAGGCCAACGTGCAAAGCAACCTGCGCCCATCCCGGTGGCTGTATCCGTGCCTTGTCGCCCTGGCTTCGGGCGCGCTGGCGCCGCCGCCGGCCGCGGCCGGGGGAGTCGAGTCCCTGGGCAACACCGACGGCGTGCTGACCTGGCATTTGGGGACGCTGGAAGCGGGGGCGTCCAAGCGCGAGGCCGTCATCTTCGCCTACGCCGAATCGCACGACGCGCTCATGGCGCTGGTGGCCGAAGCCCGCCGCCAGTGCGAGGCGCTGCCCGACGCGCCCGAGGCGCCGTCCGGCGCGGAGACGCCGGACATGGTGTGGGTCAGGAACGAGGTCACGGACTTCGCGCTTGACAAGAACGGGGCGTTCTTCTGGGAAGGCCGGCGCCAGGCGTTGGCCTGCCCCCAGGGCGGCCAGTTGAGCCGCTTCGGCTACTACTTGCGCTATGACGAGGTCGAACGCCAAGGCGCAGGGACCCCCATTGGCCGGCAGGGGGCGCTGGAGAACCTGCGGGTCATCGAGCCCGTGCGGGCGGTGAACGATCGCGTGGCCACGGGCGTGGTGGAGACGGCCGACCAGCGCCTCCAACTGCGCCTTCGGGCTGTCTCCGGGAAAGGCACGGTTGCGCTCGTCGACTTCTGCGTTGCGAACGTCACCGACCGCGTTGTGGACGGCGTAGAACTCAGCGTCTACGCGAATATCGAGGCCGCCCACACCCACGAGAACAACTACAGCATCCTCGATTCGGAGCTGGCCGGCGTGCTGGTCGTGGACCCGCCGAGCGGCACGTGCGTCGCCATGGCGGGCTGGCATGCGCCCGCTGTGGGGCACGTGGGCGTTTGGGCCTCGGAACAGCAACTGCGCGACGGCGCCGGGGTTGCCATCGAGAAGTGGACGGCGTTTGAAGGCGTGCCGGAGACCTTGACGGAGCGGTTGGCGCGGAGCGCGATACCCCACCCGCCGGCGCCGCCCGTTGAGCCGAAGGAACCGGAGACAGGGACGCTGACGGAAGCCGAGGCGCAGGCCGTTCTCGAGCGCGATTGGCTGTTCCAGGCCGGCGGCGAACGACTCGAGCTGCGGGCCGTGCGCGAGGTCGAGTGGGCGGAGGAGCTTGTGGCGCGTCTCTCCGAGAAGACGGGAACGCGTTCGCTCGCGGCCGAACTGGCGGAGCTGGGCCGGCTGCGCAAGCGGCTGGAGAGCCGGAGGCCCGCAGACACGGCCGCGGCAAAGGACGCCTACCTGGCCGTGCGGCGCGTCAAACGCCGCATCGCCTTTGCGAACCCGCTGTTGGACTTCACCCAAGTGCTTTTCATTGACCAGCCGTACACCCAGGGGGCCGAGTGGCCCCACGAGGCCCGCCACCGCAACGGCATGATGGCGGTGCCCGGCGGGCGTCTGCTCGTGCTGGACGGCCTGCACCCGGGGGGCGCGGTGCGCAAGCTCGCGCCGGAACGACCGGGCAGTTTCTGGCGGCCGGACCTTTCGTTCGATGCGCAGGAGGTGCTGTTCTGCTACAAGGCCCACGACGAGAAGGCCTTTCATCTCTACAAGATTGGCCTGGACGGGTCGGGTCTCCGGCAACTGACCTCGGGCGACTACGACGATCTGGACCCCATCTACCTGCCCGACGGCCACGTCATGTTCTCGACCACGCGCTGCAACACGTACGTCCGCTGCATGCCGTACACCTATTCCTACGTGCTGGCACGTTGCGATGCCGACGGCGGCAACATCTACGTGATCAGCCGCAACAATGAGCCGGATTATCTGCCCACGCTCCTGGACGACGGGCGCGTCATCTACACGCGCTGGGAGTACACGGACAAGGCCCTCTGGCGCATCCAGAGCCTGTGGACCGTGAACCCGGACGGCACGAATACGGCCGTGTACTGGGGCAACCAGAGCGTCTGGCCCGACCTGCTGATCGAGCCGCGGTCCATACCCGGCAGCCGCCGGATCATGTTCACGGGCGCCGCCCACCACAACTGGTTCGCCGGTTCCATCGGCATTCTCGACCCTCTGGAGGGCCGGAACTTCCCGCACGGCCTGACCAAGGTCACGGTGGAGGTGGAATGGCCCGAGTGCGGCAACGGCCCCGTTGACCCCATCGAGACGCCCCGCTACCACCGCGCCGGCGCCTACGACGCCTACAAAACGCCGTACCCGCTCAGCGAAGAAGACTTTCTCGTGTCCGCGCGCAGCGACGGCAAGTTCCGGCTGTACCTGATGGACGTCTACGGCAATCGTGAGCTGCTCTACGAAGGAGCCCACCACATCTGGCACGCCATGCCGATCCGGCCGCGTATACGCCCCATCACCCAGCCCGACCGCGTGGCGTGGCCGGGAACGGGCAAGGAGCGCAGGAAGCTGGAGAACGGCGTGCTCTACAGCGCCAACGTCTACCAGGGCGTCCCTGAGCTTCCGCAAGGCCGGGTCAAGCACCTCCGGGTGATTCAGATGGACGCGCGGACCTACTCGACCTGGACCCGCGACGCCCGGTTCTCGGGACCAGGCGTGTCGATCCTGCAGGACGACGGGGTCAAGCGGATCCTCGGGACCGCGCCGGTCGAGGCGGACGGTTCGGTGCATTTCGAGGTCCCGCCGGGCAAGGCCTTCCATTTCCAGTTGCTGGACGAACACTACCGCGCGTTGCAGACCATGCGGTCGTTCACGGGCGTGATGCCGGGCGAACGGCGCGGGTGCGTCGGCTGCCACGAGATGCACAGCGTTGTGCAGCCCAATCGCTCCGCCCTCGCGCTCCGCCGCGAATCCTCGGCGCTGACGCCCCCCCCGTGGGGCACGGCGAGCATCGGCTACGAGCGGATGGTCCAGCCGGTCCTCGACCAGTACTGCGGGAAATGCCACCAGGGCGAGGGCAAGGGCCGCGAGAAACTCGACCTCACGCTGCGTCCCGGAAACCGCTGGTTCTTCAAGGAGCCGTACATCACGTTGGTCGGGCCGGCGTGGATGGGGCACACGAAGGTGGCCGGGGCGGCCGGTATTGCCGGGGCCATCATGTGCGAGAACTTCGCCCTGAGCGACCCGGACAGCTACGCCACGTTGCCCCCGATGCGGTACTTGTCCTACAACAGCCGCCTCATCGAGCACGCCATGAGCGGCCGGCACAACGGCGTGAGGGTCGACCCCGTGAGCCTGCGGCAACTCATCGGCTGGGTCGACGCCAATTGCCCGTACCGCGGCGATGAGGAGATCCGGGCCATGGCGGACCCCGACTTCCCCGGCATCGATTGGCTCCCCGTCCGGCCCCGCTGCAAGACGGCCCCCAGGATCGAGCGTCCCTGAGAAGCTATCCTGGGTCGAAGGCCAAACAGTGCCGGCACAAGGAATGGGGCGCGTCCGAACAACCTTGAACTTTGGCAGGCAACTCGGGTACCAGTTAGGGTAATTCGTCTGGCCCAACCCGTCGGACCGCGGCGCGCGGTCCGCGAAAGGAGCGCGAAAGACATGGCGGACAAGATTCGAGTGACGGTCTGGAACGAGTTTCGGCACGAGAAGAACAACGACGCGGTGAAGAAGGTCTACCCGGACGGCATGCACGTGGTCATCGCGAAAGCGCTGGCGGCGCAACCTGACATCGAAACGCGTACGGCCACGCTGGACGAACCCGAGCACGGGCTGACCGAAGAGGTGCTGGCGGCGACGGATGTGCTGACGTGGTGGGGGCACACGGCCCACGGCGAGGTCGAGGACGAGATCGTGACGCGGGTGCAAACCCGTGTGCTCGAGGGCATGGGCTTGATCGTGCTGCACTCGGGGCACTTCTCGAAGATCTTTCGGAAGTTGATGGGGACGAACTGCTCGCTGAAATGGCGCGAGGCGGCCGAGAAGGAGCGCCTGTGGAACCTCGAACCGGGCCATCCCATCACCGAGGGCATCGGCGAATACTTCGAATTGCCGAACGTCGAGATGTACGGCGAGCGTTTCGATATCCCGACCCCGGACAAGGTCATCTTCGTTTCCTGGTTCGAGGGCGGCGAGGTGTTCCGCAGCGGCTGCTGCTTCGAACGCGGCCACGGCCACATCTTCTACTTCCGCCCCGGCCACGAGACCTTCCCGATCTACTACAACGAGGACGTGCAGCGCGTGCTGGTGAATGCAGTCCGCTGGGCGCGGGCGCGCGTGGCGCTGACGGACGCCTGCCCGAACGTCAAGTCCATCGAGCCTATCGAGCCCAAGGAGGTCGACTTCGGCAAGGCCGGCAAGGCCGGCACCGCGCCGCAGTAGCGGGCGGGACGTGCGTGACTGAGCACGTTGATTCGGAATTACGCTGACTCTTCGCCGCCTTGCTTAGGAGATGCAAGTAAATGAGTCATCGGATTCCTTTTAGTAGACGCGGCATCCTTGCCGCGTTGGCAAAGCGCCAAGATGGCGCTTCTACGTTACGAATACGATGAGTAATTGTCTTACGGCTCCTTAGGTGCTGGGTTTCGGCTACGCCGGGTCGGCACAAATCTGGGCGCAGCGGGCTCACTCGTGTCGGAGGGCCTCGATGGGGTCGAGGTTGGCGGCGCGGACGGCGGGATACAGGCCGAACAGGATGCCCACCGTGACGCTGATGCCAACGGAGAGGACGAGACTGTAGGCGGTGATCACCGTGGGCATGCCGGCCAGACGGGTGACGATCCACGGTGTGGCCACACCGATGCCGATGCCGATGAAGCCGCCAATGGTGGACAGTACGACCGTTTCGACGAGGAACTGTGCGATGATCTGGTTGCGCCTGGCCCCGATGGCGCGCCGGACGCCGATCTCGCGGGTGCGCTCGGTCACGGAGGCCAGCATGATGTTCATGATGCCGATGCCGCCGACCAGCAGGCTGATGCCGGCGATGGAGCCGAGCACGATATTGAAGGTGCGCTTGAAGGCCTCGGCCTGGCGCAGCAGCGCGAGGGGGACGCTGAGGCGGTAGTCGGCTTTCTTGTGGAATCGCTCGAGCATGGCCGTGATCCCGGCGGCGGTGGGCTCGACGTCCTCGTCGGATTTCACCTGTACGATGAGTTGATGCAGTTCGACCTTGGACATGTCGCGCGAGCCGGAGCTGCGTAGCACCACGACGTCGCCGAACCACGCGCGCGCCATGTTGAGCGGGATGTAGGCGTCGACTTCCTGGTCGGGCGTCTGGATGCTGCCGCCCTGGGCCGCCTCGCTGCGCACGATTCCGATGACCTCGAAGTACTCGCCGCCGATCCGCAGTTCCTGTCCAATCGTGTTCTCGGTGGCGAGCAGCCGGCGTGCGCCGTATTCGGTGAGGACGACGACGTTGGCATGGGCGTCGACGTCGCGCCGCACGAGGGGCCTGCCGGCGATGAAGGGGCGTTGCACCAGGTCGAACCAGCTCGGCGTCGTGCCCACGACGCGCAGCTCGAGCGCGCGTTCATAGAGGCGGCCCTCCTTGCGGACCAGCTTCACGGGGGCCGTGCGTTCCACCGCGGCGAAGGATTCCTTGATGCGGGCCTCATCTTCGTAGAGCAACCCGTAGATGCTCAACCGGGATTGTGTCGTACTGGAGGTGGCCTCCTCTTCAGCGGGCTTGACGGACGTAATGAGGATATTCGTGCTGCCCAGTTTTCGGATCTGCTCGAGCGCCTCTTTGCTGGCCCCCTCACCGATGGACAACATGGCGATGACGCTCGCCACGCCGAACACGATCCCCAGCATGGTCAGCAGCGACCGTAGCTTGTGGAGCATCAATGATTTGATGCCCAGCCGAATGTGGCGCAGCAGTCGGATTCGCCGCATCAGCCGTCTTCCTCGATCCGTGCGATCTTGCCGTCGAGCATGTGGATACGGCGGGTCGCATGGGCGGCGACGTGCGCTTCGTGGGTGACCATGATGATGGTCTTGCCTTGCCTGTTGAGGTCGACGAGCAGGCGCATGATCTGCTCGCCGGTGGCGGTGTCGAGGTTCCCGGTGGGCTCGTCGGCCAGGAGGATCTTGGGATCGTTGGCCAGCGCTCGGGCGATGGCCACGCGCTGCTGCTGGCCGCCGGAGAGCTCGGCAGGGCGATGGCGCAAACGTTCCGACAGGCCAACCTGTTCGGCGATTTCGGCGGCGTGCCGCGCACTGCGCTCCGCTTCCCAACCCAGGTAGAACAGCGGCAACTCGATGTTCTCGAGCACGGTGAGCTGGGGGATGAGATTGAAGCTCTGGAAGATGAAGCCCAGCCGTCGCAGACGCAGGTCGCTGAGCTTGTCGTCGTTCAGCGTGGTCACGTCTTCCCCGGCGACCACATACGTGCCGGACGAGGGGCGGTCCAGGCAGCCGAGCAGGTTGAGCATCGTGCTCTTGCCCGAGCCGCTCGGTCCCATCACCGCGGAGAAGGTCTCGGCCTTGAATGCGATCGTGATGCCTGCCAGGGCGTGCACTTCCTGCTCGCCCATTCGGTACGTCTTGCGTACGTCCTGCAATTCGAGGATGTTGTTGTCCGCTGCCGCCATCGCCTAGGGCCGCCCGCCTTCGCCTTCACCCCTCTCGGAGCGCTGCCGCCGCCGCTGTCTCATCGCTTCCTGCTCTTCCGGGCTCATGTTCTTGAGGCGCTCCTGCATCTCCTGCCTCATCTTCTCCCGCTCCTCCGGCGTGGCGTTCCGGAACCGTTCGAAGCTGGCGCCCCCCGGCGGCCCGCCGAGTCCCTCGCGTCTTCGTTCGTCGTCTCCCGGCGCGTCGCTCGCTTCCGAGGGCGGGCGTTGACGCGGTCGATCGGCGGCCGAAGCCGCGCCCGGCGGCGTCTCGGCCTCCGGCGCCTCCGGCGCTTCGGGAGCT
>Ga0114930_10002272_pt1 | contig 17411 bp, 9 predicted proteins | sample AnhtaG_FD_87300 | JGI IMG/M metagenome (GOLD analysis project Ga0114930, IMG submission 87300) | Deep subsurface microbial communities from Anholt, Denmark to uncover new lineages of life (NeLLi) - Anholt_01485 metaG | ecosystem: Environmental > Aquatic > Marine > Oceanic > Sediment | place... | reverse complement strand
TCTTTGTACAAACCCCGATCTTCGGGCATGTAGCCGATGCGGCGTTTCTTGGCCAGGTCTAGCTTGCCGCCGAAGACGCTGACCGTGCCGGCATCCGGCCTGAAGATATCCAGCATCATGCGGATCGTGGTGGTCTTGCCCGCGCCGTTGGGGCCGAGCAGACCAAAGATCTCGCCCGGCTCGACGGCGAACGAAACGTCGGCCACTGCTTGTGTTTCGCCAAAGCGTTTGGCGAGATGTGATACTTCTACTGTGTGCATTTGAGTTCCTCCTTCGTGTAGGTCTTTATCATACTCATTATACAACAGAAAACCCCCCCAGACGCAACGGCCATCTGGACGATTTTTGGATTGGACAGGTGTTCAATCTTTTTCTCGGTCAGGTGACCAATTCTATCTTGAGCCTGCCGAAAGGTTGAGCCGCAGGGTGGTTTTGCCAAGACCAGCCGGGGCGGAGATGAGCGTCAGCTTGCGGTAAAGTCCCGCGTTCAGCCGCTCAACCAACTGCTCGTTTGGCAAAAGCGAAAAGCCACTTGTGCGGTTGACGCAGGTGGCTTTTTCTCTTTCAGCCCTTTGCAGATTATGCGCCGGAAACATGATTGGGGAGAATCGCTGGTCGTGTTTTCCATAGCTGGGGTTGTGGCCTTTGAATACAGCGCGGTCTGCTCCAGTCAGGGGTTAGCCCCTCAACTACGCTTTCAGCATGATTCTTTCTGATACACCCGCCCCAGCGACTCCGCCCCCAACGCCAGCAAACGCTCATTGGCCGGGTGATCCAGTGTGTGCGCTTGCTTCCCCCACCCCAGCACTTCCTGCGCCAACTGCTCTGTCTTGCTGCCCTGGTTCAGGCGAGCAGCACGTTCTGTTCAGCCCACGCAGGGCGGCGGGACAGCTCAAATAGATCCAGCGCTATCCACCGCCTGTTGCCCCCTTGGGCGAAGCCCCGTGCCTCGGCATCTGCAATCGCTTCCTGCAGTTGTTCCACGCGATAACCAGGCCGATTGTGCTCCCACAGTGGGTGCGTCACGATCATCGCTCTGTCCCATTTGACGCCACCGGGCAAGGTGCCGAATTGGGCACGCTCCCAGCCAAAGTCCTCGCAGAAGCCGTCGACCAGTTGTTCAGCGATGCCAGTCCAATAGCTGGACAGGTCAACCAGCCTGTCGCCGGCTGCCAGGTGGGCCATGTCGAGAGCCAGCCTCCAGTCCAGCAAGCTGTGATAGGCCATGTTGCTGTAATCGCGCAGGCAGTCGTAGCACGAGCTATCGCAGCCCTGGCCATCCGGGCCGTGTTCTTCAAGGCCATACCCCACGAGCATATAGTCGAGGGTATCCTCGAACACAGCAGGACGCCCAAGGTAAGTGGCGTACCCTGCGCCATTTTCCAGGGAGTCACTAAGAAACACCTCAGCCTCTATCTCGTTTTCCCACAGAAGCGTACGAATCCCCGCTCGGATCTCTCTGGGATCGACGTCGAGCCGCTTGGCCGCCGCGCTGCGGAGGAAGAAGGCAAACGAATACCACGCTGCCCGCCGGCTGGGACGCATTGGGCGGAGAGCGATGCCTCGGGCCAGGTTGTTCCTGTCAATGCCGACCAGCAGCACGTCGGTCCTGGCGATGGACGCCAAAGCTCTCACCTCGGAGATCGCCGTGTTGTCCAAGGGCGGCACCCGGTGTGGGTTGGGGAAGGCGTCCTCAACAACCCAGCCAGACCCATCGCGGAGTCGCTGAAAAGTAAACATGTTGCCATTGTTATCATTGATGGCATAGACGGCCTGGGATTCAGCCCACAGCCTCGTGTTACGCAGCACGGTCCATTCAGGCAGCGGGATGGGCGTGGCCGCAAGGCGGGCGTGACTAGCCCTGGGCGTCCACTCGAAGTGGCCATCGAACCGCCGCCCTCGGCTGAAGTCAGTACGAAAGCCACGGGGCTGAGCAAGGTGCAGCCTCCTATATTGCTCGTGGTCGCTACAGACAGGGCACGCAACGACGTGGTCGTCAGGCTCTGTGTCCAGAGCGCGACAGTGGCCACACATACCCACTTCCAATGACTCACCCAGCGGGTTGGAGTCAGGGACGACGGTATTACCCTGAGGCGCGTAGTCAGCCACACCGACCGCCGTGTGGATTGCCTTATCCTTGACCGTCTCCGACCCGGGCGCGAACTGGCTGATGGCGATATCCAGGTCGCGGTCTACCACACCTCGAGTCGGCGGCCAGGGGTAGGCTCGCCGAGGCTGGCTATGATAGAGCTTACGCACTCGTGTCGGAAAGCCGAACATAGGGAGGAGGCCTTGATGAGCGAGTCGTTCACTGAGATCTTGTTGAGTGAGAATGGGGTTCTCTACAGCCCCGTCGATTTCGATCACCAAGTCATGGCTCGCATACGCGACGAGCTCGTTTGCTCTCGCCTGCATCCCCCCGGGTGCCTGCCGCAGCAGGGCCGTCGTAATCTGTCGTATCTGGTCTTGATGCTGCCGCAGCCAGTCGGCAACAGCCTGCCTCCGGGCTTGCCAGTCGGAGACGTTCCCAAACTGGCCATGCACGTTGGCTCCGCCAGCTTCGGTAATGCCGTCGAGGTGGTCCTGGAAGGCTCGCCGCAGGGCCTCCGCGTTGAGGACACGGCGCACGATCTCGAAGCGCTCCAGGTCCAGATAGGGCTGCGGTGGAGGGTCGCTGGTGATGCGTTCGGCGTTCTGGAAGTAGAAGTCGTCGTGTGTCCTGCCGCGGCAGACTGTCAGGGCGGCCGAGAGAGGCGCATCGCGACGGCCAGTACGGCCCACACGCTGCTGGTAATTGAAACGCCTAGGGGGCATATTAGACATCATCACAACCAAGAGCGGGCCGATGTCCACACCTACCTCCATCGTCGTGGTCACGCTGAGCAGATCGATCTCCTCGACGGCGCGTATCTCGTTGTTCCACGCGATACCCTGGAACAGCCGTTGTCTAGCCAGAGCATCCTCGGTGTTTGACTGGCCTGTGAGCTCTTCACAGTGAAGTCGGACGGCGGTCTCGTCTGCCTGAGCGAGGTAGCGATAGTACGCGCCTGTTTGACTTGTGACGTCGTGGGCGGGGATACCTTCAGGAGGCAGCGGCGCGCGGCAGTCGGGATCGGTGCAGATACCGCCTACCGGGTGAAGGTGGCGCCGCCGGCACTGCGTGCATTCCCACACGAGGTCCCCTCCAACCCGGACGTAGAGATTGGGAGCCAGGAGGAGGTAACTCTGCATAGCCGTTGACTGCTCAAGAATCGTTTGCACGACGTCGGCCAACGTATCGCCGTTTATGCCTGCACGATGAGCCACGGCCTCCCAGTGCCGGCGGACATAGCCAGGAGCTGTCGGAGAACCATGTCGGCCATCATCGGCGAACCGGTAGCGGGCGCCCAAGATGCGGAGTGTCGCCTCGCACACCTGGCGAACCAAGGTCTGGTCTAGCCCTTGTAGCAGTGGCTCCATTTCTAGGGACGGGTCGAAGGTGCACACACCGAGGCCCAGCGACTCGAAGTCCCCCTGCATGCCTGTGGCAATCACTCGCTCTAGGTTGTTCAGAAGCTCTCTGGCCATTCGCACCAGGTGGCGCTCTCCGTCTGTCGAGAGATCGCCTGGCTGCCTGCGGCGCGGTGGGTCGTCAAAGTCATAGAGATGCGACCAGCGTTGCGGATCGGGGTTGCCGGTCTCGCGGAACGATTGCATCTGTGGGTCTGGACCGGCAGGGTTGATACCCAGACGCACTAATTCGTGTTCGACCTGGTCACGGATGGCGGTCAGCCTCACCGCCGTTCCCACTCGGTTCATTGCCTCTTGTGCTCGCGCCTGCTGCTGCGCATTGGCTGTTCCAGCCAAGACGCGAGTGATAGCCAGGGCGTCAAGGGGGTATTGGCCCTCGAACGCCTCGGCCACCTGAAGCTCCTGAGGTGAGAGTTGCTCTCCCCGCTCGCGGCGGACGTATGCCCCCACCCCTCTTCCCGCCTGTTCAGGCACCCGTGAGGCCAGTCGGCGAACGACGTCAAGGTAGTGATTCCACTCAATGCCGGCACCCAGCTTTGCGGCATCTTGCCGGCTGTCGGAGAAGAGGACCAGCTTGCGCGTTTCTGGAGACGGTAAGCTGGCCAACATCGCGTCGGCCAGGACTTGGTTTACCTTGGAGAAACCGGTACGCTGCCGAGCTAAGGGTGATCGCGTACGAGCGGGGTCGGAGACGTCGAGCCTATTGTTGCCCTCGCGGTTATCCCCACAACGGGGACATTCGATGGGCAGGGCGGGAATCTCCGCCAGTTCCTCCTCGTTGCGGCAGGATACCCGAAAGAGCCAACCGGTGTGTCCGTCGGGAACGATGGCCACGCGAGCCGTGGCTGGGTTGAGGGTCGCGCGGGCAAAACTGAACGTGTATCGTCTTGTGCCGCGTGTCCAGCTCTCGGTCTGGGGCACCTGTCGCTGGGGCCAGAACACTGCGTAGTTGTGTGCGCGTCTGGCGAGCTCGGCGACGTCAGGGAGCTGCTCTAGGTTGGGCAGATCGGGAAACAGGAATCGGGCGTTGGGGTCATTTGGATCCGGGCTGGTATACCCCCCCAGAAATACCTCGCCACAGGTCTGGCAATAGAGCATCTCCAGTACGCGGGCGCCGCACGGACAGCGTATCCGGGGCCCCAGGTATAGCTTTCCAACAGGGCGACCGTCTGTTTGGAATTTGGCCGGCACTTCACCGCAGGCGGGATCGGCACAGGCCCACACGCCCTGAACACTGCGAAAGAAGTAGTGGATCCTCGTGGGTAGCAGGGGCCTGGGGCGACCGGTGTTCTCATCCACCACCCGGGCAGCGCACAGCGCCATCAGCAACCCAGCCACGGACTCACTCAGAGACGGTGCGTCTTCCTGCAGCCCGAAGACTCTCGTACCCAGTTCCTTGAACTGCCTGGTCTGAAGTCGGGTGTCCTCCAGACTGGCGGCGATCAGGGCGGCTGGACAGCCTGTTTCCTGGAGAGCTGTGCCGAGAAGAAACGCCGGGTTGGTCTCAGGATCGGTTGTGCCGAGTTGCCCGGCCAGCCAGCGAGCTGCGGTCCCCAGGTCCCCATCCTCCGCGATGGCCTGACCGTAGAACTCGGCAAAGAGAGCGGCGTGATCGTCGAGTGAAGGAGTCTCATCTGGCTGTGGTAGCATCCGCTCGCCGGTGATGATGTTGAAGCGGTCGGGTGGGGTACCGAAGAACTCGCCTACATATTGACGGCCCGCGGGATCGTCGTCGAGGGAGGCGCTGGTGGCGATGAAGCGTACCTGGTCAGGCCTCTCCCACAGACCCAAGCGCAACAGGAGATTTCGTAGGAGAAGTGCCACCTCTGTACCGGGCGTACCGCGGTACACATGCAACTCGTCGATCACCACGGTAAAGACGTTACGCCTGTCCTGCGCCAGCCAGTCTCGGGTGCTCTCGAACATCCCCTGCTCCAGGTCGCGCATTAGCATGATGTTCAGCATAGAGTAGTTGGTGACGAGGATGTCAGGCGGGTGCTCCTGCATGTCCCATCGGGCGATCATCTCGCCACCATCCACGCGCGGGCAAAAGTATCGCAGGTCTGGGTTTATCTGGTCTGCCTGAGCGCGGTGGGCGGTGTCCTCAGCAGCTCTCATAGCGGCCTTCAAGTTGTTGCGCTTGTAGCCGCGGTCCTCGCGCCCGGAGACGGGGGTTCTGCCTGTGTAGCGGCCGAAATACAAGCGGTTGCCATTGCGGTGAGTGTCGAGCCAGTCGTGGGCGTCAGGGCTGTCGAGTGCCCGACGAAGCCGCTGCATTTGGTCCTCCACCAGCGCGTTCATCGGGTAGAGGATCAGGGCTCGTATGGCTGCGGGCCGGGTCTCGTGTTGTCGTTGCGGGACGCGAGTTGTACCGCGTTCACGCCACCAGCGCCAACCCGGCGGGCGTGGCCCAGGGGCAGACCAGCCAGCAGATTCCTCGACAAGTTGGGCCACAATCGGCAGTAGGAAGCACTCTGTCTTTCCTGACCCTGTGCCAGCGGTCACTACCACGTGTCTACGTTGCTGAACCGACTGTATCGCCTGGGCTTGATGGGTGTACAGCGGTAGATCGGCCGAGAACAGACCGCAGGCGGCGAACGAGGCGAAGTCGTCGGACAAGTCGAGCCGTTGGGCGATCTGGGCCAGGGTAGCCCCGGAGGAAGTGTATGGCGGGACGACCTCGACGAAAGGTTTTCGGTATATCCTGCGTTCCGACATCAGAAGCTGGTTTCGTTCGGCCATCAGACAGTCGTGTCTGAGAGCGAAACGGCTTTCATAGTACATCACATAGAGCTTCAACAATCGCTGAAACACGCCATACGGATCGTTCAACGGCTCATACCTCCAATCTTTGCTCCAGGGCGATGGCCAACAGGTGGGCGACATGCTTGGCCACGCCGCCATAGATATAGCTGATCGTGCCTCCAGGCCTAGCGACGACAGGAAGCCGTCCTGACGAAAGAGTGGCGGCGCGGGCGTGGAGGGGGGGCATACGGGCAATCTTCGGCACCCGCAGCTCGCAGCGGACGGGATCATAACTCAGCACGTTGCGCCCCACATGGGCGAGCCAGGTGTACATCCCGATCTCTCGCGGGACACGCAGCAACTGGCCGTCTCGTTTCAAACGATACTCGGGGCGGAAGTAGGCGTATTGGTAAAGACCGTCGCCGGCTGGCCGTTCGACCTCCCGCCAACGAAGTTGCTCTGCATCGAATGCCTTTACCATGTAGCCCAGCGGCTCCCAGCCTGATTCGCAAAGAGTGAGCCAATGCTGCAGCCGCGGCAGGCTGCTGGCCAGCCGGACTGGCACGTTTAGCGCAAGGGGGATGCCCACGCACTCAGCAATAGCAGCCAGCATGTCCTGGCCTTGGGCCCAGATGATCACCACAGCCGGACCATCTTCCTGTGCTTCCATCTGGATATTTGCCCCCATTTCATCGACAGCCGCGGTCAGAGACCCGAGCAAAGCCTGGCTACGGCCTCCGCAGAGGACAGCTGTGGCCCCCTCCCCGCCAGGCAGGGCTACCAGTATCTCTGGACAGGCTGCCCACGCCATGTCGTCGAAGAACGTGAACTCGACGTGACCCAAGAGGCTGAGGTCACGGGCCACCATGCTGCGGTATGGCTCTTGGTCCAGGTCGGCCAAGTGATCCAGACCGTCGCGGAAGATCTTCCAGTCGCCGGTTCCGAGTTCTGTGAGATACTGAAGCAGGAGATCGTAATTCATCGCTGGTCCTCTAGGAGAGCGCTGGCAACGGCGCGGTAGGTCTCCCAGACGTCGCGCCATGCCCCCGTGCCACCGACGGCTCGGTATCCCTTTCGAGCCCACCTCAGCCACTCCGCAAGCTGGTCAATGTCGGCGACAGTGCCTTCAGCTGGAGCTGGTATGCCAATCGGGCAGAGGCGCTTGCGACGCTTGGGCCCAACACCGATCACCCACTGGGCATTGAAGGGCACCTCAACGGTCATCTGTCCCCACAAGAGTCCCAACTGGCGCACGAACCAGTACGGGTACTCGCATTGTACCGTGTACTTGGCGATCTCGCCTGGCTGTCTGCCAAGGATGACATAGTAACGGCACCCACCTCTGAGGACAACGCGGCTGGTTCTCCAGTAGGCCGGCTCGTCGGGCACGCCCCAAAGCCGCGCTCCCTCAATGGCTACAGTGCCCTCTTGGGCGAGGGACTGTTGGTCAGCCGGTGTCGGGAACAGTGAGACGGGTACGAGATGCCTCCCCTCGCGGTGGAAAGTGTGACCAAGCGACATTCCTTGAGAGCGCGCCACCCTGTCTGTTCTCCCTGCGCGCAGCTCGAATCGGCGGCGGCGGATACCCGCCCTGATCTCGTGCTCACCCGGTCCCAGGCCCAGCCCGGGCAGGTCGACGACACCGCTGCCAAATGGTAGGTGAGCAACCTGCCTCTCGTCCACCTCAACGGTAACCTCGATTTCCTCTGCCGTAGCGATGATCACCTCAGGCTCTCCCCCACACAGCCATGTGCCGGTGTCCAATTTCAGTCCGCCTCTGAACTGAATACCGGGGTACACCAGGGGCACTAAACAGTCGAGTGCCTCTGGTACCTCGGCGCGCTGAGCTATCTCAATTACCTGGACATCCAAGATGCAATTCCACGAGGGTGGCAGTCCCTCGTTACCCGGTGCCCGCCGCCAGCCCTCTTTGGCGTACTGCTGCAAGTATTCCTCTACCGCAGCGCTGTGTTCGTGCCTGCACAACACTGCGTACGTCTCACCTAGGTTGACGCGGTCGCATGAGAGCCATCCGCCTAAATCGCTCTTGCCTCCTAGTGGAATAACGTTGCCCGGTAGGAAGGCCAGCGCACACGCCTCGCCGGTGAGCACCAAGCCCTGTTCGAGGGCGCGGTGTGCGAGATCCGAGGACAACGGCTGGAACCACGGCAGTCCCTGCAGCCGGTGGAGTTCGACGACGTGGTCACCCTTCCGATACGGCCCGTCGGGCACACCGTCAGGGGCCCGCGGGTACAGATCGCACTGAAACCGGTATCCCCGGTCAAACACCTTCAAACGCAGATCTATCGTGGCTCGACGACGACCGTGGACATCGATCGAAAGACCATCCCACAAGCGCAGCTCAAGACCGGCGATGGCGGCCGCGCGACGTACAAGAGACTCGTCTCTCAGTACGGCCTTCCCCTGGTCGCTGAACCTACAGGTCGTTCTGCGTACCCATCGCTGCAAGCTCGCTACCAGGCTATCTGTGTCAATCTCCTCATGGGGCGGTAGACCTGCCCATCGGAAGAAGTCCGGGAGCTTCTCCCTGTCCGTCTGGCGCAGCAGACACTGAGACATGGGACGAACTATGTGCCGGAACCACTCCCCGTGCCACTGTGCCGTGGGCTGACCGAAGGCGCCATTGTTGCGCTCAAGCCATTCATTCAGGTTGTTCCACAGATGGGTGACAGGGTCTGGCAACTGTCTCAACTCTAGACCAAGCACCTCGCCGAGCCGGTGATAGTAGTTGTGGCTGCCGATTTGAAGCGCGGGGTCGGGGTGCATACGGGAAGCAGCTAAGACAAGAGCTCCCAACAATCCCACAAAGGGAGGAGGCAGCGTCGGATCGGTTTGAACCTGCCGTCGCCATTGCCTGGCGGCCCACAGAAACCCGGAGAATGGTCTTCGACGAGGCATCCAAGACCGAACCGCTTGAACGAACGACTCCTCTGCTTCGGATGGGGCAACGCCCAGCCGCGGCGCGATCTTGCGAAGGCTGTCCGTGTCAACACAGAGGTACGCAGGCCGGTGGGCTGCGGCGGGCCCGTAGAAATACTCCGCCAGGGCCTGGTTCCAGGCCTCGTAGTCTACTTGCTGTTCTGGTTGCCCTCGTTGCACGTTCTGATCTCCGGGTGTCGCTAGTATACCGCAGGCTGTACGCTGGTCACACCGATGGGGCAGAGAATGATGCAGGTCTGCCGATTCCGCACAGGACTATTGTAGCACAGATTGTTGGTCTTTGGATTCCCGTTATGCTGCACTCGCTGGTGGGTCTGTGTGCCTTCCAGGTTGCGGGCGAAGCGCTCCACCAACCCCTCGACCTCGGTTTTGGCGTCAGCGTAGGATACGGTCATTTTGCTTTTCCCCAGATGACGTAAGAGTGATGCTTGACGAAGTATAGTATACTAGATTCCGCCTCCTTTGGCAACACAAGAAGCACGCGGTTGACGCAGGTGGCTTTCCCTCTTGCATCCCTTTGCAAATCACGCGCCGAAAACACGACTCCAGAGCCTCGGTGCTCAGTCGAGCCGATGACATAATCTTACCACGTTTCATCCATTCTTGCAGCACTGCTAAACTGGCCTGAGCGCAACCACACTAAAAACTCCCCGGCACATCGGCCAACTGGGGAGTCTTGGGACTGGATAGGTGGCTCGTCTTTTCCCTGGTCAGGTGACCAGCAGATTAGCTGCCCGAGAACCTTTTCCAGGTCGAGCTCGATGCGATTAACAGAGGGTAATAGCAGACCCAGTCTACATTTTCATTCTCCTCTTCCGCTTTGCGCCTTCGTGCCCTGGTGGCTAATTTGAGCGTTAGATGGTTTGAGCATCGAGCAGTTCAACCGCGGCGGCGATTATACATTGGCCTGCCTCTCGTGTCAAACCTGTCAGCCGCCCGATTGCCCACCTCTTCCAATCGGGCTATACTCCAGCCGGAGGAGATGGGATGAGGGCGAATTGGAGGAAGCTGCTGGGCAGAATAGGGGTGGGGGCCATCCTCACCTGCCTGCTCTTGAATTGCAGGGGCGGTAAGGTCATCGTGTGGGAGGCAGATGGGGCAGAGATGGTTTTCGTCCCGCGCGGCGAGTTCATCCGCGGCAGCCGGGACGAGGAGATTGACCTGGCTCTGCGGCTCTGTCTCCAGAACCGGGGGACATGCACCCGGCAGCGGTTCAAGGACGAGGGCCCGCAGAGAAGGGTCTATCTGGATGGCTTCTACATTGACCGGCACGAGGTGACCAATGGCCGGTACAGAAAGTGCGTCTCAGCCGGTGCTTGCCGGCCGCCCCTCATCGACTCCTCCCGCATGCGTTCCAGCTACTACACCGATCCCCGCTACGCTGACTACCCAGTGATCTATGTCAGTTGGCAGGATGCGGATGAGTACTGCCGCTGGACGGGCAAGCGGCTGCCCATTGAGGCGGAATGGGAGAAAGCGGCACGTGGGACGCAAGGGCGCAGATGGCCCTGGGGGGACAGTTGGGATCCGGAGAGGCTCAATTCCTGGGTCGCTGGCTCCCACGATACCACACAGGGAGGGAGCTATCCTCGGGGGGTCAGTCCCTACGGAGCTATGGACATGGCGGGCAATGTCTGGGAGTGGGTGGCCGGTTGGTACGAATACGGCTACTACGTCCGCGCCCCTGACCAAAACCCCCGTGGCCCGCTCCATGGGAAGACCAGGGTGCTGCGGGGAGGCTCCTGGATCAGCGACAGCCAGTACACCCGTACCACCTATCGCTTCGAGCGCCCGCCCGACTACCGCACCGCCAACTTCGGCTTCCGCTGCGCCAGCTCACAGCCTTCACCAGCCCTCCGCGGGAGGGAGGCCCTGCTCCATCGCTGAACTGTAATCGCTCCCCTCCAGCAAGCCTCCTTCCTGGGCGATGGCCTGCTGGACCAAGGCCAGGCAATCCTCCAGCGAGGCCTCGATCTGCTGTGGACTGAAGCGCATCACTTTCCATCCTGCAGCAGCCAACTCGTAGTCGGCTGCAGGACGCTCCCGCAGTCCACTGCCCTCCCCCAGAGGTCCTGATCCACCGCACAGGATGGCCACTTTGCCCCGCCGACAGAGGGCGGCGAAGTCTATGAGGTATGCTTCATCCCCCTCCCGCAGGAACACCCGGCGTTCAACTCGAATCTCATTCCGCTTGAAAGCCTCCCAAAGTCGCTCCTCTTCCTCGCTGCCAAGCCACAGGTCGTTGATCTCCCCGGCGGAGAGCAATCGGGCCAGGGTGGTGGGGATGAAGGTGATGCGCCGCAGCCGCTGGCTGGGGATAGAGTGTGGCAGGCGTTGGAGGGGACCAATCTCGATCTTGTAATACCAATCGTCGGCGCGAGGATGATCCGCCTCCTGGGGCAGCAGGTCCCAGCGTTGCACCAGGTGGACCCGACGGATGGACGCGTAGTAGTTGACTGCCCAACCCTCCTCACCGAAGGCTTTGGTCTGATAAAAGGCCAGGTACTCGGCCCCCAGGCGACGGGGGGCGTGCTTCACCGGGATGCGGTACCAGCCGTCCTGGCGTGCGATTTCGAAATCGCGCTGGTTGTTCATGACTGCCACCAGCACTGGGGCTTCTTCGGGCGCTACCTCTTCGGCTTGCCAATCTGATCGCAATTCCTCCATTGTGCTGTCCCTACACCAGTCGCCGAGCCATATCCGGCGCGAAGCGGGCCATATCCTCCCGCAGCCGCAACAGGGCCAGGTCCCGGGCCTTGACCTCCAGCATCACATCGAAGTCCGGCAGCTCTGTACTCCAAGCGGCACGCAGAAAATCGGTGAAAGCGAAAGGGTCCACGTAGTCGGCGTGCTGAGTGGGCTGGGGCGCTCGGGTTCGACGGCGCACCCGATCGCTCATCGCATCGCGCTGCTCGATGACCACCATCGCCGTGCGGGGGGAACTGAAATGCACCTTGGGGGGCACGTTCGCTGGCCAGGTGGCCAGGCAGCAGGCGAGTGCTTCGACCAGGCTCATCCCTTCTGGGTTGTTAGAGCGGAAGTGGAGGTAGTCGAAGGTCAGGGGAAGGCCGGTCCGCCCGTGGATCCACAGGCAATCGTCCACCGAGAAGCGGTGATCGTCGTTCTCGACGGCCAACCGGCGCCGCGCCTCCAGGGACAGCATCTCTACCTGCCGGACGAATCGCTCCCTGGCAGCGCGGTGATCTCCGTACACCCCACCCACGTGGAGCACTACCACCGCTTCTGGCCCCAGCCCCATTGCCCCCAGCAGCCGCGCCTGGTGGATCACCTCCCGCCGAGCTCGCTCGGCCAACTGTTCCTCCGGAGCGTTCAGCACCACGTACTGGCCGGGGTGCACTGAGAGGCGCACTCCATCGGCCCGGGCTATCTCCCCTACGGCAGCCAATTCCCGCTGGCACTCCGCGATCTGGTTGTGGAACTGAGGGAAATCAGGATGGGTGGCGTAGGGGGCCAGCTCGGGGGAAAGGCGGTAGAAGTGAATCTCCTGCTGCCGGAGGTAGCCCAGGGTGTCGCGCAGGTAGGCCAAGCTCACGCTGAGATGAGGATCGTTCCGCCAGCGCCGCGTGTCGTGCGATTTGAGCCCCGCCACGTCGAGCACTTTGACGGGAAAGCCGAGGTGGATCATATGGTCTGATTTACATCATCGGGGCAGCCAAGCAACTGCCGGACAAGAGCTCATAGTCAGAGGCTTCACTGCCAATCCTCGTCCTCCCAAGGGAAGGGCTCATCAGACTCCATAAGGCGACCCAACATGCGCCGCATGATCTCCTCGGGACTCATCCGGTCCCAGCCCTCTAATTTCTCCATGGCCTGCCAGCTCTTTTGGAAGGGATAGCGGAATATCTCCACGCCCAGTTCATCGCGCAGGGCGTGGTAGCGCTTGCTCACCGTCGCCCCACTGACCTCGCAAAAATCCCCTACCTCTGCCTGGGCCCGCCAGTCGAAGTACAACAAGTGCACCAGGTACACCATGCCGGCCGCCCAACTCCCAGGCTTGCGCAGGGGACTAACCTGCCCCTGGGTGAGGAGGATGTAATCGTCCCATAACTGTCGGGCTCGGGTGACCATGGCCGGGGAACACCCTTCCACTTCCAGTCCCTCCACGAAATCCGCTTCGATCTCTTGCAGCACAGGAGACTTCATCTCTGCGGTGAGGATCAGCCCCAGCTCTTGCCGTAGCTTCCACCAGTCTAGGCCCCCAGCCTCGTAGAGATGCTCCTCTATCTCCTCGTCGAAGACGCTCTCCAGCCAGTTGAGGGCGCGGAGGGCAGGCTGCGCCCGATCCACTTTTTCGAGCAGGGATCTAGGCTGCTCTTGGGTCGACACCAGGTCCGACAGGCCAGCGGGGATATCCAATTCCGTTTCCTGCAGGAAGGAGCACAGTTTGACCCACTCCGACAGGGCTGGCTGTGGGGCAGCCGGTGGAGTTGCGGTCCCTTCCAGGACATCCAACCAGGTCTCCTCCTCCCACTCCAACACCTCATCCAACAGCTCCGTGCCCAGCACACTGTCCAGGCTGGCGGCTATCATTCCCAGCAGCAAGGGGTGCTGATCTGATGGCACACCCCTTTTCCCCAGGCTGGCTGAGGCAGCCATGGCCCACTGCCACACCTCCTCATCGGCATATATCTGGGCCAGCAGCCAGGCTTGGCGGCGCAGCCTGTCGCGCAGGAGGGCACGGCGCTCTTCGTCCACCATTGACTCCGCCCCCTGGCGCAGCATCTGCAGCATCTTCGGCCTGGATGTGTGTGGCCGCCAAAGGAGGCGGCGATGTCGCTCTGCAAAGGCCTGGATCTCTTCGCGGTTGAAGAACCAGGACTCCATCTCCTCCAGGGTCAGAAGCTCAATAGAGTCGGCCAGCAGCTCGGGATGGGCAGTGATGTCCACCTCTTCCACCGGCCATTCCTCTACAGGTCGAGAGTCCTCGCCGGCCAGCAGCTCCTCCCAGGCGAAGTATTCCAGCGACAGCCGCCGCCCAACAGCGAGGGCCTGCTCGCAGGCGCTCTCCACTGCCTCGCGGCAGCGCTCCAGGCGGACCTCGACGGCGGTGACCCCCTTGCTGGTCAGCTCGTCGAGCATCTGCTCGAACTCCTCCTCGGCCATCATGTCGGCTCCAAAGCAGTCCTTGAGCCCCTCATGATCGGTGAACATCATGTCCGCTATGACCAGATAGCCATCGAAGCGCTTGCGGGCCACGAAGGCGATCTGCCCACCAGAGCCGTCAATGGTGGTCAGCCAGCAGGAGTGCAGGGGCCACTGGGCATCGGCTAGGGCCGGCATTTCTAGGATCAGCTCGGTCCCTGGCACACTGGCCCGCATGGTGAGATGGCCGGCCACCTTGCCCGCCTCCTGGCGGATCATCTCTGTGGGACCGTATCGAGCCAGCTTCTCCAGCCAGGGAATGGCCACCGCTGCCCGAAGCATGTTCAGCCCCTCAATGGCCGCCAGTGCAACTGCCTCTTCGGACATGTGGAGGGCCGCCCGCAGGGGGAAAAGCACACGGGGATCCCCCATCTCCGCCAGGCGATAGATCATCTCTGGTCGCTCTTCCAGCGGCACGTGTTCCGCTAAGACATTGAGAAACTGGGCCAGCTCTGAGGCTTGCCTGAAGCTCTCCAGGAGATTTGCCTGTGAGCGGCGGGCTACGGCCTCCGGGTCACGCAGCCGCCGATACAAGGCCTCCAGATCAATCGGCGCCTCGAAGCGCTGGAGCACGCTGAATATGCTGAGCTTGCACCAGTCGTCAAGGGTGGGGTCATCGAACAGTTCAAGAAGGGGTCGCACGACACTGCGATCCTCCAGGGCCATGAGCAGATCGGCGGCTATGACGTGGGTACTCTCATCAGGGTCGCTGATCATCTTCAGTAGGCGGGGAAGCACCCGCTCCTTGGATGAGCGGAAGCGCTCAATGGCTTGCTCCCCTTCATCCATCCTCATCTCACCGCTGACAAATCGCTGGAGGGTGACCTCGATCTCTGCGTCGCTGAGTGCACCTTTTTCTCGTTTGGCCATTTGCTGCACTCCTTTGCCTGCACAAGATCGGGCACAGGTGTCATTTCGCCGCTGACTGAGCGGCTGGTTGGATCGCCTCTGGCCGTGCTGGGCTGATCTGGCCCGCCTTCACCGACAGGCAGCAGGCGCGGGCCAGGAAGTGGGGCTGGTAATCCTCCCAGTTGCTGGTGGTGAGGATAGCCTGCTCGGTTCCATCCAACAGGCCCATGAGGGCCGCCCGGCGCATGCTATCCAGTTCCGACATGACGTCATCCAGCAGCAGGATCGGCTCCTCCCCCCGCTCCTCAAGCATGAACGCCCACTCAGCCAGCCGCAGGCTCAGGGCTACGGTGCGCTGCTGCCCCCGTGAGCCATAGATGGTCATATCCACCCCATTCACCAGGAAGTGGATATCATCCCGCTGGGGGCCAATGAGAGTCACTCCTCGTTCTACCTCCCGCTCCCGCAACTCGGTGAGCCGAGCTCGGAAGGCAGCGGCGATGGCGGAGCGCTCCAGGCCGGACCAGGCCCTTCGTCGGTTCTGGAGCGCGTCGAAGGCCAGCGGGAGCTGGTAGTTGAGTGGCGGTGCGTGGGTGGGATCGAAGCTGAGCGCATAGCTCAGCCGGAGTCGCTCCTGACCACCGGTGAGCTTTCGATGGAAAGGCTGGCTAAGCCGGTCGAGGGCATCCACAGCCTGCCAGCGCCGGGCCATGAGATAGGCTCCGGGTGAGGCAAGCTGTTCATCCCACACCTCAAGCTCTCCGCGGCTACCTCGCCCCCGGCGCAGGCGGCGCAACAGGAAATTGCGCTGGGTGAGTGCCGCATTGTAGCGGCGGAGGGACCGACAGTATTGACTATCAAGCTGGCAGAGGGCGATATCCAGAAAACGGCGGCGGCCCTCGGGAGGGCCATCCACCAGGTCAATGTCCCGGGGACCGAAGAGGACGACCAGCAGCTCGCCCAGGAACTCCGTGGGCCTCTTCTGGACGCCATTGAGTTCGATCTGCCTGCGCAGCCGGAACTCCTGGCCATTCCCCATTGGTTCCTTCATGAGGGTCATGGTCACCTGGCAGGGTGAGCCCTGCCGCTGAACCCGGCCCTCCAGTCGCGCATGGGGCAGCACCTCCTCATCGGCCAGCCAGTTGATGAGCTGCCGGTCGGCTGAAGCGTGGGGTGAGCGGGTGGTGACCAGGTAATGGATGGCCTCCAGAAAGTTGCTCTTCCCCTGCGCGTTGCCCCCCTGTAGGATCACCACCTGGCGGGGAAGGGAGAGCTCCAGTCGCGCATAGTTTCGGAAATTCGTCAGAGAGAGGTAAGTGAGGTACATTTCATTTCATCACTGACCTGAATGTCGTCCCGCTGCGCTGCATTATATCATGTTCCGAAGAGGGCAACAACCATGAGCTTCACGACAAAAGCCCGGGCCTTTCGACCTGGGCTTTGACTCATTGCGGCTCGGTGAAGAGCCGAGGAACCTCATTGAATGGCACTGAAGCTAGGCTGGAGCAGGGGCGCCAACCAAGGCCTGGAACTCCTGCTCTTCCAGAGTCTCCACTTCGATCAGCCGTCGAGCCACTGCCTCCAGCCTGTCCCGATAGGTGGTCAGAACCTCCTTCGCCCGCTGGTAGGCTTTATCAATGATGCGCCGCACCTCCTGGTCTATCTCCTGAGCCACCGCCTCCGAGTAATCCCGCTGCTCTCCAATCTCCCGCCCCAGGAAGACCAGCTCCTCCCGCTGGCCAAAGGTCAGCGGCCCCAGGGACTCGCTCATCCCAAATCGCATCACCATATCCCGCGCCAGCTTGGTGACCTTCTCCAGATCATCGGAGGATCCGGTCCACACATCTTTGTAGACCAATTCCTCCGCTGCCCGGCCTCCGAGCAGTCCAGAGATCTCGTCCTCGAACTTATTCTTTCCGTGTAGATAATGGTCCTCGCCAGGATAGGTGAGCACGTAGCCCAGGGACATGCCCCGGGCGATGATGGAGACCTTGTGCACTGGATCGCAGTGGGGAAGGATGTGCCGCACCAGTGCATGTCCCGCCTCGTGGTAGGCCACTACCCACTTCTCCTCCTCACTGATCACCCTGCTCTTGCGCTCCCGCCCCGCCACCACCCGCTCCAGGGCCTCCTGAAACTCCCCCATCCCTATCTGCTTCTTGTCCCGCCGCGCCGCCAGTATC
>Ga0114930_10002265_pt1 | contig 17457 bp, 14 predicted proteins | sample AnhtaG_FD_87300 | JGI IMG/M metagenome (GOLD analysis project Ga0114930, IMG submission 87300) | Deep subsurface microbial communities from Anholt, Denmark to uncover new lineages of life (NeLLi) - Anholt_01485 metaG | ecosystem: Environmental > Aquatic > Marine > Oceanic > Sediment | place... | reverse complement strand
GGAGTGATCGGTGATCAACGTGGTCAGGTAGCCCTCTTCGGTGATCTCCACGCCGTTATGCCACCAGTCGTGCTTGCCGGTGTTGTCGATGTGGGCGAAGTAGTCCACGTTGCCGGCGATGAAGCCGCGATGGACGTCGAAGCCCTGCCTGGTCGGGCCGCACTCGGGGGCGTAGCCGAGATGCCACTTGCCGAAGATGCCGGTCGCGTAGCCGGCGGCCTTGAGCAGATCGGCCATCGTTGTCTCGCCCGGGTCCATTCCATCGGCCCGCTGTTTGGTGGTGAGTACAGCCGTGATGCCGCATCTCTGCTGATAGCGCCCGGTGAGGAGCCCGGCCCGGGTGGGGCTGCACACGGGTGCGGAGACGTAGAACTGGGTGAATCTGGCGCCGCCCGCGGCGAGAGCGTCGAGGTGGGGCGTCTTGATATCCGGAGCGCCATAGCAGCCCAGGTCCCCGTAGCCCAGGTCGTCAGCCATGATGAGGACGAAATTGGGGGGCCCAGAGCTTCCCGGGCTCCCCTGCGCCATGACGGCACGGGGCAGCGCACATGCCGCCGCCCCCCCGGCCAATGCGCCCACGAACTGTCTTCTGGTTGATCGGGTCGTCCTCCACTCTGTCGACCGCGCTTTCTTGTACATCGTACGGCCTCCTCATGATGATGGCTGGAATCCCAGGAACCGTGCGGTGGCTGCCTCTCACATCGGTGGGTGACGGCCCTGTACGCAGGTGCCGGAGGCATCGCCCTATTGGGCCAATTCCTCCACGTGGCGGTCCCGCTCGGACCATTTGACGGGGCGCACTTCGTAGGCGCGGAGCGCCTCCAGTAGCTCGGGGCGAAGCTCCCGGCTGTCTGTATCGTTGACAATTGCGTAAAGCTGCGACCTCGGGGGGCGCCTGTCGCGAGTATCTGACCACGCGAAGATCAGGAAGCCCGCTGTTTGCCTGTCGAGCACGTTGATGGCCCGAACAGCCCGTTCCGGTCTGTCCCTCGACGCGGGAATGACAAAGTCGAACCTGTGAGAGAGACCGCTCTTGCCGACGAGGTGGACTTGCGGCGTGAATCGGATCTCATGTGCCGCCAGGAAGCGCTCGACGTCCTCGCGGAAGAGCCGGGCGACCCGGGGCGGGGCAGCGACGAAGAGGTCGTTGACGGCCAGCATGGCCTGCAGCAGACTGTGTTTGCCCCTCGGGAAGTCCGCGTCGTTTGTCTCGACCACCAACTCGCCCTTTTCCTCGCGGACGCCCAGCCCTGCCAGAATCGTGCGCAGGAGCTCCTGACGACGCTCCGTTCTGAGATCCAGCCCCGAGATCGCCAAGTCGGACAGCGTGTACCCGTCATCGGTCAACAGGAGGCCTTGTGCGGTGCGCCTAACGTAGATCTGAAGATGATCGTTGTGGCGGTCCAAGAAGGGCGTCGTAATCTCGCATACGCCCTCCACATCGGCGACCGAGATGCGTTCCCCCAGCCACCGTACATAGGCCTGGACGAGGTCCTCGCACGGGAGTGAGCTCATCTACATCAGCACCCCCTGGATCGGCGGCACGTCGCTGACATTGCAGAACGCCAGGAAATGCCCAAGGGTCGCCGAGAGATTGGTCGTATCGGTAAACACGCCGCTCGGCGGCGGCTCTGCCCACTTGTCGTCGTAACCATCGCGATAGACATGCAGATGAGGGCAAGGGACGTATCTGCCGTCGGGGTTGGTGTGCGGCGGGCCTCCCACATCGAGTCTGACCAGAACAGTGGTGATGGCGTAGCGCTCCTGGTAGGTACACTTCGCGAGCCGCATGCGCCCTCGCCGATTGACGTCGAGGACGAAGCTCTCCCGCCGGTCCACCGAGACGAGGCCTCAAGTGAGGAAGTCGCCGGGACCTGGGAAGTCGATCCGCGACGGGTCGACGAAGCGCTTCGCCAAGGCCATGAGGGTCTCCGCCTCTTGCCGTGTCAGCATACGGTGTTCTCCCCGCGGTGGTGGGTCTGGTCATTGGGGCGAAAGCTGAGCCGCCGCTCACGAAGCAGGCACTCGAACTCCGCCGACGCATCCTCGTCCACCGGCGCGGGATCCTCGGCCCACTGCCGCAGCAGCTTCACAGAGGCCTCCAGCCGCCCCCTTCGCAGCGCTGGCTCACAAGCCCGCATGTCCTGGCCGTCTCCGGCACTAGTTCGCCTCGTCTGGACCACTTCCTTTGGAAACGCCTCATCCCCCCAGGTTCAGATAATACCTCCCGGAGACCACCGGGTCAATGAAATAGTTGATGATGATGCGCCAGAGGATGCCGCCGACGAATATGTGCCCGAAGGCGAGACCGAGAAAGCCCGGCACGAGCTTGCGATACGTCGGCAGGCCACCGTAGCGCAGCGTGAGGCGCTGCGCGACCCAGGCGAGCAAGAAGGGCCACCAGTACGGTGAATGATCGCCGTACAGCGTCCCAAGGATGAAGCCCAGAGGGTGAAATGGGAAGTTGCAGAACCGCGTGCGGAACGCCGCCAGCAGGAGAGTGAAGCCGAGGCCCGCTCCGTACGCGCCGAGGATGGGCCGGCTGGGCCCGCGCGGCCTGTTGAGGGCCTCGCTGAGCTGCGTGTACTGGCCCCGCGACCAGTTCATCGCCCAGCTCCTGCCGGCCCGACCTATCTTGGCGCCTATCAATGCCTGCCCGTAGCGATAGCCCACGTCGAGGTGGTACCACCACGTCAGCATCATCGCGATCACGCAGATGAACAGCATCAGCATGATAATGCTGCGCCGACGCACGTTGCCGTAGTCGGCGAGGCGGAGCCCGTCGATGAAGTACTGCCCGGCGCTGTGGGCGAAGATGGTGCGCCCGATCCAAAAGAGGCCATAGAAGAGCACGGTTGCCTTTTCCCCGGCCATGCGGAGGACCGCCTGCGTCCCAAGAAGGTGTGCCGGGGTTCGCTGATCGAAGCCGTACGGATGGTTCCAGGCCACCGGCGGGCCGGCCTCGGCGCGCACGCGCGCGGCCACCAACACGTACATGTACAGCGTCGCGAAGTACAGCAGCAGGAGCAGCACGTTCTGGCCGGCCCAGGCCATCATGCCAACCAGCAGCACCGTCCCCAGCAGCAAGCCAAGGACGAGGCCTCGGTAGGATAGCGCTTCATTGGCATCGTCGTCGGACGGCCCGGACATGACGCCTTGGAGCACTCGGCGCAGGTGCAGCCGCGCTATCCACAGCATCATGCCGGTGAGCGCGATGCACGCCCCGGCGCTGGCCTCCTGATAGTAGGGAAAGCCGGCCCCCTGGTAGCCCATCTGCAGCCCAACGAGTTTCACCATCTTCATGAGGAAGTAGAAAAACCAGCCGGAAAGCAGAACCTCGCCAGACATGAGGTACGACAGGCCCCACACCTCCAGAGCGAAGCTCATCCTCAGCGGGCGCAAGTGCCGCCACGGTGGCTCCGTCAGTCCCGTGTCGATGGGAATATGCCACGCAAGCCCGGGCACAGCGGGACAGAAGGCGTGGAGGATGTTGAGCCCATTGAAGGCGGTTGCCAACCCGAAGCCGACCCACATGATTGGGTTGCGAAAGAAGCCCCGAGCCACTGACTCTCGCGTCAGTCCGCCGGTCATCTCGATGGGAAGAAACAGCAGTGGGAAGGTGAGCCGCTCCGCCTCCACCCATTGCCGGCGGAACAGCGCCACCAGACACATCACGGTGAAGACGAGCACCATGTTGAACGTCGTCCACCAGAGCAGCGGCATCCACCACACGCCCCACGGCACTCTGCCGCCGGGGGTCCCCTCGAACCATCCCGTGACAATCCCCGCATCGTGCGGTGCGTAGAAAGCTGGGTAGTGGTCGAAGAGCTGAGCCCACTCGTTTGCCGGCGTGCCGAAGTACTGCCCAAACAGGAGGTAGTGGACAACGTAGCCGCCGCGATCCATGGAGAGCGAGACGCAGAGCGCGGCGTATATCAGGAAAAGCTCGCCGCGAGAGAAGGGCTGCAGGGCTGAGGGGAGTTGGCGGGTGCGGCTGACGTGGTGCAGCAGCACGTTGAGGCCCTGGAGCATCAGCAGAAACAGCAGCGCGGGGACCGGCGGGATGACATAGGGCACCCAGCAGATGCGGATGAAGCCCAGGCGCGTGATGCCCAGATACGTGGCTACCGTCAGCAGAACGGCTACCGCCAGCGACCGCGCCGTTATGCCGAGCAGCCCTGGGGGCCCCTGATCCTCGGCTGCGCGTCTGCCGACGGCGCCTTCTCGGATGATGGTGCTCATGTTGTGGTCGATGTACAGTCCTTCGCAGCCGCCCGCCAGAACTTCACCGTTGGTGCCCAGACGCTGATTCCGTCCTGGCCAGTCAGTTCCTCCAGACGGCTGTCAGCGGACCCACCCGGTAGGACCAGGACGAAAGTCTCAACCGACCGCGCAGGGAAGCGCTGCATTGCACCACCTCCACCGTCTTCCCTTGACCCTTTCCCCTTTGCCCTGCCTCTGCCGGCTGCTTGACACCTGCGAAGGTGCCGCCATATAATGCGGCAACAGCAATGTTGAGGGGGACGGGCGATATGCGGTGGGGAGTCATCTTGTGGCGTGGCGCGCTCTTGGTCGTCATAGGCTGTCTGGCGGTGTTGGTCGTACGCTTCGTCAGCGCGCCGCCCGCGCCTGCGGTGGCACAGCCTCCTGAGCAACAGGCAGACGAGGCAGCGCCGCCCCCCGGCGTTAACGCGCTCGCGCCGATGGGCTATACCAGCTCTTTGGGCTACATCTCGAGCGGTCGCAAGACGACGGTGGTCGGCGGCAGCACAGAAGGCGTCCGGGTGTACGAACTTCAGCAATATCAGGGCAAATACGACGTGTCCGACGTGACCCAGGAGCCGGAGGGCGCCGCCGAGGAACGTTGAGCTCAGCGTCGCGGCCTCAGGGCTCGAGGGCGACAGGCTGCCGTCGCGGTTATGATGGGCGGGCGCACGGCGCAGGCTTGAGGCCTGCGCTCACTTTTTCTCGGCATCACGGTTACCCGTGAGGTCGGTGCGGGAATGCTGAAGGTGAGCTTGGGGCATGGCCGGTAACTGGAGCGTCATTCTCAACCGTCTCACCAAAGACTTCGATTCCTTCCGTGCCGTTAACGACGTGAACCTCTGGGTGGCGGAGGGGGAGTTCTTCGGCTTCCTCGGGCCCAACGGCGCGGGGAAGACGACGACGATCAATATGAGCGTTGGGTTGCTCAAGCCCACCTACGGCACCGCCATCGTCGCCGGCCACGACGTGCTGACCGACCCGTTGGCCGTGAAAGCCAGCGTCGGCCTGCTGCCCGAGACACTCAACCTGTATGAGCGACTGTCGGCCCGCGAGTTCATCGAGTTCGCCGGCGTAATGTACGGGCTCAGCCGGAGCGAGAGCGGGGGGCGCACGGAGGAGCTCCTGGAGCTGATGGAGCTGACCGACGAAGCAGACAAGATGATCGTGGACTACAGCATGGGCATGAAGAAGAAGACGGCGCTGGCGGCCGCGCTCATCCACGATCCACGGGTGCTGTTTCTGGACGAACCGTTTATGGGCATCGATGCCATCTCGTCGCGAGCCATCAGGCAGGTGCTGCTGCAGCTCAAAGATAGGGGCACCACCATCTTCTTCAGCTCCCATGTGCTCGAAGTGGTCGAGCGCCTGTGCACCCGGGCGGCCATCATCCAGAAGGGCATCATCGTGGCCCAGGGGACGCTCCCCGAACTGGCCGCGGCGGCCGGGCTGCCCGGCGACTCTGCGCTGGAGGACATCTTCCTGCGCCTCGTTGGGGCCGACATGCACGAGGAGAGCCTCAGTTGGATCAGCTCAAGACCCTCCTCTGGCTGAAGTGGCGCCTCACCATCCGCGCATACGAGCGCAGCCCCATGCGCCTGGCGGGGCTCATCCTCGTCGTCATGATCCTCGGCGCAACGTCGGTGGCCATCGCGAGCCTGTGCCTTACCGGCTTCGTCGGTGCTAAGCCCATCGAGCTCACGGAACCTCAAGCCACGGAGCTTCTGCACGTGCTGCTGCTCGGCCTGTGGTGCTTTTGGCTGTTCATGCCGGTTCTCGGGTTCCCACTCGGGGAGAGCTGCGATATCACCAAGCAGCTCGTCTTTCCCATACCCCGGATGCGCATGTTCATCGCCAGCATCCTGAGCAGCGCCATGGGGGTCCCCATTCTCTTCCTGCTGCCCGTGCTCGGCGCCATCATCATCGGCTTCAGCCTCCGCAGCGACGTCGGACACGTCGTCAATACTCTCGCCGGAGCGCTCTCGGCCCTCGTCCTCGCGCTGTTCGTCCTGCATATTCTGAGCCTGGGGCAGACGCTCCTCATCATGCTGCTCGGTGTGCTGCGCAGTCGCCGATACCAGGATATGATCACCATCTTCCTGCCCTTCATAGGCGTCCTGTTCTTCCTGGGGTTTCACCTCGTCTTCAGAGCGACCGACCGCGAGGGCGTTAGCATTCAGGCCATCATGGCAGCGGAGCCATCCCGCTACTTGACGTACACCCCAAGCGGCCTCGCCGCCGCTGCCATCGACGCCGCGTCATACGGCGAGTATGGGCGGTTCGCGCTTTTCGCGGCTTTGCTGGCCAGTGTGACCGGCGTTGTCCTCTGGCTGGGTGGGCACCTGATGCAGAGAGTGTACGCGGGCGAGATCATCGACTCGCGTCGTTTGAGACGCCCCCGCACGGCGCCCGCTCGCGTGGCGGCCGAAGAGCCCATCCCCCGCTGGCTTCGCCTGGTGCCACCGGCGCTGCTTGCCGTGACAGTGAAGGAGCTGAGATACCTGTGGCGTGATCCCCAGATGAAGTCGGCACTGCTGGGTCTTGCGGTGCCCGTGCTGTGGATACTGGTGGCATCACAGTGGCGCATGTCGGGGCCGTTTATGCCCGCGATCATCGGCGGCATGTTCATCTTTGCCGGCGCGCCTCTTTCGATGAACATCTTCGGATACGACCGCGAGGGACTGCACATACTCTTTCTGTTCCCCTCGGATCGACGTCTTCTTCTCATTGGCAAGAACGTTCTCGGACTCGTTATCCTCATCGGAGTCAGCACAGTCGGAGTCACCGCTGCCGCAGCGTGGCTGCACCAGCTCAGCGTCGTGCCGAGGACGCTCCCGTTCCTGGTAGCCGCGAGCTTGGTCAATGTGGCCGGCGGAAACGTGGCCTCCATATACTTCCCGCTGCGCGTGGTGGCCCGCGGCGAGAATCCCTTCTCCCGATCTACCGAGAAAGGGTGCATCATTCACATCGTCCGTGCGTTGGTGTTCAACGTTATGTTCGTTGCCACCCTTCCCATCGTGGCCGGCTTGCTGACGCCGCATTTCCTCGATCTGCCGACCCTGTACCTGGTGACGGCGCCTGTCAGCATCGTCTACGGCGCCGCCGTGTACATCATCGTTCTCCCCTACGCTGCCTCCGCTCTGCTGCAGCGCGAAACGCAGCTCATCGAGATATGCACGGCCAGCGAGGACGTGTAGGGGCGACCCGCCGGGTCGCCCCTACATCCTTGCCGCTTCGCCGGAGCGCACCCCGCAGCCCGCGATTCCTTGACGTTGCCACTGGCCGATGATATGCTTCGGCGCAGTTGCACCCTTGGACGGCAGAGCACTCGCTATGAAGCTCGTTACGGCAGCCCAGATGCGCGAGATCGACCGCCGCGCCATCGTGGATCTCAAGATACCCGGGATGGTGCTGATGGAAAACGCCGGCCGCGGTGTTGCGCGCTGCGCCCAACGTGTGCTCCGGGGCCTGGGTGGTACAACAGTCCACGTTGTGGCCGGCCGGGGGAACAACGGTGGGGACGGCTTCGTGGTGGCCCGGCACCTGCAAAACTGGGGCTTCGATGCCGGCGTCACGCTCCTTGCCGTCGCGAGCGACCTGCGGGGTGATGCGGCGGCGAACCATCAGATCTGCGCCGCGATGGGCATCACTATCCGAGAGCGGCCGGATCTGACCTCTCCCGGCTCCCTTCGCGAGCATTTGAGTGGGGCTCACGTCGTGATCGACGGCATCCTGGGCACTGGGATAACCGGCGAAGTGCGCGGCCCGGCCCGGGCGGCCATCGAGGCGCTCGGTGGCATCCCAAAGGAGCGCATCGTCGCTATCGACATCCCCTCGGGCATCGATTCGGACACGGGTCAGGTGCTCGGCGCAGCCGTCAACGCCGGGCACACGGTGACGTTTGGCCTGCCGAAGATCGGGCTGTACCAGTATCCGGGCGCCGGGTACGCCGGCGAGGTGATCGTGCAGGAGATCAGCCTGCCCCGTGCGGAGCTGACGAGCGATCGGCTGCCAATCCACCTCACGATCCGCGAAGACGTCGCCGGATGGCTGCCCCGACGGCCTCCCGACGCCCACAAGGGGTTCTGCGGGCGCGTCTTCATCGTGGCCGGCTCCGTGGGCATGACGGGAGCCGCCGCTATGGCCGGCATGGCGGCGCTTCGGGCCGGTGCCGGGTTAGTCACCGTGGGCGTTCCTGCGAGCCTCAACGACGTGCTCGAAGTCAAGCTCACGGAGGTCATGACGAAGCCGCTGCCCGAGTGCGCCGACCGGACGCTGTCGCTGGCGGCTGAGGAGCCCATCCTGGAAATGGCCGAGGAGGCTGAGGCCTGCGTCATCGGGCCGGGCCTATCTCTCGCGGAGGAAACTCAGGAGCTCGTCAGACGGCTGATCATTCAGATCGACCGGCCGCTTGTCATAGATGCGGACGCCCTTACGGCTCTGAGCGAACGCACCCAGGCGCTCACTGGCCGCAGCGCGCCCACTGTGCTCACCCCGCACCCGGGGGAGATGTCGCGGGTCGTCGGCCAACCGATCGATGCCATCCAGTCCGATCGGGTGAGCGCCGCTCTTGAGGCGGCGCGAGTGCTCAACAGCGTCGTGCTGCTCAAGGGTGCCGGCAGTGTGAGCGCAGCACCGGATGGCACGGTCTACGTGAATGCAACCGGGAACGCCGGCATGGCCAGCGGCGGGACCGGGGATGTGCTCGCCGGACTTCTCGGCGGTTTCTTGGGCCAGGGGATGCCCGCACTTGAGGCTGCCGCTGCCGCTGCGTACGTTCACGGGCTCGCGGGAGATCTGGCAGCGGCCGAGAGCCAGCGCGCGCTCGTGGCCGGTGATATGCTCGATGCCCTCCCGCGCGCCTTCGCCGAAGCAGAAGCAGGCCCGAGCGCAGAGGGCGCAGCACACGAGGGCCGCGGAGCGTAATGGATCCGAGCGGGCGCACGCTGAGCGGAGCCGCCGGCGTCCTTTTCCGTCGGTCCTCGTTGCTTTCCCGGACATTGGGACGGGGCCGTCCCGCCCAATGCGAGCAACCTACCGGCCGGTGTGGAGGAGGACGTCATGGATATCACCGCGCAAAAGGTCCTGATCGTTGACGACGAGCCGGCGGTCCGGACGATTGCGGAGCGCATCCTGCGGCGACCGGACCGCGTATTCTTTCACGCCGCCAACGGTGCGGAGGCCCTCGACCTGGCGTTCGCGGAGAAGCCTGACATAATAATCCTGGACTACACGATGCCGGAGAAGAACGGCATCGAGGTCACCAAAGAGCTCCGCAGCAACCCCTTTACTGCCCACGTGCCCATCGTCATGGTGACCGGCACGACGGATCTGGAATTGCGACTGGAGATGCTGCGCGCCGGCGCGGACGATTGCATTGCCAAGCCCTTCGAGCCCAAGGAGCTGGCCGCACGAGTGGACATGGTGCTGGCGCGTATGGCGCGCCACCTGGCAACCGATTCGCTCACCAAACTTCCTGGAAACGTGCCGACGCGGGAGGCGATCCGCAGGCGCCTTTGCGCGGACACGCCCTTCAGCCTGTGTTACCTGGACATCGATAGGTTCAAAGCGTTCGCGGACCACTATGGGTACGAGCGCGCCTCGGAGGTCATCGCCGCCGTTGCGCGCATAATCGAACGGGGCACACGGGACAAAGGCGGAGCCGACCATTTCGTCGGCCACATCGGCGGCGACGACTTCGTCATTCTCACCGCGCCGGAGCACCCTCACAAGGTGTGTTCTCGGTGTCTGGAGCTCTTCGACGAGCACGTGCCCGGCTTTTACAGCCCCGAGGACGCCGAGCGCGGGTTCATCGTCGGCCGCGACCGCGAGGGCACGCGGCACCGCTTCCCTCTCATGACGATATCGGCCGTTATCGTGCCCAGCACAGCCCCGGAGATTCAGTCGCCCCACACGCTGGCAGACCTGGTGGTGCAGCTCAAGGCACAGGCGAAGAGCATGCCCGGCAGCGCCATCGTCGAGTACGATAGCTCGCGGGCCGCGGACGCTCCGCGGTGCGATGGGGTGCCGTAGCCGACGTCCGTGTGCTCCAGGCGAGCCCGACCGGGCTGCCCGACGCCGGACGCTCCGCACGTCCGGCATCGTCCCTAAATCCCTCACCCGCCGCCGGCCAGACCACCGTCCATGCCGGGATCTCCGCAATCGCCCGGGAACGGTGGCGGACCACTCATTGGCCCGCCGCCGATGCTCTGCAGCAGGCTTACGCGCCAGACGGGGCCGAGCCCCACCGTAACGAAGTGGATCGTCTGCTCCTGCGCCTGGCCGTAGTCATCGATGTAGACGATATCGACGGGCACCTGAGCTCGATTTCCCTTTATCGCCGGCTCCCCGACGGTGTAGGACTGCATGTCACCGACGGGTATCATCTGCTCAGTTATCATGTCGGCCAACTCGGCGGCAGCCTCGTTATGCGCTCTGCCCTCCACGGTGAGGCTCCGCGCGACCTCCTCATCCTGGCTCAGGTACTTGGCCTCCATGTACTGACACACGACTTCCTTTGGAGAGCCCCGACTCGAGCGCAGCAGTATCGGTATGCACATGAAGCAGAGCACCATCAGCACGGTGAAGCACATTGCCCCGATCACGAGTCCGCGTCGCAGCCGTGTGGCGCCCTCCCCTCGCTGCTTCGACCGATCCTGCATCTGGGCCATGATTGCCGCGGACTGCGGGTCGCCCGGCTGTGGCTGGGTGGCTCCGGCCCCCACCATGGGCCAGTGTGCCCCAGGGTGCGCGGGACCAGCGGACGGCTGTGGGCCTCCGCCGACGGTTCCCAGCGCCTCCCGCGCCTCACCGTGGCTCGGGTCGATCTGCAGCGCATAGCGGTATTGCTCTGCCGCCCGTGCCCCGTCCCCGCTGTTCTCGTAGGCCTGACCCAGGTAGTACCGCGCGTTGGCGCTGGAGGGATCAAGACGATTCGCAGTGGCCAAGGTGGTCAGGCCTTCGTTCACCATGCCGCGGCGGGTGTACGCGATCCCCAGCAGCATCCACACGTGTCCGTTCGTCGGGTTGGCGCGCGCGGCGCCGCACAGGCAACTGATTGCCTCGTCGAGGCGGTTTGCGTTCAGCGCTTTGGTGCCCGCGTCGATAAGGCCTTGGACGCCCGGATGGCTCGATTCCATGTCCACATCGTCCCTTACGGTCACGGCCCATGGCCGCTCTCGCTTCGTGGCGCTCCCCCTTGGGTGCTTCCCGTCACTGGCTTCTTCCATAATCCGTAGCGCGATTGAGATGTGAGGTCGTCCCGAAGACTGCTGAGAGCACGACTCCTTTTGCCAACTGCGTGGCGGCTGAGGTCCGACTCAGGGCCTTCAGGCACCCGGCGCTGCGGCGTATCTGCGACCGCGCGCACCGTTGAAGGGCCTTCGCACCCCCGGCGCGAAGCATCAGGAGACATCACGGGAGCGTGCGCGTCTACCCACCGGCTATTGCTGTCAGGTGCTTCAATGTGCCGCATGCATACTGTTGGGGCCCCGGGCGGCGACCAGCCGGGGGCCGCTCGGAGGTACGCCTGATGCGTAGTGTCGGACTGAGCTCGGCCGCGACCTCACTGCTACGAGTCGTAGGACCTGTCGGCGCCATAGCTGTGATGACGCTCAGCGCTGGTGCGGGCCATGGCGCCGCCGAGGCCGAGCTGCGGGCGTTTCTGGCCGCAATCGGGGGACAGGACGCAGCAGCGCGCGGCGAGGCCCTGCAGCGCGCGTCAGACATGGGCGCTGCAGCAGTGCTCGGCCTCGGAGAGCTGCTGACCAGCGAGGACCCCAGCGTTTCACGCGGGGCGAAGGTCGCTCTTGAGAGCATCGCCGCACATGCGGCCCGGCCCGGTGCTGACGACGAACGGGCGGCAGTGGGCCGAGCGCTCGTCGAGTTGCTCGGCACTGATCTGACAAGCAGCGGGAAGGCGACCGTCATCCGGCAGCTCGGCCTCGTGGGTCGGGAGCACGCTGTGGGGGCGCTGTATCGACTCCTGAGCGACCCGGAGTTGGCCGAGCCGGCGCGCCAGGCGATCCAACGGATCCCTGGTCGGCGCGCCACCGAGGCGCTGCTCGCGGCATTGCCGCATGCACCTGAGAAGCTGAAGTGCGGCCTCATCTTCGCCCTCGGCAGTCGGCGCGACGCGAAGGCGGTGCCCGTGCTCATCGCCCTCGCTCGCGACAGAAATATGGCGGTCCGACTGGCAGCCGTGGATGCCCTTGGCCGCATCGGCGACGCTCACGCCGCGGGCGCCATCGCGACGGCGGCCATGTATGGCCCCGACAGGCAGCGACGAGTCGCGATAGATGCCGCCCTGCGCCTGGCTGACGTAGAGATGGCACGGGCAAACGAGGCGCCGGCCCGGGCCATCTACGAGGGCGCGCTCACCATGGCTACGACAACATCACAGCGGCTCACTGCCCTCAAGGGTATCCGGCAACTCAGTGATCCGCGGTCGCTGCCCACGGTCCTGCGGACGCTTGGCGATCCCGACCCGGTCTTCCAGCGCATGGCGATGACGCTGATCGATGAGCTCGCGGGGGAGCGTGCGGTGGCGGCGATGACAGGTGCGCTGGATATGGCAGGACCGCAGGCGAAGGCCGCACTGCTCCGCGGCATCGCCGATCGGCAAGCGGGCGACGCGGTGCCCATGCTTCTGGAGGCACTGAAGGACCGCAGCGATGTGGTCAAGATCGCCGCGGCGAGTGCGCTCGGCGACTTCGGTGGAATACATAACGCACCACCGCTGCTGGAGCTGGCCGAACATGGCTCGGCGAGCGTCCGGCCCATGGCCCTGAATAGCTACCTGCGGCTCCTCGAGGCCGAATTGTGGGACGAGAGGCCTCCCAGCCTCATTCCGCTGTATAACCGCGCGCTCCAACTCGCCACCCGCGAGGCGGAGTGTCGCCTGGCTCTCACGGGCGTGGCCGAGTTCGCCGACCCCTCGTCGCTGGCTCTGGTCGAGGCGCTGACCACACGGGGCGGCATACGCCAGGAAGCACTGGCCGCCTACGTCGCCATCGGCAGGACGCTCGCAGCACAGGGGAAGCCCGAGCGGGCGATCGAGGTGTTCCGCAATGCCGTGCGGCGCGGTGCTTCGCGCAATCTGGCCAACGAGTGCGTGCGCGAGCTCCGCAAGCTCGGGGTCGAAGGCGACTTCGCACGCGAGGCGGGCTTCGTCACCGACTGGTGGCTCATTGGAACCTTCCCGAGCCCCAATAAACGGGCCTTCGACGCCGACCTGCCGCCCGAACGCGCCGTGAACCTGGACGCGGAAGTGCAGTGGGATGGCCGGACGCTGCGTTGGCGTCCATTCCCGAGCGCCGATATCCAGGGCGTGGTGGACCTCGTGCCGCTTTTCGACCGGCACGAGGACGTGGCGATCTGCGCGTATGCGGAGGTCGCCGTTGGCGCTGACACCGACGTCATCTTCAAGATCGGCAGCGACGACGGAGTCGTGTGCCGGCTCAATGGCGAGCGCATCCACGCCAACAACGCCAGCCGCCCGCTGCGGGTGGATGAGGACGCGGCGTCTGCGACGCTCAAGGCCGGGACGAACACGATCCTCCTCAAGATCTTGCAGGGCAGAGGCGGATGGGCCTTCTGCCTGCGCATCGCCGATGCCGACGGCCAGCCACTGCAGTTCGGGCAGCGAGGCGTGCCGGTGAAGGAGTGAAACGCGGCCAGCCGATTGCGAGAAGCGGCCGCACGGCCCGAGTTCCTGCAGAGACGCATCGCGCAGCGCCACCAGCGAAAGGACGGCTCACAGTCGGGCTGACGCCCGAAGCCACGTACGTTCCAGAGTTGCTTCGGCGCCGATAGGCGCTGGCAACCCGGCCGTGTCCGCCGCCGCTCGCGAAGCGTCGAGCCGGCTCTGGCGCTGAACACACAGAGCCGGCTCGCACTGTCCCCGCAGCGCCCGCGATGCGCGTGTAATGCCCGGCCGTGCGCCTCGCGTCCCTATCTGTGCCGGCTGCCGCCGGTGGGTGAGGACTTCCTCAGGATCCAGGCACCTTCGCCGATGCCGCTACTGGTCAGGTGCGTCAACCAGAGAGGCATACGCAGATATAATGTCGTCCGTCCTGGGCCAACACTTTAGCGGCTAAGCGTAGACCGAGGGCGCATAAGCTTGGGACCGCCTTGGACTCCGACGGCCGGAAGAGGAGAGTGCAGCAGAAGCGGGGCTCGAGGGCGGCCTGCCGGCTGGCGGCCGCCACAATACGTCGGGCCGGCTCTGCACGTCAGTGCATCAGAGCCGGCCCGATCTGCTTCATGTCCTCGCGGTCGTGCGCGACCGCAAGGGTACCGTACTGCCGTGCGGAGCGCGTTGGCTCCGCCGGGACGTTCTCACCACGTGGCGAATATGCCGAAGCTGCCCCACTCGTCGCCGCCGAGCGTCCCGCCACGCAGCTCCAGGCACTTGCGCGGCCTATACACGCCGATGAAAGCCATGTCGCCTTGATAGTTGTACACAGCCCCGCCGATCTTGGGATCTACGAGGAACTGGATCCCGCCGAAGAAGTCGCTGTCGTGCTGCCCCGTGCCCCAGCCGAAGTGCCCGCGGATGAGCGGATCGCTGAGCGAGGGCGCGGCTGCCGGCTTGAAGATGTTGTACGAGCTGAGGCAGAAGGGCGACATGCGATTGTCGCCACCGAAATTGGTGCGGAAGAGGTTGTAGGTACCCGCGATGAACGATGGGTGATCATCCGTCTCCTTGACGAACGTGAAGTACGGATTGATCTCCACGTCCTCCTCGTTGCCTTCGAGGTCCAGAACGTTGACATCGACCTCGAGACGCTCGGTGAGGCCGAAGAAGAACTCGTGAATCATCGCGTAGTCAGGTGCGCCTTGAGGGGTGTCAAGGTCCACGAAAATGAAGTTGTATTCGAAGTCTCCCTTGGCCACCTGGTTGCCCGTCGGCATGAACACAGTGTCACCGGCGAAGGCTGCAGAACTGCAAATCAGCAGCAGTACGAAAGTGAGAGGCCACAGATACGATCTCATCTTTCATCTCCTTCCCTTGACTAGCATCCGACGATCCGTGAAGTGCCTGCCACGCCCGAAATCGCTGGTCGAGTCCCCCCTTTCTCGACGGTTACGCTGGAACCACACGCCGTCTGCCGTGCGGACGAACATGTCTGCCGGGCAGAAGTCGCCGCCTCCGCCCGAGCCCTTCACCCTCTGACCTCAACTCAGCGTCGGCACCGACTACTGAACGATGCGTCGATGCTATAGTTCTCAGCCAGGCTGTGAAACTCCTCCTCATCGCCGCGCCATTTCCCCAGCCATCCCTCCGGTTCCTCGCACCCGGGCGCCATCTCGGGTGATTATACCATTCTGTGCAGCCCCTCGCACGCAAATCCGGGGCCCGCCTGCGGCCGGGGGGGGCCGCATTGGCCCTAACGCCCGTTGACATACCCCACAGCCACCGCGACGGGAGGGAGGCGGGCGCCGCCGGGGATGTCGGTGGCCTTGCGGACCGGCTCCGACTCGCCCGGCCAGGACGCCCGGACGGCCAGCATGAAGCGACTGCCGCGCGAGGGCATGCGTGTGGGAAAGCGCACGCGGAACGTGACCGTGCGTGCCGACTTCACCGGGATCGTAGGCACACGGATGGTGGCCGCACTCAGGTGCTGCACGCCCGCAGTCTGATGCAGACGCAGCCGCACGTTGTGCAGCGGCTTCCCGCTGACATTGCTCACCGTCGCCCGCACGTTGAGGGGCATTCCGATGGCCGCCGACTTCGGCGCATTCACAGAGACCCGTAGTGGGTACAGGCCCCAATCGGTGCGCAAGGCCGTAATCGCCGCCGCACCCGCCAGGGCCCACTCTGTGCCGGGATATGGACCAAGCCGCTGGCTGTGCAGAATGCGGTTCAGGTCGTGCACGAAAATACCCTTGGCGAGATCGTCCCTGATCATCTTCGTCCCGCGTCGAAGGCGATTGTAGAGCTCCTCGGGCCCGGCCGGCTCTTTCGTGGACTGGTGCCAGTACCAGTCAACCTGGTCGCCCACCACCAGATTGAACTGGCCGCGGCGGCAGTACTCGCCCCACGAGCGGATGACCTCGTTGAAGTGCGCCTGCGACTCCACCTGGTACAGCATCACGGCATTGATCGCCAGCCCGGCGTCACCGAGCATGGCCGGATCCTGCCCGTGCTGCTTGCCGTGGGCCCAACTCAGGGTGAAGGCATAGAGCCGGCCGTCGAGCGCTCCGCCGTCAACGAGCTCCTTTACGATGAGAGCCGCTTTCCGCGCCCGGAACCAGTTCCACCGATCGAAGAGGTCGCGGTTGTAGTTCCACTCCACCTCCACCTTGTTCTGCAGCCAGATCATCCTGCGCCGGCGGTCCCACGAGCCCCATCCTGTCGGCACTTGGACGGAGAGATCGCGCACGAACTCGTCCACCATCTCGTACCCATCGCCATCGGTGCGTAGGTAATCCACGCCCACGTAGTCTACGCCGTGGCGCTTGCGCATGCTGGTGGCAAGATCGATCATGTGGTTGACGCGGCGCGCATCGAGCAGAGAGACGAAGTCGGTTTGGTGCACACCGCGTGTAGCCCGATAGTCGTAGGCGTAGTCGTAGTCCGGTCGCCGGGCCCGGGGGCCCGTGGTGTCGTAGGCAACCATGTACGGGCCGAAGCTGATGCCCCGCTTGCGTGCCTCCTCCGCGAGCAGTGGCACCTGCTCGCGGGCCAGGTTCATCCACGGTCGCTGCAGCGTCAGACGACCGCTGTGCGCGTCGGTGTATCCGGCTCGGTACCACAGGGCATTGGCGCCGACGAACTCGCACCAATCGAAGATGGTGCGCCAGTCGCCCTCAGTGCCGTCCGGCCGCCGAAGACGAGCCGTCGCCAGATTCCATGTTGCCTCCAACGTCAGCACACCAAGCCCCGGGGCCATGGCGACGGGTTTGCGATCTGACACCCGGAACGGCGCTGCCGCAACGCCATAGCTCCGGCCCTCATCGTGCAGCTTCGGTGGCTCGCGTCCGAGGCGGCGCTGCTCGCGCCGCAGCCTCTGCCGCGCGTCAATGCTGAGCCACTCCCATTGCTCGGCATCGATCCGCGCCGTGACACGGAGCACGTAGTCGGCCGGCGGCGCATTCCACGGGACGGGCCAGCGCACGATCCACTTCCCAGAGTCACGATCAAGGCTCAGTGGCACGTGCTTGATGCCGCCGACGCTCTCCGCCGGCTCT
>Ga0114930_10002264_pt1 | contig 17460 bp, 17 predicted proteins | sample AnhtaG_FD_87300 | JGI IMG/M metagenome (GOLD analysis project Ga0114930, IMG submission 87300) | Deep subsurface microbial communities from Anholt, Denmark to uncover new lineages of life (NeLLi) - Anholt_01485 metaG | ecosystem: Environmental > Aquatic > Marine > Oceanic > Sediment | place... | reverse complement strand
TTAAACTAATACTTGATACAATTTTATTTGAATTAGAATCCTTTATATATAGAAATAGTACGTCTTCTTTCCTTGGATGGTTTAAAAATATGTGTTTAATGTAATCTCTTACTGTTTCACCAAATACGTTAACATTTAATTCTAAAATTTGTTGAAATTCTTCTTTCTTATTATTTTCAGCAATATGAATTGAAAACTTTTGATTAATATTCCTCTGATATCCTTTTTCAAGTCCCATTTAAGGTTTGTAAATGATATCATCTTTAGAAACTTTGTTGAAATTAATTTCTTTTTAAAATTTAATTACAATCGAATATTCTAATTATTACATTCAATTAACGAAAATCTTAATGAGATTATAATGCAAGAAAAAATAATTAGTGACGATATTCTTGAAAAGATGACTTTAGAGAATGTTTTTAAAATTTTTAACAACAATATATTTCCGATGCTCAATAACGAGGAACAAGAATATTGTAATGAACTTCAGGAATTTTGCTTAGAGCTTCACCCTAAAATTGATAAATCTAAAGATGTTTACGTTTTGTTTCCAGATCTAGGAAAGCGTGGTTATATGCAGCGAATCAACAAATGGAAAGATTTCGCCCCCTATGGGATGAAAAAAGAAATCTTGCTGGGAACGCATTTATCATTATTAGACCCTCAATTAGAATTAGCAAGATTAGCTAGTGGAATTTTATGTGGTAATCCGACATTTCACTACTACGAACATGGAGGAACAAGTGAAATCATTCAAAAAATTCAAGACGAATTAATGTCTGGACAGAAAATAGGATGTATAGGAATTACCGAACCTGAACGAGGTTCTGATGCCGTGAACATGACAACTGTTGCAACTAAAGAAGGTGATTCTGTGATTTACAACGGTGAGAAAGTTTATACTACGAACGCTCCAAAAGCAGATTATTTTTGTGCTTATGGGGTATACGATACCGCAAATCCGCGTGATACAATGGTGCAAGCTATGATAAAACGTGATTTTGGTGTGAGAACAGAAAGATTAAAAATCAATTCGGTTCCACGAGTACACATTGCACACACTTTTTTTGAAAATGCGAAGATTCCAAACGATTACATCTTAGCTGATGATGGATTAGGGTATGTGAGATTGTTTGAAGGACTAGTACCTGAACGTTTAGGAATAATGGGGTCCGGTATTGGAATCTGCTGGTCAGGTTTAATATACGGGATTCTTTATACGAATCTTAGAAAGCAATTTGGCAAGCCAGTAATTAGATATCAAGGCGTTGGTTATGGATTAGCAGATTTACTAACTAAATCTACAGCAGCAACAAGTTTAGCTCTTCAAGCGGCAACGATATATGATGAGAAAATACTATTTGCTGAAAAACCATCAAAACAGGCAGTAAAATGGGTTGCTGGTATCTCATCCCAAGGTAAATATTACACAGCAAAGTTAACACACGAAATTTGTTACGAAGTTCAACAACTTATGGGTGGAATCAGCGTAACGGATAATACTCCAGTAGATGAGTTAAGTGATGTAAGTAAGATTGAAGAAGTTATTGGAGGTGCCCGAAATATTCAACTTCTTTTAATTCAAAACCAAATCCAGAGATTTATGAGATTAATATAAATAGAAGTTTCATTCTTTTTTTTCTTTAAATTTTAAATATAAAATACCAAACCAATAACAGATGTTACAATTGATATTAAACCAATAACTATTAGAAAACAAAAAACTAGAACTTGAAATGTTTTTATAGGAATTTTAGGAGTAAGTCGTTGCCCAAATTTAGTTCCTAGAAAGATAATTGGGAACCCTAAAAGAAACAAAATAAGTAATTCATACGGGAAAATACCTGTTATGAAATAAAATGGAGTTCTCGCAATAGAAAGAGACAATCCAATCGCAGCGAAATTGCCTATAAAATTTTCTCTATAATGCCCCGTTTTTTCAAGCATCGCCACATTAAGTGGTCCTGCTGCGCTTATCAATGCAGCTAATAATCCATAGCTGAATCCACCTGCTAGTATTAATGGAGATGTAGAATTTAATCGCTCCTCAAACTCAATTTTGTCTTTTTTTTTAAAATATTGGTACAACTTTAGAGTCGAATAACCAAGAATAAAGGCTCCAAAAATCAATTCTATCCATTCTACCCTAATTTCAATAAATAAAAAAACTCCTAAGATAGTTGCGGGTATACCTAAAGATAAGAATCTTATAAAGTAGCCCTTATCCAATAACTTGCGATATTTAATGTAATTAAGTAATGCGGTAAGAATACCCCATAGATTTACTAGAATTATTGCATTTTCTAATCCAATTAATGGTCTAATGAGTGGGATTAAGATAAGAGCGTCGCCAAATCCAATTACCCCATAAACCATGCTTGAGAAAAAGATTGTGATTAGTGATAAATATATAATCATTTGTTAAAAAACTCCCTAATTCTGATACTTGAGAAAAAGAACCTTACTTTTTACCTTTTTCTGAATTACTTTTCAAAGAAAATATTAGATGTCGTCAATTTTTTTCTGAACCGGTCCTTTTTCTTTAGGTTTCCCAAACAACATTTCTTTGTTCTTTTCCACGAATTTCCACCCAAAACCAGAGAGGTCGCTTAAAGGGCCTTGAATTCCCTTAGGATTTCCAGTTCGTGTATAAATAACTTCCGTGTGTTTTATAGCCTTAAACACATAATAAGGAGTTTCATATTTTTCGATCAAAGACTTAGCCTTTTTTGGACCTATATCTACAAATCCTTCCACAATAAAGGTTCTTCTCTCTTCAATGCTCATGCTTTTAGGTGCTTTTCTGGAGAGAACAGTCGCTCCATCTTTTACTTGTTCGCGATACGCAATTCTCTCAATCACGATAGCAGTATCATCTAAATTTCGAGTAGGAATTACAGCAATTCCTAGCTTATAGGCAATTTTTGAAAGTGCCCCATAAATGGAAGTAATTTTCATTCCTGTATTCTCAAATACTTTGTCATTTAAACCCTCTAAAACTAAAATAGGCGTTGTATAGGTTTCTTTTAAGCGAAGACACTGTTCAAATAAACGATTGTCTATTATGGAAGCTACAAAATCAAATCCTTCTTTTCTTTCAATAGCAACATCTTCACTTATAACAATGTCAGCAATATCTAACTGCTTTGTTTCAACATCTATATTAGGGAATTTTTTTTCTAATAATTTCATTAGCTTTCTTTCCCTATTATCAATAATTATCCTAAGAGTGTTTGTTTGGCTCATAATTGTTCAATTTGGTTGAGTGTTATGTATTACATCCTTATTTATTTAAATAAAAAAAAATATCTATTTATTTCTCAATAATTTTTAAAAAGACTTTCTATCTATTAATCTCTCAGTAAAGCATTTTTATTTACATAAAATTAAATTATATTTAATAATTACTAAACGAATAAGAAGTAAAAGATAAAAAATAATTCTAAATGGGATCTAATTTTGGTTTCTCATTAATCTTACCGCGGGGGAAGAATTAACTTTGCGCGTACTACTTATAAAACCTAGTTTATCTAATGTTTATAGATGGGGGCCTCAGACGGACATCATAACCCCCCCATTGGGATTGGAATACATAGCTGCATATGTCAAGGATATAGCGGATGTTCGCATAATTGACAGTCGTCTAGAAAAAGTAGATTTGAAGGTTATTGAGAAAGCAATTGAACAGGACCAGCCAGACTATGTCGGGATTAGTTGGAATTTTAGCTCTCAGATTGATATTACCCGTAGGATCGCTAACATTGCTAAGACCCACGGCTGCCGAACGGTTGTTGGTGGGTGGCATCCAACTCTCGTACCAAGTGAAACACTTAATTTTCACTCTATCGATATTGTAGTAAGAGGCGAGGGAGAAAACACTTTTAGAGAGCTGATCCAAAACAACAGTCCTATTGGGATCCCGGGTTTATCATACAAGCAAAATGGAAAACAGATCCACAACCCTGATCGAGAATTGATGGATTTAAAATACATTCGGCCCCCTGCTCGTCACTTCCGATCAGTAGTAGCAAAAAAAACCTATAATTTCTTTGGCATTCCCGTTGATTGCATCGAAACCAGTCGAGGCTGTCCATATTCTTGTAATTTCTGCTGCATCCATCATTTCTATAGAAGTAAATACCGGCAACATGCAATCCGTGATATAATTAAAGAGCTACACTCGAGCGAGATTAGAAATCGAGCCAGTCTCATTTATATCATCGACGATAATTTTGTAGTGGATCATAAATTCGTGATGGAGTTATGCGATGCCATCATCCAAAGTGGTATTAACAAATACTTCATGACCCAGGTCCGTGTTGATATGATCGTGAACCATCCTGAAGTTTTCGAGAAGATGGCAGATGCTGGATTTATTTACCTGTTTCTGGGTCTGGAAAGCTTCTCTGACGCAACATTGGAAAAACTCAATAAACAGATTAAATTCAAACAGATCAAATCCTCATTAAAGATCCTTCACAAACTCGGTTTTATCGTCCATGGAAACATCATTCTAGGTGCGAACCTAGAGGATACGAGGCAAGATCTCGAATCTACCATTGAGATTGCGAAAAATATGGATGTTGATCTACTCACCTATTCCTTGCTGACCCCGTATCCCGGGACGAAACTGTGGGAGCGAGTCTTGAGTGAGGATCTCTTTCTTACCAGGGATTGGCACGAATTCACCTGGTCACATCCCGTTATCAAGTATCCACACTTATCCGCCGATGACTTAAGGTATTACTTATCTAAGGCTTACAAGGAAACCATGTCCTTTCATAGACCTTGGCAGGGACTTAGAAGACTCGTTAAAACGCGAGGGCTGAAATTTAACTTGTTACGGATAGATCCTATTGCCATTTTCAGGATATTTTTCCAAATGATGCATAACTTGCGGAAAATACTTTCCCACAAATAAAATAAGAAGAAGTAAAATGTCATACCTTATAGTGTTCAGTTGTATTCTGATGAGTTACTAAGTCAGTGTTCAGCTTTAAAAATCTTACTAAGTCTTTCCTATTAAACAATCTATTATTTAGTAAAATGAAAATGAGAATCAAAATCCCAGCAATTTCAGTTAGATAGACTATAGGATCGTTAAATAGTTTAGAAAGCCATAATCCTATAGGTTCTTCTACTACAATAAATTCATACGCGATAAACGGATAAAACAGTGGTACTTCAGGTAAGTCTAATATTAGATGGGAGGTCAAACCTAACAAAAATGTGAACGAGATATTCATTTTCCTCTTTACAATTAAATGTAGAACTACGAAACTTAATAAAACAAAGAATAATGTGTGTGAGACCCCCCTTCCGAAACCAAGGTTCAGAAATAGTAGAGATTTATCAATAATGTCAGGAAATAAAGAACCTACTATCAGAGCAAACCTGTTGAATTCGAATTTTCTTTTTATTACTGGCAATTCAAAGATAATTAATGGAACTGCTACATGAAAGAATAGAAAAAAATCGAAAACCTCACTCAAAATCCGTATAAATTTAGAATTAAACTAACTAGGTTAGGTAAATAGAATAGCAGTATAAAAATAATTACAATTTCTATTGAAAGCTTAATCGCTCGTCTTATCAAATAAGGATAAGAGATAGTTTTATTTTCAGACATTATTCTAATTTATTATTATACTTTCTCAGTATTCTTTAAGTACTTCATCAACAGTATAATTATGGTGTACAATTTTAGAGAGACATTCAACTACTTTTGTAGGATTATCTGCTTGAAAAACATTCCTACCAAAAGCAACTCCCGCTCCTCCAGCTTGGATAGAATCGTAGACTAGTTGAAACAACTCTGGAATTGTGTCCATTTTTGGACCACCAGCTATAATTACCGGAACGTTCACGCCTTTAACGATATTCTTGAAGGAATCAATATCTCCCGTATAGTTCGTTTTAACTATATCCGCCCCTAATTCCGCGCCAGCTCTTACGGCAATGTTAACCACATCAGGAGCGTTTTCATCTTTTATTTTTTTTCCTCTAGGATACATCATAGCCAATAAGGGCATACCCCATTCTCTTGATGCTTCTATAACGGTATGGGCATCTTGAAACATCTCTGGTTCTTCGTCTGCTCCTATATTAATGTGAATTGAAACTCCATCAGCCCCCATTTTTAACGCTCGCTCTACAGAACACACTAACACTTTTTTATTAGGATACGGAGATAAAGTAGTTGCCCCTGAAAGATGGATGATTAAACCTATATCTTTTCCGTACTGTCTATGTCCAGCTCCAACCATTCCAGAGTGCTCCAATACAGCGTTAGCACCACCTAAAGCAACTTTATCAACCATGTCAGCCAAATTTTCTAAGCCTTTAATAGTACCTAATGTCAAACCATGATCCATAGGAACAATTATAATTTTTTTACTTTTCCGATTGAACAGACGTTCAAGCCTTATACTCTTTCCTATATTAGACATTCTAAACCAAACTTTTAGTTTTACTCAAATTATTTTTTATAATGACAGAAAAAATATAAAATTATTTTATTATAATTGAGATTTTTCATAAGAACAGTTGTAACTTAAAAGATTAGAAAAAAAAATGTTATATCTCTTTTTCAATTGATTTAATATAGGTCTTAATATTGTTCTGGATTATTTCAGGTTTTAATGTGCTTTGATTGGCTAGCTTATGTCTGAGCTCTAATTTTTCTCTATGTAAGGTATTCATTGTGCAAAACGGGATTTGAAGAACCTTGCTGGGATCATCTGGATCAATCACTCCATAATGTACAATGCAATTACTAACTCGCTCTAGATCAAAATTATAAGCATCTTGAAAATGCATACAAGATATCAACAAGTTTTTTGAAAGTAAAAAGTTTTTTGCTGAACTTAAGTTAGGCGATAAAATTAATCTAGTAAATGATTGAAAAATTTTGCTAGTTAAGATTTGTGATGGATTTTCAATATATTTTAAAGCACCTGCGAAAAAATATGCCTTCATTATCTGTCTATACCCTAAGTTAGCCATATCATCAATGAAATCACCAATCCTGCTTGCTACAGCGCCATAATTCTCTAGATTAATGCTCTTTAAAAAGTTCGTTGGTTTGGGGGTTTCTTTATTACGAACCATGTCCCATACTTGATTTGCCCATTTGACTAACCCCTCAGCATCGAAATAATTCTCAAGGGCTTTCCATTCATTGTTATCATCAATTATTACAATAGTACCGAAGCCACAGTCTGGATGGGTTGTCATTGAAAAAGAAGGTACGTTATCGAACCAAGCTAGTAATCTAGTGAATTTGGAAGATGTGGCAATTGGATAAAAGTTTTTAATTGCGTTATTAGTTATTTTATTAATAGCTATCTTTAAATCAGATGAAGTAATTCTCAAATCCATCAGTTCTTCGTAATTAATTCGACCACATAATGAAACGGGTTGAAATACAACACCCGCAACTACGTCATTATTTTGTTTAGCGAATTCTAAAATATTTTCAATTTGATTGTCATTTACGCCTTTAGCTATAGTTGGGACCAACATAATACCTTTTAACCCGACCGTGCGGCAATTTTTAATGACCCTTTGTTTTATGGGCCATAAATTAAACCCCCTTAGTTTTTTCCAAATCTCTGGAGCATCAGTAGCATCAAATTGCAAATATATCGCATCTATTCCAGATTCCTTTAATTCTCTACAATATTCGACTGATTTACTCATTCTGACACCATTAGTTGATACCATAACTTCTATAAAACCTAATTCTTTTGCTTTACGGGTGATATCATGTAGATCATTTCTTAATGTTGGTTCCCCCCCTGCATATTGTAACAAAATAGGAGGGACAGGCTTGATTGATCTGAAATGCTTTAGAATTTGAACAATTTCATCGAAAGTAGGCTCTACAACATAACCTTTCGCACTAGCATTGGCGAAACATATTGGACAGGCTAAATTGCATCGATTTGTGGGATCAATTACAGCTATACAAGGTGCCGATTGGTGATTTTCGCAAATTCCACAATCGTATGGACAACCATTAGTGGTTTCTCTAATACTTGATGATACATCAGAAGGTTTTGAAGAGTTATCTATAGTAGAACCTATCTCAGTAGTGAAATTCTGGTTCCATTTGTATTCCTCTGGGTTAACAGAAATTTTATCTTTAAAATCTCCATGTTCCTCACAATGCTTTCGCATCATAACCCAATTCGTGTTTACATCAATAAAAATCTCAGCAGGAATTGGATGTAGGCATTCTGGACAAATGCTTGTTGTATTTCTAATTATTTCTTCAATCATGATTTTTAACACCTAAATAGCTGTACTTTCTTTCTTATACTTATTTAATCTTAAAATATAAACCTATTAAAACAACTAATAAGATTATCGATATTAGATTATTGTAAAAGAAATTTAAAATTAACGAGTAATTATAAAAAATATAAAGTAAAATTAAAACATTTCATACTTATCTTTGGATTCAAATTACCAAGGTCTTCTTATTGTAGTAGCTCTGCTCATTTCAGATTTATTTGGGTGATCTAAATTGTAATGGATTCCCCTGCTCTCTTTGCGAGAAATTGCACTTACTATTATTATTTTTGCGACAGTAGCCAAATTTCTAAGTTCAACAAGATTTTTTTCTATTTTAAAATCCCAATAATATTGATTGATTTCGTCCAGAAGCATATTAATTCTTTTTTTAGCTCTTTGAAGACGCTTATCCGTTCGGACAATTCCAACATAATTCCACATGAATCTTCTTATTTCATCCCAGTTCTGAGTAATTATAACCGCTTCTGTAGAGGGTACGGCATGACCGGGTTCCCATTCTTTAAATTCGTTTATTTTCAGATCTTTAGTCTTTTTTGCAAGTGTTTTAGCACATTCATACGCGCATACTAATCCTTCTAATAAAGAATTAGATGCTAATCTATTAGCTCCATGTAATCCCGTACAGGATGATTCTCCAATTGTGTAGAGATTTTTTACTTTTGTAGAACCATTTACTTTGACAAGTACACCTCCACAACTATAATGAGCTGCTGGAACAACGGGTATTGGTTCTTTAGTGATATCAATATTAAATAATTTGCATTGCTCGTAAGCGCCTGGAAAATGACTTTTAATAAAGTCAGGACTCCTATATGATGCAAAATCTAATACTACATGGTCATCTCCAGTTCGTTTAAGTTCTGTATCAATTGCTCGTGACACAATATCTCGCGGTGCTAATTCCTTTAAAGGATGATATTTTTCCATGAATTCATTGCCTTTAATATCTTTTAAAACAGCCCCTTCCCCTCTCATGGCTTCCGTTATCAAGAATGATTTAGCAAATGGGTGATAAAGACAAGTAGGATGAAATTGATAAAATTCCATATTAGCAATTATCGCTCCAGCACGATATGCCATTGCAATTCCATCTCCAGAGGCAACATCAGGATTTGTGGTATAAAGATAAATCTTACCGGCACCACCAGTCGCTAAAATTGTAGATTTAGCAGAAATGTTATAAATTTCTTCGCTCTCTTGATTTAATACATAAGCGCCATCACATCTAAAATTATTACAGAATAAATTGATAGCACACCAATTTTCTTTAATTTGAAGATTTGGAATTTTTTTTACTTTTTCGATAAGCTTAAGCTCTATACTCTGCCCAGTTAAATCGTTTACATGAAGAATTCTTCTTTCTGAATGACCTCCTTCTTTTCCAAGATCATATTCCCCCTTATTATTCCTTGAGAATTCAACTTCCATCTCAATTAGTTGATCAATTCTTTCAGGCGCCTTTGATACAATTAACCTAACGACCTCTTCATCACAAAGTCCATCCCCGGCGATTAATGTATCTTGAATGTGTTTCTCAAAACTATCATTCTTGTTCCGTACACATGCGATTCCACCTTGGGCATAAAAAGTGTTGCATTCTGATAATTTTTCTTTGGTAATTAATAATATATCCTCCTCAGGAACCATATCTGCTAAATTAATGGCTAAAGATAGACCAGAAATGCCTCCTCCGATTATCAAGAAGCCCGTCTTAAGTTTTAATGACATATTTTTTCAAACCCATGTTTTAACAAAAATATCTTAAAATAGCAAAATGAAATTATTTTTATATATCTTTTTGAACAGAATAATAATTTTTTTTTGGTTGCCTACATTTTATGGTTTAGATTATGCCTAAAATTAAACACATACTTTTTTTATGTAGCGGTAATGTTTGTCGAAGCGCATTTGCAGAATATTATGCAAAGAGTCTAAAAAGCACATCTTATAAAGATAAATTACGGGATGTCAATTTTGATTCAGCTGGGATTCGCCATTATTTTGAATCACCACACGAAGGCACAGTTAGATATTTAAACTCTAAGGGGATAAGCATAGATGGTTTTTTTCCTAAGGATATAACAGAGGAACTAATAGATAAACAAGATCTGATTTTAGCCTTCGAGGAAAAATACCATATCCGTAAATTAAAAAGAAAATTTAAAAACATTGAGAATTTAGATAAAAAGGTTTACCTATTACTTGAATTTGCTGGGGAAACCGAAAATCTCGAAATAGTAGATCCTTTCTATTTAGAAGAAAATGAGTACAATGAAATATTAAAAAGAATTGAAGATGGTATAATTAAGTCTATCGAAAAAATTATCGAAATAAACAACTCTGAATAAATATTAAGCAATGAAGAAAATTTCAAAAATATTGCTCATATGTTTAGGGAATACAGCAAGAAGTCCTGCTGCTGAATATTTAGCACGATACCACGCTAATAAAAAAGGTGTTAATTTAACTTTTGAGAGCGCTGGTTTTATAAATGCTTTTTCATATATGCAACCCGAATCTCAAGAATACTTGGATGCTAAAGGTATAAACCATTCTGATTTTCACCCTCAAATTATTAATCGTAAATTGCTTGAAAAACAGGATTTGATTATAACAATGGAAGTATCACACGCTCAAGAAATAAGAGATAACTATCCAGGGGTTGTTGACATCGATAAAAGAACTTTTACTCTAAGAGAGTTTAACGGAGAAACAGAAGAATTAGATATTATTGATCCATACTACACGAGTACTAATACATATAAGAAAGTTCTTAGAATCATTGACGAAAATATCAACAAAATGATAAATAAAATTACACAGATTAATCAATTATAATCTTAATTATCTCGCAAGAGCATCCTATATATGATTAGAAGAATTCTATTTATTTGTTATGCAAATACATGCCGAACTCCAGCGGCTGAAAAACTAGCCAAACATTATGCTAAAAAATACGATCTAAAAGGAGTAAAGTTCGATTCTGCTGGTTGGCACATTGCTTTCGATCACGCTCAATCAGAAACTATCGATTACATTACATCTAAAGGAATTGAAATGAGCGATTTTAAACCTAAACCTATTACACAAGCGTTGATAGAGAAGCAATATCTTATAATTGGCATGGAAAGATATCAATTAACAAAAATTCGGAATAAGTTTAAGGTTTTAAAAGAGAACTTAAAAGGTAAATTATATACCTTAAAAGAATTCAATGGAGCAAATAAACAGGAGCTGAATATACCCGATCCCTACAAAACAGAGAAAGTTAGATACTTTGAAATATTAGAGATCGTTGAAGAAAATGTTGAGATGCTTGTTAAAAAAGTCAAACAGATAAATCAGGCGAGATGAAAGGAATTCTTAGTCTTCTTGATATTTTATTATTGTGTTTTGTTATTTTAATTAAATAATTATTCAAAAAATGTAACCTTAAATAACAATAATCTATGTTATATGTAAGATTTTTAGTTCTAGTATAAATCAGTTTGAGTTTTGACATAATCGTCGAGTTCTAATTGACCGTTGAAATTAATAAATTAGGTTAAGGGGATTCATTTTTGGAAATAAATGGTATGAATGAGAATTTTTTAAACGATTTAAATAGAAATATTCAGAACGATAAATCAAATATTGATTCAATAAAAGGATTTGAAATAATTTCTGAATCCTTAGTTTATAAAATTCTAGATATATTCGGAAGAAACAGTTTGCTCTCAATGTTATACCAAACAGGCTCAGGAGCAGGAGAAGCGATCGCTAAAAAAATAAAACAGAAATATGCAAAGAATGACTTTGCGATTTTTGAGGCTTTAAAAATCTTGATGACTGAGTTAAGCGATTTTTACTCAATGCAAATTAGAGAAGTTCAAGAGTTTCCGGATTGTTTTAAAGTTATTATCGAAAATTATTGTTTTTTACGAGATCCTTACAAAGATAGGAAAAAACTTAAACCGGGTAAAGCATTTTGCCGTATAAATAAAGGGTATTTCGAAACAGCTTTTCGAAAATTATTAGGAGATAAATTAAAAAAGGTTGAAATTAATTTTCTCCACGATGATCTCGAAAATGATGTTTGTGTGGAAGAGATAGTTTTTTATCCTAATCTTGAAACACTCTAAGTGGAATTATAAAAGATCTTTGGAGTCTATCTCCAAAACTATAGCCAATTTATGTTTTTTTTCTTCCATTAATGGGCCAGCAGCAGCTGTAGCTGGACCTATAGATCCCATTCCAAGTCTATTATGAATATTCCAATAAGCTTTCTGATAAACTTTTTTCTTATTTCTTCGATCTTGCTTAAATTCTTTTAAAGCAGATTGTATTATTTTTTCAGCTATAATTTCGAGTTCTTTCAATTTTTGATTGATATATTTTCCAGTTATATCTCTACCTGTAGTAGGATCAATTACCCGTTGAGTTAGACTCTCATCAATGATCCCTTTTTCTTTTTCTTTCATGAGTCAAATAAAATTTACATTAATAAAAGCTTAAGTGAAGATCTAACTTTTTATTATTTTCAAATAGATCATTCATTTTTACTTTTTTAGAAACGAAATGTCAAAGATTAATAAAAAAATTGAATTAGTTAACATATTGTAATCTGATTTTAATAAACAATAAAATAAAAATTTAAAGAGGAAATGTAAAAATGGCTGAAATTAAAAACATAGTTATGATAGGCGCAGGGCTTATGGGTCATAACGCCGCTCAAATATGTCTAATGGCGGGCTATAATGTGACCTTAGTTGACATCAAGGACGAATTTGTTGATGCTGGTGCTGCTAAAATTGATGAGGGTTTAAAAAAGCTTGAAGCAAAAGGAAGATTAGGTGAAGGCGTTTCTGCGGCTAATATAATGGGAAATTTGAAGAAATCGATCGATCTTGCAAGTGCAGTAAAAGACGCTGATTTTGTTATTGAAGCTGTTGTAGAAAAAATGGATGTTAAAAAGCAGGTGTTCAAAACTTGCGACGAAAATGCTCCGCCACATTGCATCTTAGCAACAAATACTTCAACAATGAGCATTACTGAAATCGCTAGCGCAACAAGTAGAGAAGATAAAGTGATAGGTATGCACTTCTTTAATCCACCGATTCTGATGCGATTAATCGAAATAATAGCAGGTGAAAAAAGTTCCGATGAAGCTATGGATATTGGTGTTGAACTGAGCAAGTCATTACCTTGTTTAAAAGGAAAAAGATTTATTCCAAAAGTCTTGAAAGATCGTCCTGGATTCATAGTTAATCGTTTAAACGCGCCAGTTCAGATTTATCTTAATTGGGTGTTTGATCAAGCGGCTGAAAAGGGAATTCCTTGGGAACAAATTGACGCAGATGCAGCAGGATTAATGCCAATGGGGCCTTGTGAGCTCGCGGATTATGTCGGAATAGATACAATGTTTCATGTAGGTAATTATTTTGTAGAAACATTATCTCCGGATTTTAAACCAGGAAAAATCATTGCCAAGATGGTTGAAGAAAATAAACTTGGACGTAAATCACCACAAGGTTTTTTCGATTGGTCGGCAGGAAGACCTAAAATTGATAAGTCTCAAAAAGCAGGATTGTTTAGCGTTGAAAAATCCATGGCAATTATGCTAAACGAAGGTTGTCGTCTATTAGAAGAGAAAGTTGTTACGGGTTTCAAGGTAATTGACGACTCAAACATGGCTGGAATGAATACTCCTGGACCTTTTGGTGGTGGTAAAAAACAATTTGAGAAGTGGTCAAAAATCCTAGAAGATTTAGCAGACAAGACCGGTAAAGACTACCTGAGACCTTGTGAGCTAATGAAGTCTGGTGGTTTTGTCACCATGCGAAAATAGACGAAATTTTATATAGAATTAATGTAATTCAAGTAAATCATTATAAAAGAGGATCTAAAAAATGTCAGAAAAAGAATTTGAACATGTTAAAATCGATTGGCCAACGAAATTAAACGACAAAGGCGAGGTTATTCGAGAAGGAACCGTAGATGGAAATTATGCGGTAATTGCTATTAATAGACCAGATAGATTAAACGCTTTAACAGATCAGGTACTATCCGAAATTACCAGAGCTTTAAGAATGATGGAAACAGATGATAGCGTTAGAGCAGCTGTTTTACGAGGTACTAAAGATTTTACAAAGAAACCAGCGTTTTCTGCGGGGGCAGATTTAGCGGCTGGTTTTGGCTCTGGCTTAAAACCAAATGTTACTTGGCATATGGCATTAGCAATGAGAATTAAGCACCGCGAATACGATGAAATTGAACAATTCTCAAAACCTTTAATCGCCGCAGTTGATGGTTTTGCCTTAGGTGGGGGTTGCGAATTAGTACTCTGCTGTGATATCGTGATTGTGTCTGATAGATCAAAAATTGGATTCCCAGAAATTAAACGGGGTATCTTTCCCGCGAATGGAGGAGTCACTCGGATGGCAGAAAGAATTGGAACTAATAGAGCATTAAAAATGGCGATGTTTGGGGAGCCTATTGATGGTCAAACCGCTGTAGATTGGGGATTAGCTTCCTGGATTGCTCCTGCGGGAGAAGAGTTTGAAAAAATCGTTCATGAGAAGGCCAAGTGGTTTGGAGAAGCTCCTACTACCGCTTTGTTTGTAATTAAGAAATGTGTGAAATTTGGAACGAGAGATGTGCAATTAGGTCTTATTATGGAACAAATGGGCTTTGGAATCAATCAAGTATCCTTTGATGCTAAGGAAGGAATAGCGGCTTTTAATAGAAAAGTTAAATGTCCAAATTGCGGCGGTAAAGGTAAGTTTGAGGACGGAACACAATGTAATGTCTGTAAAGGTCGTAGAAAGTTAAAAGATACACCTCATTTTAAAGGAATTTAAATAAAATTTGATTTTTTTTTTTTACTTTTTTTCCATAACAATACTTCTTTTTAATAATACTTTCTATAATTTTTTAAGCAATTTTAATTATAAAACATTTAATGGAAGATATCGAATTAATCGAAGAAATCAACGATGGAAATCTTTTTCTACGGAAAGTTTCCAAGAACGATGTTTCCTTTTTTTATCAGAGTCTTAAAGAAAAAGAAATGATAAATTATCTGTCATTAGGACCATTAAGATCTTTTGATCACTCAAAAAAATTAATCAGAAACTACTTAAAGTCGTGGGATAAATACCTTCAATTTAATTATGTTATAGAATTGCGAGATAATTTAACAATAAAGAGAATAGGATCAGTTAGTCTTTGGAATGTAAACTGGCTTCATAAACGTTCAGGGATTGGAATATGGATTCTTCCAAATTATTGGGGACAGGGAATAGGTAAAAGAGTAATAGAGTTAATTAAGATAATTGCTTTCTACCATCTAAACTTGAACAGGATTGAAGCACAAATAGCTGTCGAAAATGATAAATCAATCAAAATGTTTAAAAAGTCAGGTTTTAAAGAGGAAGGGCTATTAAAAAAGTACCTTAATATCGAAGGTAATTTTCATGATGCTTTCACGTTAGGTTGTTTTAAAGATTAAAGTAGTTCAGGACTTCTTTCATAATTTCTTAAAATTCCTTTAGCTTTTACCATTTCATCAATATCTAAAGAAAAAGACTTAAACTGCGAAAAATTTCCGTTAAAATTAACTAACTCCTTTTTATATTTAGCCAAAAATTTAGAAAAGACTTTCATAGCAATATTATCAATCGATTTTTTCTTTAGTTTTTTGTCATCTACTTTGCTATCACACTTGAAAATAAGATGGAAATGAGATTTAGGATCGGTGTAAAAAAAAAATACGCTTTTATTCATCTTCAAGGTGTTTAAACTCTCTTTAAATCCATATTTGGTAAAGCGGCAAATCTGATCGAAATAACTTGCAATAACATGGTAATCACCAACCTTTCCTGAACTACCGCTAAAATCATGAAAAAATATGGGTACACCCTTGTCATTAAGAATAATAATCTGTTGGATCAATTTTTATCCAAAAATTGTATTCATTTCTAACTATATATATCTTCGCTATGACAACATTGAAGAGTTTGAATTAATTAACATAGTTATTAATAGGGAAATAAAATTTGAAGTTTCAAAAAAAAGATTCTCTGGATAAAACTACTTAACTCTGATTAATGTTTTTAATCAATCCAACTATTTTTCTGAAATTTTTAAGAGATTCAGCATAATCTTCTTTCTTCAAAGCTTGTAATCCTTGAACATTAATTTTTTTAACTATTTTGCTTGCATCTTCGACTTCGGAGATTTTTCTTATTTTTTTTTCGAGAATATCTATGTATTTAGTATATTCTTCTAAGTGCTTAGTTTTATCTATAAATCTAGATATTTTAATAATTTGGTTAATATTTTCTATAGCTTCTTTAAATTGGTTTTGAGAAACATTTTGATTAATAACAATTTCTAATTTCTTTAAATCTTCTTCTAATTTAAGATACTTACTCTCGGCATCTACAACATACTTTAATTTTGCTCCCAATTTCTGATTATAGTCTGAAAAATCCGTTTCATGCAAAAGATCTATTTTAGATTTCAGGATACTTTTTGCCTTATCAAATTTATAATTTTCCGTGAGTAGTGAAACTTCTTTGAGATCACTTTCTATGACTTCGTCCAGATTATATTTTTTCTTAACTTTTAAAAACATTGCTTCAGAAGTTTCCCATATTTTAAGTACTTTGGGATCTTTCAGCTCTGCCAATAATTTCTTTGCCCTTTCCAAAATTTCTCCCGCTAAAAGAAGATTATTAGTGTTAAAATAGCTGTTAAATTGAATTTCTAACGGTTCAAGTTGTTTAATTTTATTTTGTTGGCTTATATGGAATTCATTCCATAGTTTTTCATCTTCTAAAAATAAATCCTTAACTCGTTTAAAAGAAGTTAGATTCATATCCTTCTCATAATATTTCTTAAAGGTTTGCAAAAGTTCGTGTGCGTTATTAATCTCGTTTTGCCCCACTAATTTTTGATATTTTTCTTTTAAACCTTCAAAATCATCTCTAACTTCGATAAATTTATGATCATCTTTCCCTTGTTTATAGAGATTAGCAATGTGCTCGCCTTCCTCCCGTACAACAGAATATAACTTAGCTTCTTCGGCGATTTCCATAATTTTCTCTGCAATTTTTATAGCTTCGTCATATTTACCCATTAAATAGTGGTTATTTGCTA
>Ga0114930_10002263_pt1 | contig 17477 bp, 16 predicted proteins | sample AnhtaG_FD_87300 | JGI IMG/M metagenome (GOLD analysis project Ga0114930, IMG submission 87300) | Deep subsurface microbial communities from Anholt, Denmark to uncover new lineages of life (NeLLi) - Anholt_01485 metaG | ecosystem: Environmental > Aquatic > Marine > Oceanic > Sediment | place... | reverse complement strand
TTGGATGTGATAGCGGCGGTGGTCATCGGTGGGGGCAGCCTTTCCGGCGGCGAAGGGTCGATCCTGGGTACGATAGTCGGGGCTTGGATTATGACCGTTATCGCTTCGGGATGCACGCAGAGGGGGTATCCGAATTGGGTGCAGGAGATTATTACCGGGGCGATTATCATTGCGGCGGTGGCGCTGGATCGGTTGCGGCATCGCCGGGCTGTTTGAACAGACAAGCGAGGTTCAATCCGCCCGTCCGCCCCGGCGGACCGACGGCGGAGTGCGACTTTGGTGCGGCTTATTGCGTGCAATAGGGCCGTTTTTTTCCAATTCTCCAGGCTGGTTAGGCAGTTTTTCGGCAAAAATCACAAATTTCCGCCAACACTTGAGCATCCTTGAGCATTGTATTAATAGACGAACAAAGGCTGAGTGAAGCTGGACTCAAGCTGTGAGTGATAAAAATGCAGATTTTCAGCCGGTGGCAAATCGAGCAGGTAGTGAACGGCCATCAGAACCAAGCTTGGCGGATTTATTCTTGGCGGAGCTCGGGCGGCTCAGGCGGATTGTTGCCGGCATGGGTTTTGGTGTTTCAGCCGCTGAGGATATCCTGCAAGATGTGTTCGTGCAAGCGCTAAGACAGCCTGCAGAGTACAGAGTTCGCCAGAAAGCAATACGGTGGTTAACGAAAGTCACAGTCAATCGATGCCTGACTGAATATCGAAATCGTAGACGTTTTCGCAGGCACGCTTGCGAAATCCTTAAACGGCGGCTGGAGACTGAGGGGCACTCGACAACGGCAGCCGAGGAAGCTATTGCCGCTGAGGAGCTTGAGATTGTGCGAGAGAGTTTGCAGGAACTGGATGGTTCGTTACTGACGCCGCTTGTTTTGCGGTATTTCTGCGGCCTAAACTCCAAAGAGGTGGGCGAGATATTGGACTTGAGTCCATCTACTCTGCGGGGCCGGCTGCGAAACGCCAGGCTGATTCTTGCGAAAAGATTAGTGCAGCGGGGAGTTGAACCGTAATGGAAAGCTCGTGTAAAGAGATTGAACGGATGCTCGTTGATTATGCCGACGATGAGTTGTCACCGAGCGAATCAAGCAAAGTTGCGGCCCACCTGGCGAAATGTGGAAGTTGCCGCAGGATGCTTGAAGCACTGCAAAGGTCGCTCAAACTTGCCGACGTTATCTGGGAGGATGGACTGGCCGGGACAAAAGCTATTGGCGTTCCGATTCGGCGAGGTGCCAGGAAGGTTCGCTGGCCCAGATATGCTGCAATTGCAGCGAGTATCGTGTTTCTTGCGGGCGGTTCTCTTGTCTGGCGTTCGCTAACGCAGCCCGCCAAACCCGAACTAACGTTTGCCGAGATTGAACGCAGGATAACCGAGTCAGCCAGCGCTGCTCGATTGTTGGCAGCAGCAGAGCTGTTAGCCGGTCAGCCCTACGCTGAGGACCTTGCGAATAGCCAATACCGATATATTGTCGATAGGTATCCCCATACGGAGGCGGCTGCCCAAGCGAGATCGAAAGTTGACAGATTGAAATAGAAGGAGAATAGAAGATGGGTAACAAACGAATATGTGTGTTATTGCTCTGCCTGGCATTTGCCGGAATTTCCACTGCGGCACAGACTGAGCCAAACGATGCCCCACTGAAGCTGAAGTTTCAAACCAGCACCAGACCTCAAGACTGGATAGTCAGAGGAGAAAAGGACGAAGGAGGAAAGACACTTCTATACCAGAATCCGGGTCCTACTAAGCCGACGCATGTTGCGGAAGTCGTTTTGAGCCGAACGCATTGGCGTTTCTATATCGAAAGCGATATTCTGGAGAGAATCGAAAAGAGCCCTATCGCAAAGAAGCTGTCACGGCAGCAGAGAGACTTTCTGGGGACAGGTTTCGCGATTCGGATCGACTATGAAAGCCACCGGATACCAAAACACTACTCGATCTGGTTTTACGCGATGAGCGAAGACGATGCGAAAAAGACGGCCGAAGTCTTTATCGAGGTTTTGGCGGAGAAAGCGACCGCAAGGCGACAGGAGTACGTAAAAGAGCGCAAAAAACTTGAGCAAAAAATAGCTGATATTGAGAAAGACCTGCCCGAAAAAGAGGCCCAAGCCAAGGCGGCAGAGTCCAAGTACAAGGAGGTCAAAAATACTCGCTATGCTTCCTTTGCTGATACCGAAGCTTTAGAAAAGGCGAAAGAAACGATGCTACAAATGGCAAAGATGCTGGATGTCGTTGACATAGAGCTCGCAGGGATACGGGAGAAGCTGAAGGTAATCGAAGAGTATCGAAAACCTAAAGGTCTAACAGACACTCTAAGATATAGAGAACTACCCAACGAGATCATGGTCCAACTGGACCGAATGTTTGTCGAGCAGATGATTGAGTTAAGAGGTGCCGAGGCCCGCAAACAAGCTACTATTCGGGTTCGCGATCGCGAGAAAGCGCTCTGTGACTTCTTCAACCAGTTGTTTACTCTTGACGCTGAGGCACATAGGTTAAAGGACGGTCTAAGCGGCTCTGAAAGAAGACTCCGTGGCGTTGAAGAAAGGCTGGCTAATCCAAGGCCTAACATGTTGCCGCCGAAGGTGTTCCAGAACAAGGTGACGATTTATCCGGTGCGCGTGGAGAATTAAACCACGAGCGCAAGAGTGGTCGGCAAGACCGGATTCTCTGGCGGGCACCAATGAGTTGTGGTAATTAGCTCGGAATTGTGATACCATGACATAGATTTGAAAGTTGTGGGGCTTTTTGCAAATAGAGTCGCAAATGAAACGTGTGGATTGTCTGACAAACAGTCTTGCAGACGTTGAACTGTTGCAGCGATGCAAAAGAGCTGTCAGAGACGCTGTTGGCAGTGCCGATGTGATCCTATACGGATCGCGAGCCAGAGGCGATGCGGATAAGGACTCCGACTACGATATCTTGGTGATCGTAAACGGGTCCGTAGACATGGCTCTCGAAGAAAAGATACTTGCGAATGTCTATCCGTTGGAGTTGGAGACTGGCCAGATGCTTACATTGATTGTTTACGGCAGGCAGCAGTGGGAGTCCCGTCTTTACAGGGCTATGCCATTTCACAAGAACGTGGAACGAGACGGGGTGCTGCTATGACCGATGAAGAACGCACCCTGATTGCATATCGTATGAAGCGTGCCCACGAGGCCATCGACGAGGCCAAGATATTATTTGACGCTGGTCACACTAACGCGTATGTAAACCGCCTTTACTATGCGTGCTTCTACGCGGTGTCGGCTTTATTGCTAACCAAAAACATGTCCACCAGCAAACATGGGTATCTCCGCTCACTGTTGCACAAAGAATTTGTGAAGACAGGCTTAATCCCGAATGAGATGGGAAAGCATTTCGATTTGCTCTTCAACAACCGTCAGAAAAGTGACTACGCAGATTTGGTCGTATTCAAAGCTGAGGAGGTGGGTGATTGGCTGGTTGAGACGCGAAGATTTGTCTCCCACATCGAAAGGCTAATCTCAAACCTGGGCAAAGGCACCGAAGAATAGAATGAGAGTGTTGGACATCCCAAAAAAAACTTCTGGAATCGTGCTTGACAAAGTTGGGCGAAGTTGGTTTAATAGCATTGTTATGAGGCAAGTTGACCGCGAAATCGAAGATCCGCTGAGGCGGAATATCGCTAATTGGTGGTGGCCTGTGGATATATATCCGACAGGTGAGCGGTAATTTGCTATAGACAATTTACTGAATTCGTGAAAAACGCAGCCTGTCGACGAGGTAGGCTGCGTTTTTTTTGTTTGTATTTTCAGTGGTTTGCGAATAGAAATTAATAAAATGAAAGGTGCAGAATATGGAAGATTACAGACAAATAATACACAGTGCCGAGCCCGGACAAATCGTGCCTATCGTTAAAGAGATTGATATAGACGATGCGGTGGATTTCTTTGCCAGGCTAAGCGATTACGGGCGGGCGAAGAACTGCTGTCTGTTTGAGTCCCGGGAATATCTGGCAGGCAGTGGAGCACTTAGCTTCGGCACAGCAAAGCCCTCGCTTTACGTTACCGGAACCGGCTCTGATTTTGCCATCAAGGCCCTGAGCAATACCGGCAGACGCATACTGGGCTATTTATCCAGTGACAAGGAAAGGTTCGCCTTTTGTGAATCAGTCGAGTTTGGTGCAGAGGCTATCACCGGCAGGATCAAACAAGTCGAAGAGGTGGTGGATGAGCAAACCAGGCTGCAAAGCACGAATCAGATGGACGTATTGCGAGCGGTTGCATTTGCCTTTCGCTTGGCGAGTAAGCCATTTCGCGTAACGTGCGGGCTGCTCGGAGCTCTAAGCTACGATTTCATCGACCAGTTCGAGAAGCTGCCTGCCAACAAGGAAGACATTCTGCACAATCCCGATTACGAGCTTTACTTTGCCGACAACATTTTTTTGATGGATCACGAGCACGGTAAGGGCTACGTGATTGTCAATTGTGTTATAACGAATCGGTCCGCCGCGGCGGACGAGGCTGCAATCGCCGAGGCACAAAGTTGCTTCGACTATTACTTCAATATGGCCAGGTTTGACACACCCAAGGGCAAAAGATATGGCGGAGCGCTTGAGCCTGATTCGACTGACACCAGCCAGCCTGAGTATGAAGATATGGTCAGAACGGCAAAGCAGCACATTATTGATGGCGATATTCTTCAAGTTGTCCTGAGCAGAACAAAGATTATTCCGTGTCCGGATGAGCCGCTTGACGTGTACAAAAGGCTGCGCACGCTGAATCCATCGCCGTATATGTTCTATCTGAACACGCCCAATACGATACTTATGGGGTCCAGCCCTGAATTAAACCTGCGTGTCAGTGGTACTGAGAAGCGTGACGTTGAAATAAGGCCGATAGCCGGCACGAAACCCAGAGGGCGGGTCGGCGGTACAATCGACGATGATATTGACTTTAGATATGAGGCTGAGTTGAAACTTGACCGCAAAGAACTGACAGAGCACATAATGTTAGTCGATTTGGCAAGAAATGATATCGCCAGGGTGGCTGAGCCGGGCAGCAGAATTGTCACGGAATTGCTTATCGCCGAAAAGTACGAATCGGTACAGCACCTCGTAAGCAATGTCAAAGGCACGCTCGCAACCGGCCTGGATGCACTGAGCGCGTACCTTGCCACAATGAATATGGGGACACTTACGGGCGCTGCGAAGATTGAAGCGATGAAGATAATACGACAGTTGGAGAAGAACAAGCGTGGCTACTATGGCGGAGCAGTTATGTACCTTACCGTGGATGGCCAGTTCGACAGTTGTATCACCATACGGAGCTTGCAGGTCAAGGATCATGCGGCGTACGTTCGCGTAGGTGCCGGTATCGTCTACGACAGTGTGCCAAAAACTGAATTCGAAGAAACCGAACACAAAGCAGGCTCGTGCATGCGGGCCATTTGTGGGCAGTAGAAAGACAGAGGACAGAAGACAGAGCCCTGAACGTAAGTGAGGGGCAAAAAGACAAAGATAGGAACAATGCTATGGCAGATAAAGATAAAAAAGTCCTGTTTATCGACAACTTTGATTCTTTCACGTACAACCTTGTGGACGATTTCTGCAAGCGTAAGTGCGAGGCCAAGGTTTATCGTGCCGATACTGAGCTTAAAGAGCTTGAGCGAGTGGCTAATGAGTTTGGTCCGGACCTGCTCGTGATTTCGCCGGGGCCGGGTACGCCGGACACAGCGGGTGTTTCGCTTTCGGCGGTAGGTTATTTCAAAGACAAACTGCCGATATTCGGCGTGTGCCTGGGTCACCAGGTCGTTGTGCAGCATTTCGGCGGGAAAATCAGCCATGCGCCGGTGCCGATGCACGGTAAGCCCTCCAGGGTGACACACAACGAAAAGGGCCTATTTGTCGGTGTTGAGAATCCGCTGCAGGCGGGCCGGTATCATAGCCTTTGTGTGGTGGAGCTTCCCGATTGTTTGGAGAAAACGGCGGAGTTTGAGGGAATCGTTATGGGAATTCAGCACAAAGAGCTTCCGATATTTGGTGTGCAGTTCCATCCGGAAAGCATCTTGACGCCAGCCGGCGGTAAGATAATCGAGAATATCTTGTCGATCGCAGTTGCGGAAAAGCAAAAGGTAAGGAGCTAAGAATGGCGACAATAACCGAGTATATTAAGCCGTTACTGGAAGGTGAGGATTTGAGCTTCGAACAAGCGAATCAACTTCTGGACGTTGTCTTTGAAGGTGAAGTGCCCGAAGTTCAAATTGCAGCTTTCCTTACAGCGATGCGGGCTAAGGGAGCAACCGCAGCGGAGCTGGCGGGGCTTGCTAAATCGCTGAGGGATCATGCTGTCCCGGTGAAGGTCGATATTGATAACCTGGTGGATACATGCGGTACAGGTGGCGGTGCCTTTAAGACTTCCAACATTTCGACTGCGGCTGCGATAGTGGCGGCGGGCGCGGGTGTCTACGTTGCCAAGCACGGCAACCGCGGGATAACCAGCAAGTGCGGCTCAGCGGATGTCCTTGAGGAGCTGGGCGTCAAGATAGATGCTTCTGCTGAGACCGTGGCAGAGTGCATAAACCAGGCTCACGTTGGATTCATGTTCGCACCGATGTTCCATCCGGCGATGAAATATGTTCAGCCGATACGCAAGAGCCTCGGCTTTAGAACGGTATTTAATATCCTTGGGCCTTTGGCCAATCCCGCTCGTGCGGCAGCGCAGGTGCTCGGCGTGGGCGATGAAGGCTTGATGGAACAAATAGCTCAGGCGCTTAAGCTGCTCGGCAGCCGGTATGCAATGGTCGTTCACAGTAACGGCTTGGATGAGATAAGTACCGCGGGAGTCACTAAAATACTTGAGCTGAAAGACAGCCAAATTGCACACAAAGAGCTGAACGCACAAGATTTGGGCTTCACGTTGGCCAGCATGGAAGAATTGAAAGTGACCGATGCCAAGCAAAGCGCACAGGTTCTGAAGGATATATTAAATGGCAAAGAAACTGGGCCGCGCAAAGATATTGTTGTTCTAAATGCGGCGGCTGGGATAATCGCGGGCGGCTTGGCCGATGATTTCAAATCGGCAATAGCTAAGGCTGAAGCCTCCGTCAGCGAGGGCACAGCGTTAGCCTGTCTGGAAAAACTGATCGAGGTCTCAAATCGTATCTCGTGAAGTGTGAAGCGTATCTCGAACAGAATGTGAGATACGAAATACGAGCATGTTGATACTGAAAGTCAAAATTTGTGGCATCACCAAGTACGATGACGCTGTGGCGGCATTGGATATGGGTGCGGATCTGTTGGGCTTTAACTTTTATCCGAAGAGCCCAAGGTTTATACAAGCGGACAAGGCGGCGGAAATAATAAGCAAGCTGCCGGCCTTTGTCGATATTGTCGGCGTTTTTGTGAATGCTCCGATTGAGCAAATCCACGAGACGAGAAACTTGTGTCACCTCGACTGGGTCCAATTGCATGGCGATGAAGACCCGGAGTTCTGCCAACAGTTCCTCTCTCACAGCGTAAAGACGATGAAGGCAATACGAGTGAAAGACCAAAGTGACATTGAGCGAGCAGAGGAGTATTTCACCGATGCGATTTTGCTGGATGCCTTTGATCCTGAGAAATATGGCGGCACGGGGCTGATTTTTGACTGGAACGTCATTGGACATATGGGCAAACGTGTTTTTCTTGCAGGCGGGATAAATCCGGATAATGCGGCGGATGCGGTAAAACTGGGAGTTTACGGAATCGATGTGTGCAGCGGTGTTGAAGCTGAGCCGGGCAAAAAAGACCACGAGAAAATGAAAAAACTGTTCGACAATATACACCATCTAAGAGCGTGAAAAAGGATTGGATGCTCGATACTCGATACGCGATGTAGCACGGTTGCCAATTACGAGCATCAAGCGTCGAGAATCGAGCTACGAGGAATGATATGAAATATAAAGGCAGATTCGGAGACTACGGCGGCTTTTATGTCCCGGAGGTTTTGATACCGGTACTGGAGGAATTAGAGGAGGCGTTCTATCGTTTCTACGAAGACGAACAATTTGTGACTGAGCTGGCGCAGCTTTCGAAGGATTATGCCGGCAGGCCCAGCCCGCTTTACTATGCCAGAAGATTCAGCGAGCATGTCGGCTTCAAGGTGTATCTCAAGCGCGAGGACCTTCTGCACGGTGGCGCACACAAAGTGAACAACACGCTCGGGCAGGGTCTCTTGGCCAAATATATGGGCAAGACCAAGCTCATTGCCGAAACCGGTGCGGGCCAGCACGGCTTGGCTACGGCCATGATCGGGGCCTTTTTCGGCATGGAAACGAAAATCTTCATGGGTGTAATCGATATTGAACGGCAAAGCGTTAACGTGCACAAAATGAAGCTCTGTGGCGCGGAGGTTATTCCCATCGAGGGCGGGACGGGAACACTCAAAGATGCCATCAACGATGCGCTTCGCTACTGGACGGCGCATGTCTTGGACACGTTTTATCTTTTTGGTTCAGCTTGCGGACCGCATCCGTATCCTACGATAGTGAGACATTTCCAAAGCTGCATCGGCACCGAGGCAAGGCAGCAGTGTCTTGAACAAATAGGCAGATTGCCGGATATTGTTGTTGCTTGTGTTGGCGGCGGCAGCAATGCGATCGGTATTTTCTCGGGCTTCTTGGAAGACGAAGACGTCAAGCTGATCGGCGTCGAGGCTGGTGGCAGAAGCTTGAGCAGCGGCAAGCACGCTGCGACGCTCGTGGCAGGTCGGGTCGGCGTCTTGCACGGCGCCAAGTCGTACCTGCTGCAGGATGATGAGGGTCAGGTCCATGAGACCGAATCGGTAAGTGCGGGGCTGGACTATCCGGCTGTTGGGCCGGAACACTGCTTCCTAAAAGATAGCGGCAGGGCAGAGTATGTTGCAGCAGAGGATAACGAAGTCCTTGACGCATTTGGACTGCTGAGTAAAACCGAGGGCATACTTCCCGCCCTGGAACCGTCACACGCGTTGGCGTATCTTATCAGCCAGAAAGGAAAGTTGAGTGCGGATACGATAGTAGTCGCGAACCTTTCCGGCCGAGGGGACAAGGATGTTTCAATTGTGGAAAAACGCCGACCCCTTGAAGATTGATTATTGATAATTGACTAATGACAAAGGCACGTCACCGATGAAAACGTACAAGCAAGTTTTTTCCGAATTGGCAGAACTGAAAAGGACCGCATTGATACCGTTCTTTGTAATCGGCGATCCGGATTTTGATACGGGTCTGGCGATTGTAAAGACAGCTATAGATGCGGGGGCGGATGTTCTGGAGCTGGGCATACCGTTCTCCGACCCGATTGCTGATGGGCCGACAATTCAGAAGGCTGATATTCGGGCGATGAGAGGCGGGATGAATGTGAAAAAGGCCCTGGAATTTATCCGGCAGGTCAAGGATTACAGGGACATTCCAATTGGACTGCTGATGTATTACAACCTCGTTTACCAGTACGGAGCACAAAGGTTTTTCAGGGATTGTCACGAGGCCGGCGTCAACAGTATCTTGGCGGCCGATTTGAGCATCGATGATGCGGACGAAATCATCCCTGCTGCTGAGTCGGCTGGTCTTGACACTGTCTTTATAGTTACGCCCAATACCGACCCTGAGCGAATGAAGGTGATCGTCTCCAAGACTACCGGGTTTATCTACGCAGTTTCGCTATTGGGTGTTACCGGCAGCAGAGAGAAGCTCTCCGATATGATTGAGGGCCTTATCGGCAAATTGAAAGAGCTTACGAATGTGCCGGTCTGCGTGGGTTTTGGTATAAGCAAAGCCGAGCACGCCGCAGCGGTCGCCCAGGCGGGCGCCGACGGCGTGATAATCGGCTCAAGAATAGTTGACTTGATCGAGCGCAATTTAGGCAACACAGAAAGGATGCTCGTCGAAATCCCCAATTTTATCAGTGAAGTCAAAAACGCAATTTCACCCCGCACCCGTTGAGTACGGGCTCACGCCGAATATATGCGGTGCTGACACGCGCTGGAACATTTTTGGCGCCATGCAGGTCTTTGTGAGCTTTGGCTTCAGGCACCGCTTACCGAGATTCGTTATTTGTTCTTGACGGACGGGGCGTTGCACACTATTGTGATTGTCGGACGTTCTTCAGATTGCTGGAATAAAGGGCTGTGTGGATGCGTCTTTGCAGAATAGATGTGCATGACTATGTAACCAAACGCTGATTCCCACAGTGGGAAGAGGCAGAATTGTCACTTTTAACCCGTTTTGGAGGCTAAAACTATGAAGAAGTGCCTAATTTCAATCGGCGTCGCTTTGGTGGCTCTGGCGGTGGCTTGGCCCGTACTTGGCCAGCGCGAGGGCGGACAGGGCCGTGAAGGCCAGAGGCGGTTTCAAGACATGTCTGAGGAGGAAAGAGCCAAAATGAGGGAAAGATGGCAGAACATGTCTGATGAAGAGAGGGAGAAGTTCAGGGCCCAAATGCGCGAACGATATGGCTCCCGAGGACCACGCATGGGTCGTGAAGAACAACTGAAAGCCATCAAAGTGATTGAACAGCAAGTTGCAAAACTCAAGGCAGGCATGGATCGACCCGCTTTTGACCGAAGCCGATTTCAGGAGATGTCCGAGGAAGAAAGAGCCAAATTCAGAGAAGAACGGACGAAGCAGCGCGAGCAGCAGCAGAACGCGATGACTATGATTGTCGCGCAACTTGCGAGACTACAAGGTCAGAGGGAGCTTGCGGAAGGTGAGCAGTACTTGATAATAAGCACTGGCCAACTGAAGCCAATTAGCGAGCTGGCGGTAAAAGAGAAAGCCAAGGAAACGGCCCAGCGTCTCGAAAGGCTAATTCGGGGAGGCCGAAGGGGATTTGGAGGCAGGCCGCCCGGATCGAGGCCAAGCGGGACAAGGACTCCGTGAGATCAGCGGGGTTCGGGGGCTTCAGATGCCCCAGCCAGAGAGAGAAGAGAACGCTGAAGATTCAGGCAGCAGGTCGCCGGAGTGTATGGTAAGACACTTTGACGGCAAGAATGTATGTGCGTGCGTGTTTAATCAGACGCTAATTCCCATGGTGGGAACGAGCGGAAGTCTTATATTCTAACCTGTTTTGGAGGACAGTATTATGAAGAAGCATCTAATTTCAATCTTGGTCGTGCTGACGGTGCTGGCGATGGCTTGGCCGGCATTAGGACAGGCGGAGAGCAGATCTGGCCGGCCTCGGAGTGGAGGGCGCGAAGCCGGGAGGGTGCTTCAAAATCTCTCGCCCGAAGAAAGAGCCAAAAGGTGGGAGAGTATGTCTCCGGAGGAAAGGGAAAAGTTCAGGGCCCGAATGCGTGAAAGACTTGACGCTGAGCGCCGAACTGGAGCGCGTGGAGGAACTCTGCAGATGCTTGAAGCCCAAATTAAGGAGCTCAAGGCAAAGCATGAGGAGTTGGCCAGGGAGTTAAACGCGATTCGCGAGCTGGCAAAGAAGGAGAAGGCCAGCCAGACAGCCAACCGTCTCCAGAAGCTGATCACAAAGCGCGACGAGGAATTTAAGGATACGCTGGCCCAGCTCGAGCGAAGGCGTCAGAGATTGATGAAAACGCGGCCAAGGCCTGTGGCGGCCGGCGAGGCAGCAGGCAGAAAGGCGCCAGATTTCACGCTAAAGAGCTTTGACGGCAAGACCGTGGGCCTTTCAGACTACAGGGGCAAAATTGTCGTGCTGGAGTGGCTGAATTTCGAATGTCCGTTTGTCCAGTACCATTATCGCGAGCCCAAGACAATGATCAAGCTCGCCAACAAGTACAAGAACAAGAATGTCGTTTGGCTCGCGGTGAACAGTACAAGCCATATAACGCTGGAAGCGAACAAGGACTTTGCCAAGAAGCAAAAGCTGCCGTATCCGATCCTCGATGACAGGCCGGGTAAGGTTGGCCACGCTTATGTTGCCAGGACCACGCCGCACATGTACGTCATAAGCAGCAGAGGCAATATCGTCTACGAAGGCGCAATTGACAATTCGCCGTACGGCAAGACGCCGCAGGGTCAAGAAATGGTCAATCACGTTGACAAGGCTCTGGCAGAGCTGACCGGCGGCAAAGCCGTAACTACGACCAAAACCAAGCCTTATGGCTGTACTGTAAAGTACCCGCGATAGGGCCAGCCAGCCGCGACGGACGAGAAATCGCTCTCGGCGGTGGAGACTTGGCACGTGTCTCGGCTTTGTGCCACGAAACGCTCTGTGGTTGTGGCCTTGCCAACCAAAGAGAGAGAAAATGTGTGTGTCCAAACTCTAATTCCCACGGTGGGAATTGGTTGAAGTGTAACTTTATTAACACGTTTTGGAGGTTAGTATTATGAAGAGGTACCTCATTGCAACTGTAGTGGTTCTGGCGGTGGCCTGGGTCGCCTTCGGCCAGGAGCAAAGTGAACGCGCGCAGCGCTGGGCCAGATACCGCGAAGCACAGACCAAGGCCATTGCTGCGATCCAAGAGCAGGCTGGAAAACTGAAAACGGCCTTTGAAGAATCTGCCAAACGCATGGCGAGCTTTCGCAACTGGCAAGATCTCTCTGAAGAGGAAAGAGCCAAGTTAAGAGAAGAATGGACGAAAAGGCGCGAAGAATGGGGAAAAATGCTTGAGGAGATTGAGCAGCAAGTTGCAAAGCTGAAAGGGCGAAGACGGTTGACAGCCGAACATGAAGAATCGATCAACGAGCTTAAGAAGATTCAGGAGCTGGCGGAAAAGGAGGACGCCGATGAGACGGCAAAGCACGTCGAGGAGCTGATCGCCGAGCGACAGGAGGAATTTGAAGAGACACTGAAGAAACTCGGATTGGAGCAGTTTGGGCGAACGCGTTAGGATCCCAGAAGACGTACCGCCAGTAGAGGCTCTTCCTTGCCAAAGTGTGTCGTTTTTTTGCTAAACACGCTGGCAAGGAGGGGCCTTTTCCATTAGAATACATTGTTTTTATTGCTCTCTGAATTATCAATGAAACGTCCAGGGCTGTGTTTGTTGTGATTATGTCATTCCCGCGGAAGCGGGAATCCAGGCATTTTTCACGGTTCTTGGACCCCTGCTTTCGCAGGGGTGACAATTGAAGGAGTGAACGATGGGAAAATCACGGATGATTGTAATTGGGTTGGTGGTTTGCAGTTTTTATGGGGGCGGCCTGTTGGTTCCGGGGCAATTTACACAGGCAGTCCAAGCCGCGGAGGCCGAAAGGCTGACTTATGTCGATCTTGTCAACCGGCTCACTGATTTGGAGCAGTTGGCCGTATTGCCGGCGCCCGGTGAAAAGTGTGTCCAGTGGTCGAGCTATGACCGCAGGAGCAAATATGACCAGACAACTGGCAAATATGTCGCCTGGTCGGCTAATGGCGACGGGGGCGGCATCATACGCAAAGAGGATGGTAAGCTCGTCTTCGCGGAGATGGAAGGGCCGGGGGTTATCTGGCGTATCTGGTCGGCGGATGCTCAAAATGGGCGCGTGAAAACGTATCTGGATGGCGCTGAGGAACCTGCTGTCGATTTGCCTTTTAAGGGTTATTTCAACTGTGAGAATGAGCCATTTACCCGGCCGGCGCTGGTGCATCGCACGGCACTCGGATGGAATTGCTATGTCCCCATTCCGTATCAGAAGTCGTGTAGGATCGTCGCAGAAGAAGGGTGGGGCAGATACTATCATTTTACGTATACAACTTATCCAAAGGGAACCATTCTGCCAACATTTAAGCGAGATTTATCTTCCGCCGAGTCAGAGGCGCTGGACAGGGCCAACGAGATACTTACAAGATGTGCGGTCAATCCTGCCGGCAGACGTCCTGCTGAAGTCACGATTGAGCAGGAGCCTTCGATAGTTGCTCCGGGCGCGACAGTGACCGTTACCAGGTTGAAAGGGACGCGGGCCATCACGGCTCTTCAGGTTCATGTGGCAGATTTACCTGAGTCTCCAGATGATCGTGACGTGCTGCGTGAGCTTGTTTTGCGTATTTACTGGGACGGCGAAGGCCAGCCAAGTGTCTGGGTGCCGTTAGGGGACTTCTTTGGCACTGCTCCCGGCGTGAACAAATACAAGTCTCTGCCGCTGGGTATGACAGGGCAAGACCTCTTTTATTCTCTCTGGTATATGCCTTTTGAGAAAAGTGCGCTAATAGAGTTGACCAATGACGGGCAAAAGGAACGGCAAGTTAGTTTTACAATTAGCCATGCTCCGGTTACAAAGCCGATTGAAAAGCTCGGAAGGTTCCACGCAAAATGGCATCGCGATGCGTTTCTGCCGGAGGACGCGCAGCGAAAGGCAATCGACTGGACTATGCTCAAAACACAAGGCCGCGGCCGCTACTGTGGTGTCATGCTTCACGTGTGGAACCCCAAAGGCGGATGGTGGGGTGAAGGAGACGAAAAGTTCTTTGTCGATGGCGAAAAGTTCCCGTCGACAATCGGCACAGGTTCCGAAGACTACTTCGGCTATGCCTGGTGTAATCCGACACTGTTTAGCAACTGCTACCACAATCAAACGATAAGCATGAACAACCGCGGCCACATCTCGGTGAACCGTTGGCACATCACGGACAATGTCCCGTTCCAGGAATCCTTTGAGGCGGCAATTGAGAAATACTATCCCAACAGAAAGCCCACACTTTATGCTGCCACTGCTTACTGGTATCAGGCGGCCGGCCAGACTGACCCGTATGAGCCTGCACCCGTTACCGAGCGCAAGGGATACTGGGGCCCAATCAAGATCTTCAAGGTTAAGGGTGCGATGGAAGGAGAGCGGCTCAAAATTCTCGCAAAGACAGCGGGCAATGCCGGGCGGCAGGACTTAAGTGGGTTTGGTGTAAACTGGAGCGAGGAGGCTCACTTATGGTGGGTTGAAGCCAAGCCGGGTGACAGACTTGATCTGGCTGTGCCCGTGCAAAAAACCGCCGCATACAGGCTGAAGATGCAGCTTACGAAAGCGATTGATTACGGTATTGTCCAGCTTTATCTGGATGGCAAAAAGCTCGGTAAGCCGATCGACCTTTACAACAATGGTGTGGTGCCGACCGGCGTTCTGGATATGGGTATTCATAAACTTGACAAAGGCGAGCACAAACTGAGAGTTGAGATTGTCGGTGCAAACGAGAGAGCTGTGAAGGCGTATATGTTCGGAATCGATTACTTGCTGTTGGAAGAGGTCAAATCGGGTTTCTATCTGCCTGAGAACCCGTCCTACACCATCCTTGATTCTGCGCGTGATTCGGTGAGATTCGCAGTTGAGCGGACCTTGATTGAGTACAAGGGACATCTACGCTGCAAGTCGAGCTTTGTAGACAAAGATGGCAATGTGATGGGCTGGCACGATTTTGGCAACCTTGAAGGGCCAGGCTGGGCGGCGAACGCCGTAGGCGGCGCTTACGAGATTTATTTGTTTGCCAGACATATCAGGGACCCATCTTTAGGCAAGAAGGCTATTCGACTCCTGGACCATGTGCTGGAGGACGGATTCATCGACTACGAGACGGGATTTATTACCGGATACCGCGAGACCACCACCGATAAGTACTGCCTCAATTACCTACATAAGAGCGACTGGTTTTGCGCCGGGTCTATGGCCAAGGTTGCATATCAGTTGCTCATCTTTAGTGACATCTTGGAGGGCCAGACAAAACAAAAGATGCGGGCCGCTGCCGTTAAGACGGCGGCGTGGATAGATAAGAACGTGAAACCCACACCTAATGGCTGGTATCCGCGGCGGTGCAAACCTACGGGCGAGCATCATCCTAACAACCCGTACGGGGACCGGGACATACTCTTTGAAAAAAGCGCAGACGGGCTTTTCATAGTTCAGCTTTTCACGGGGCTTACAAGGCGAGGGCTGGCCGACTACAGGCAAAAGGTCAAAGAGAGAATAGATGTATTTATGAAGGCGGGAGGGATATTCGGCAGTATCAATCACGATACTTATGATGAGCACGAAAATGTTGCCTATGCGGTTGCGTTTCGGGTCCTGCGGGAAGCGGCGAAGTTGCTCGATGATGAGGAGATTCGCAACTTCGCCTACGAGAAATGCCTGGCGGGGCTGGATCAGTTCAAGATGGAGGACGATAGGAACGGTGTGCAGACCAAGGGACTGCTGTATATGGAGAAGAGCTGGGATACGGCTTACCTATGGGAGAACGCCGAGGCGGCACTGGCATATATTGAGGCTTATATCGATACCGATAACAAGGCGTATCTTCGGGACGGCCTGACCATCCTGCGGGCTATCGCCAAGCATCATCACGGCGAGTACGGCTTTTTGACGGAGGGAGTGGACTGGAATAATCACGTGGGTAAGCAGCACCATTTCAATGAGGCTGAGTTCGGGGATATCAAGTATACCGAGCCTCTCTTGAATAACATACATATTGTCGAGCCAACTCTTCTGGCATTAAAGATAGAAGGGAAGACTCGTAAAGAGCAAGGACGGTAACTACGGTCGAATCTTTTTTGCGAAGGAGACGAGAAATGAAAAAGTTGCGTATGGTTATAATCGCAGGCGTAATATGTGGGTCTTTTGTTTTGCTCTATGGTGCCGTGGAGAAGCTGCGAGAGCACCTGGTGCCGGCGAACAAGAAGCTGTCGAAAAAGGATGTGCAGCGTCTGTACGAGCGGGGTGAGCGGCAGAGCTATAAGGGCAAAGAGCTTAAGACAATCGGGATGCCGGTGGGCGGCATCGCGGCCGGGCAGCTCTATCTGCACGGGGACGGGACGCTTGGCCTTTGGGGGATATTCAACAAGCACGTCTTTTCCGGATATGGACGGGATAATTACCAGGCATATCAGCCGGCATCGCCTGTGGATTCGGGCTTTGCCGTAACGGTCACGTCCGGCGACAAGACGGTTACAAAGCGGCTGGACAGCAGCTTTGGCGACGTTGAGTTTGCCGGTGAGTATCCGATAGGGCTGGTACGGTACAGTGAAAAAGACTTTCCGGTTAAGATTGAGATGGAGGCGTTTTCGCCTTTTATACCTTTGAACGCGAAGGACTCGGCGCTTCCGGCGACGCTGTTTCATATTAGCGTACAGAACAGCTCGCGCAAGGCCGTCCAGCTCGGTGTGTTAGGATGGCTTGAGAATGCGGTGTGTTTACATTCGGCCAAGCGGATTCACGCCCAGCGTCGCAGCCGGGTCCTGAATGAGCGAGAGCGGACCTTGGTCGTTCACACAATCGAAAAGGCGCCGCCGCCCAAGGCGGCCGAGGCGCCGCGGGCCAAGATTGTGTTAGCCGATTTCGAGGGGCCGGACTACGGCCGCTGGAAGGTGACAGGTGAGGCGTTCGGCAAAGGGCCGGCCAAGGGGACACTGCCCGGGCAACAGAAGGTGAGCGGCTTTTTGGGCAAAGGCTTAGTTAATACGTTCTTAGGTGGTGACAAGCCGCACGGGACGCTGACATCGGCGGAGTTTGAGATCTCGCGGAAGTTCATCAACTTTTTGATAGGCGGCGGCAATCATGTGGACGGGACGTGCATGAATCTGCTCATAGACGGCAAGGTGGTCCGCACGGCAGTCGGCAAGGGCAATGAGAGACTCGAA
>Ga0114930_10002261_pt1 | contig 17485 bp, 20 predicted proteins | sample AnhtaG_FD_87300 | JGI IMG/M metagenome (GOLD analysis project Ga0114930, IMG submission 87300) | Deep subsurface microbial communities from Anholt, Denmark to uncover new lineages of life (NeLLi) - Anholt_01485 metaG | ecosystem: Environmental > Aquatic > Marine > Oceanic > Sediment | place... | reverse complement strand
CCACCAGGATATGCGGCTGGGTCTCGTCCATCACGCGCGATTATAGCCCGGCCCGGGGGCGGCGGGGTCGGCGTCAGCCCTGCGTGCCGGTGCCCTGGCCGGGCTTGGCCGGCGCGGCGAGGCCGACGGAAGGGGCCGGCTTGGAGGCGAAGCGGCGGCGGTCTTCCTCGCGCCCGATCACCCCCAGCATCACCTTGCGGAAGCCCTCGACCGCCTGGGCGCCGGCCGCCCGGTAGGCCCGGGCGATGCGCGCGCGCTGCTCGGCCGAGAGCTGGCGTTCGAGGTCCGCGCCCTTGTCGGTGAGATAGAGCAGCCGCTGGCGGCGGTCGCGCGCCCCGGTCTTCTGCTGGATGAAGCCCTGCGCGAGCAGCTGCCCCAGCACGCGGCTCAGGCTCTGCTTGGTGATGCGCAGGATGCCGAGCAGCTCGCCCACGGTCATCCCCGGGGTGCGGCCGACGAAGTAGATCACGCGGTGGTGCGCGCGGCCGAAGCCGTACCTGGCGAGGATCGCGTCGGGCTCGGCGGTGAAGTCGCGGTAGGCGAAGAACAGCATCTCGATGCCCTGGCGCAGCTCTTCGTCGCGCAGGAACAGGAGGTTGAGGCCGGGGGGATTAACGTCAGCCATGTTGACATTTATGCCTCAGAATGTTACCGAAGGCAAGCCAAATGCGACATTCCGTTGCAAACGGGCCCCGCCCGGCGGGCAAATCCCGGGTGAAACGAAGGAAAGCGCCATGGCGAGCACCGCTGCCTATCACGACCGCGACGGCTTCATCTGGTACGACGGCAAGCTGGTGCCGTGGCGCGAGGCGAGCCTGCACATCCTCACCCACGCCATGCACTACGCCTCGGCGGTGTTCGAGGGCGAGCGCGCCTACAACGGCCACATCTTCAAGCTCAACGAGCACAGCCGGCGCCTGCTGCGCTCGGCCGAGATCCTCGACTTCAAGCTGCCCTATGCCGCGGCCGAGATCGACCAGGCCTGCAACGACACGCTCAAGGCCAACAAGCTCAGCAACGGCTACGTGCGCCCGATCGCCTGGCGCGGCAGCGAGATGATGGGCGTGTCGGCGCAGTCCACCAAGATCCACCTCGCGGTCGCCGCCTGGGACTGGGGCTCGTACTTCAAGCCCGAGGAGCGGATGCAGGGCATCCGGCTGGCCTGGGCCAAGTACCGCCGGCCCGACCCGCGCACCGCGCCCACCGCCAGCAAGGCCGCGGGCCTGTACATGATCTGCACCATCAGCAAGCACGAGGCCGAGCGCCGGGGCTTCGCCGACGCGCTGATGCTGGACTATCGCGGGCAGCTCGCCGAGGCGACCGGCGCCAACCTGTTCCTGGTGCAGAACGGCGAGCTGCACACGCCGACGCCCGACTGCTTCCTCGACGGCATCACGCGGCGCACGGTGATCGGGCTGGCGCGCGCGCGCCAGATGAAGGTGGTCGAGCGCGCGCTCATGCCCGAGGAATTGAGCAAGACGCAGGAAGTGTTCCTGACCGGCAGCGCCGCCGAGATCACGCCGGTGCGGGAGGTGGGCGACGGCGAATACCGCTTCACCCCCGGGCGCGTCACCAAGCAGCTGATCGACGACTTCACCGCGCTGACCCAGGAGCCGGCGAAGTGGTCGAGCCCGGCCCAGGCGGCGGAGTAGCGGAAGCAGCTACTCCGCGGCGTTCGGCTTCGCGGGCTTCTCCCATCGCGCGGCGGCCGCGTCGTCGCCGGCCTGGGCCTCGACCCAGCCGGCGCCCCGGGCGGTTTCCTCGAGCTTCCAGAACGGCGCCTTGGTCTTGAGCCAGTCGATCAGGAAGCGGCAGGCCTCGAACGCGGCCTCGCGATGGGGGCTGGCGGTCACCACCAGCACGATGCGCTCGCCCGGCTCGAGCCGGCCGTAGCGGTGGATCACCAGCGAGGCCGCGAGCGGCCAGCGGCGGTTGGCCTCGGCGTCGATGTCGCGCAGCTGCTTCTCGGTCATCCCGGGATAGTGCTCGAGCGTCATCGATTCGATTTTGTGGGCGCCGATGTTCGCGCCGCCCGCCATGTCGCGCACGACGCCGGTGAAGCTGACCACCCCGCCGATGTCGCTGCGCCCCCGGGTCAGCGCCGCGATCTCGGCGCCGGGATCGAAGTCCTCGCGCTGGACGCGGATCATCGTTTCACCCGCCGGTCACCGGCGGGAACAGGGCCACCTCGTCCGTGGGCTTCAGGCGGTGATCGAGCTTCACGTAGTCGTGGTTCACCGCCACGCGCACAGTGCTGAGGTCCTTGAGCGCCTCGGCGTAGTTCGGCCCCTTGGCCTTCAGGTGCTCGATCAGTCCGCGCACGTCGTGCACGCCCTTGGGCAGGTCGACCTGGTCCTCGGCGTGGCCGACGCGCGTGCGCAACCAGGCGAAATACAACACCTTCATCGCGCCACCTCGCTGAACGGCAGGAAATCGACCATGCTGCCGGCGGCAAGCTGGGTCAAGTCCTCGGGCAGCTCGACCAGGCCGTCGCTTTCCACCATCGAGGACAGGATGCCGGCGCCGTCCCTGGGGAAGCGCCGCGCCACCGGCGCGCCGTCGGCGTCGCGCTCGAGCCGGGCGCGCAGAAATTCGCGCCGCTCCGCCTTCTTCTTGTGGTCGAAGCCGGCGCGCACCTTGAAGCGGTGCGGCGGCTCGGGCTCCGCGCCCGAGAGCAGCAGCACCAGCGCCCGCGCCAGGCCGTAGAACGTGACCATCACCGCCACCGGGTTGCCGGGCAGGCCGAGAAACGGCACGCGCCCGACCTGCCCGAGGGCCGCCGGCCGCCCCGGCTTGATCGCCAGGCGCCAGACATGGAGCGAGCCCTCAGCCTCGACCGCCGCCTTCACATGGTCCTCCTCGCCCGTGGACACGCCGCCGGACGTGACGATCAGGTCGTGCCGCCGCGCCGCCTTGGCAAGGGCCGCGCGCACCGTCGCCAGCCGGTCCCCGAGGATGCCGAGGTCGGTGACCGCGCAGCCGAGCCCGCCCAGGAGGCCCATCAGCGTGTAGCGGTTGGAATCGTAGATCGCGCCCGGCGGCAGCTTGCGGCCGGGCTCGCGCAGCTCGTCGCCGGTGGAGAACAGCGCGACGCGCAAGGGGCGGTAGACCTTGAGCGACGCGCGCCCCAGGGCCGCGGCCATGCCGACGTCCTGCGGGCGCAGGCGCCGGCCGCGCTTCAAGGCGGCCGCGCCCTGGCGCACGTCCTCGCCGGCCCGCCGCCGGTTGGCGCCGCGCTTGATGCCGGGGCGGATCACCACCGCGCCCGGCTCGGCCACGCAATCCTCCTGCATCATCACCGTGTCGGGCCCCGTGGGCATGACCGCGCCGGTGAACACGCGCAAGGCATGGCCGCGCGGCACCGCGCCCGCGAAGGGATGGCCCGCGGCGGCGCGGCCCTGGACCAGGGGCAGCCGCGTGTCCACCTCCGGATCGAGGTCGTCGAAATGGAGCGCGTAGCCGTCGACCGCCGAGTTGTCGTGCGGGGGAATATCGGCCCGGGCGACCAGGTCCTCGGCCAGCACGCGGCCGTGCGCTTGGGCGAGCGTCACGCGCTCGGTCCGCACCACCGGCCTCAGGCGCCGGGACAGCAGCGCCCAGGCCTCGGCCACGGTCATCAGCTTGCCGCCGAACGCGAAGCAGTCGTCGCTGAGTTGCGCCATCAGCCTGCGCCTTTCAGCCCGCAGTGCCCCAGCATGAAGTCGGCGACCGCCGCCACGTCGTTGAGGTCGATGCGCGGCAGCGCGACGCCGGGCACCGGGGCGTCGCTTGCGACCGCCACCACGTGCGGGTCGCGCTCGCAGATCAGGGGATGGCCGAGGGAGGGCCGGTGCACCTCGAGCTTGTCGTGCGGGTAGGCGCGGAAGCCCTCGATGATCAGGAGGTCGACCGGCGTCATGTGCTTGACCAGGTCCATCGGGCCGGGCTCCGGCCCCCGGCTCAGCTCGTGCATCAGGGCCCAGCGCCGCGACGAGCCGACCATCACCTCGGTGGCGCCCGCGCGGCGGTGCTCGAACGAGTCCTTGCCGGGCTGGTCGATGTCGAAGCCGTGATGCGCGTGCTTCATGGTCGAAACCGTCACGCCGCGGCGCACCAGCTCGGGCAGCAGCTTGACCAGCAGCGTGGTCTTGCCGCTGCCGCTCCATCCCGCGAGGCCGATGATGCGCATCGCCAGGGCCCGCGCGCGGGCGCCCCGCTCAGGCCGTGGGCGCGGCGGGATTGGCGACCTTGCCGGCGCGCTGGCCCGCGCGGCGGTCGCGGTGGCGGAAGGTCATGACCGAGCCGAACGCGGCGCGGCAGTAGATGTAGCCCGTGACCAGCGTCAGCCCGACCGCGATCCACAGCAGCGCGAGCCCGATCTCGACCACCGGCACCGGGGACCAGCCCGCGTCGCCCACGATCAGGAAGCCCAGCGCCACCATCTGGATCGCGGTCTTCCATTTCGCCAGGCGCGTGACCGGCAGGCGCTGGTTGATGTCGGCCAACAGCTCGCGCAGGCCCGAGACCAGAAGCTCGCGGCACAGGATCACGACGGCGCCCAGCACCGCCAGGCCGGTGATGCGGTCGAACGCCAGCAGCATGCCGATGGTGGAGACCACCAGCAGCTTGTCGGCGATCGGATCGAGGATGCGGCCGATCGAGGAGGTCTCGCGCCGCGTGCGCGCCAGATGGCCGTCCAGCACGTCGGTGAAGCCGGCGGCCGAAAACAGCACGCAGGCGAGATAGCGCGGCCAATCGCCCGGCACGTAGAACAGCGCCACGATCAGCGGAATGACCCCTACCCGCGATAGGGTGAGCATGTTCGGCACGTTGGTCAGCATGGCCGCGTCGGCACCGTCGCAAAGCTGCAAGAATGGGGGCCGGCGGGGCCGATTTCGGCCTCAAGCCGGCGCGCGTTTCGAAGCGGGCGCATTCTAGCGATCAGCATGGAAATGGTCATAGATTTTTTTCGCCACCGCCCCGCTGATTCCCTTCACCGATTCGAGATCGGCCAGCCCCGCCCCGGCCACCGCCTTGGCCGAGCCGAAGTGCTCCAACAGGGCCCGCTTGCGCTTGCCGCCGATCCCCGGCACCTCGTCCAGGGCGGACCCCACCACCCCTTTCAGCCGCTTGGCGCGGTGGGTGCCGATGGCGAAGCGGTGCGCCTCGTCGCGCAGGCGCTGGAGGAAATAGAGCACCGGGTCGCGCGCCTCGAACCGCATCGGGGCGCGGCCGGGCAGGAAGAACTGCTCGTTGCCGGCACCGCGGTCCGGCCCCTTGGCGATCGCCGCCAGCGCCACGTCGTCGATCCCGAGCTCGCGCAGCACCTCCTCGGCGACGCCGAGCTGCCCCTGCCCGCCATCGATCAGCACCAAGTCGGGCCAGGCCTCGCCGGCACGCTCCGGGTCTTCCTTCAGCGCCCGGGCGAAGCGGCGCGTCAGCACCTCGCGCATCATGGCGTAGTCGTCGCCGGGCTTGGCGCCGCGGATCAGGAACTTGCGGTATTGGCCTTTCGCGAAGCCGTCCGGGCCGGCGACGATCATGCAGCCATAGGCGTCGCGCCCCTGGATGTGGCTGTTGTCGTAGACCTCGACGCGCTGGGGCGGCCCCTCCAGGGCGAACGCCGCGGCCAGGCCGTCCAGCAGCTTGCGCTGGCTCGATCCTTCCGCGAGGCGCCGGCCCAGCGCGTCGCGCGCGTTGGCGAGCGCGTGCTCGACGATGTTGAGCTTGGCGCCGCGCCGGGGCGCCAGGAGCTCGACCGCGCGGCCCGCGCGCACCGTCAGCGCCTCGGCGATCAGCGCGCGCTCCGGCACGTCGTGGCTCAGCAGCACCAGACGCGGCGGCGCCTTGTTGTCGTAGAACTGCCCGAGGAACGCCGCCAGCACCTCGGCCGGACCGTCGTTGCGGTCGTGGTTCGGGAAGTAGGCGCGGTTGCCGTAGTTGCCGCCGCCGCGGAAGAAGAACACCTGCACGCAGGTCTGCCCGCCGTCCTGGTGCGCGGCGATCACGTCGGCGTCGTCGAGCGCCGCCACGTTGATGTCCTGGTGGCCCTGGACGTGCGCCAGCGCCTTGATGCGGTCGCGCAGCCGCGCCGCCTGCTCGAAGTCCATCGCCTCGCTGGCGGCGCGCATCTCGCCGGCCAGGCGCTCCTGCACCTCGCGGCTGCGGCCGCCCAGGAACGCTTGCGCCTCGCCCACCAGCGCGCCGTAGGCCTCCTTGCCGACGCGGCCGACGCATGGGGCGGCGCAGCGCTTGATCTGGTATTGCAGGCAGGGCCGCGTGCGGCTGGCGAACATGCTGTCGGAGCAGTTGCGCAACAGGAACGCGCGCTGCAGCGCCACCAGCGTGCGCGCCACCGCCTGGGCCGAGGCGAACGGTCCGTAGTATTGGCCCGGCGCGGTGCGGGCGCCGCGGTGCTTGACCGCCCTGGGGAAATCGTGGTCGCCGGTCACCAGGATGTATGGGAACGATTTGTCGTCGAGCAGCCGGATGTTGAAGCGCGGCTTCAGGCGCTTGATCAGGTTGCTCTCCAGCAGCAACGCCTCGACCTCGGTGTGGGTGGTGACGAACTCCATCGCCTCGGTTTCGGCGACCATGCGCGTCAGGCGATAGGGCAGCTTGGCGGCCTGGGCGTAGGCGGCGACGCGCTTTTTCAGGTTGCGCGCCTTGCCGACGTAGAGCGCCTCGCCGTTGCGGTCGAGCATGCGGTAGACGCCGGGCGAGGGCGGCAGCAGCTTCAGCTGCGCGTCGATCACCGCCGCGCCGCGGGCGAGATCGGGCACGATTTTCTTGCGCCGCTTCGGCTCGGACGCTGCACCGGGGCGCGGCACCGAGGCCGGCGGCGGCACCGCGACGGGTTCGCTCGCCTCGGGCACCGGCGAATTATCCGCAGGCCCGCGCGGATTCGCGTTCGGATCGCTCGGCATGGCGTATGGATGGCGACGGCATGGCCCGGGGTCAACCCGCGCGCCGGCGGCCCGCGTCAAACTCTAGTGGGCGAAATATGCGCAAGCCCAAGCCGAGATGGGATTGCAGCCGGTTCCGCGCCGAATCGATATCCACCTTTTCTGTGAATAACTCTGTTCGCAACCGCTGGGGCAGATCGGCCACAGTGCCGGTTTGCGCCGGATTCATTAAATTGCCTAAAGAATGGGCAATAGCGTGTGCATCCCGCTAATCCGTTGAATTGCCTGCGAGCGTGCCTGGACTTCGAAAGTCAAGAGCAATCAAACCGTCATGCAACTGCCGTCAGCCCTGTTGCACCTAGGCCGCGAAGCGACGCGCCGGCCTTGTGTATAAGTCGCACACGCGCCCGTGAGAGTGCCGCGTTAACAAGGGGTTAGTTTCGGTCGGGCGCCTTTGGGACGCCGCCAAGCCGTCATTCCTCGATTTCCTTGCCGCCTTTGGCGGGATGCGCCCAAGCGAGGTGCTGGCCGCCGTCGAGCGCGATCATCTGTCCGGTCAGCGCGCGCGCGCCGAGGATGTAGCGCAACGCCGCGCACACCTCCGCCGTGGTGGCGCCGCGGCCGAGCGGCATCGACTCGAACTGGCGCAGGAACTGCGCTTGGCTCTGGCGCGGACTCGGCAAGGTCGGTCCCGGGCCGATGCCGTTGACGCGGATGCGCGGCGCCAGCGCCAGCGCCAGCGTCTGGGTCAGCCCCCACAGCGCGTATTTGCTGACCGTGTAGCTGACGAAATGCGGGGTGAGGCTCCACACCCGCTGGTCCAGCAGGTTGACGATCGCGCCCTCGGCCTTCTTCGGCAGGCGGCGCGCGAACTCCTGCGACAGCAGGAACGGCGCGCGCAGATTGGGCTCGACGTGGAAGTCCCACGACTTGCGCGTGGCGCTGAGCGCCTCGTCGCGCTCGAAGGTCGAGGCGTTGTTGACCAGCACGCCGAGCGGACCCAACGCCTTCGCGGCGCGCGCCACCAGCGTCCTGACCTCCGCCTCCCGGGCGAGGTCGGCCTTGAGGGCCACCGCCCGTGCGCCTGCGGCCTCGATCGCCGCGACCGCCTCCGCCGCCTCGCGCGCGGAGCGGTTGTAGTGCACCGCCACCGCGAAGCCGAGCGCGCCCAGGTCCTCGGCCATCGCCCGGCCCAGGCGCCTGGCCGCGCCCGTGACCAGGGCGGCGCGCGGAATCGACTTGCTGGGGCCCGCTATCGCAACCGCATCCGGCATGGTAAGCACCATGACCGACGCCATGCCCGGAAGGCAAGGCCGGCTTTTTCGGGGAAAGCCGATGCGGATCAGGTTCAAGATCCTGGCGATCGCCTACGTGCTGTTGCTGCTGTTCGGGGCCGCGGTCGGCATCTCGGCCCTGCAGCACAAGAAGACCACCGACGAGCTGGGCGCGATCGTCGACTACCTGGCGCCGATCACCGCGGCGATCGCCGAATTCGACATCGGCACGTTCCAATACGAGATCGAGTTCCGCCGCCTGGCGCGGCACGAACAACCGCCCGCGGGCGAGGGCGAGCGCGTGCGCGCCGTCGTCGCGGACATCGCCAAGCGGCTGCAGGAGAACGTGGCCGCGGTGGACAGGACCTTGCAGCAGGCGGTCGACGACCCGCGCAACAACGTGAGCGACCGGGTTATCCTGTCGCGCATCCAGGGTTCGCTTCAGGCCATGCGCGCGCAGCTCGCGCCCTTCGTCGGCCTGGGCGAGCGGGTGCTGGACATGCTGCTGACCGGCCGCCGGCCGGAAGCCGTCGAACAGCTGCGCCGGTTCGAGGCGTTCGAGGGGGTGTTCGGCGTCGAGCTCGGCAGCATCCGCAAGGACCTGCAGAATTTCCTGTCCAAGTCGCTGACCGAAGCCGCGGACAGCGAACGGGCCAACCTGCGGTACAGCGTGGCGCTGTTCACCGTCGCCGCGGCGATCGGCCTGGCGTTCTCGGTGTGGATCGCCGGGCACATCATCGGCGCCCTGCGCCGGCTGATCCTGGGGACCCAGGCGGTCGAGCGCGGCGACCTGAGCGCCGCCCTGCCCGTGACGGTGCGCGACGAGATCGGCCAGCTGACCGAGGCGTTCAACCGCATGATCGCGGAGCTGCGCGCCAAGGAGAAGATCAAGGAGACGTTCGGGCGGTTCGTCGACCCGCGCGTGGTGAGCCAGTTGATCGCGCATGCCGACGACGCCAACGCGGCGGAGCGGCGCACCGCGACGATCTTCTTCTCCGACATCCGCGGGTTCAGCGGCATCGGCGAGCAGCTTACCCCCGCGACCATCGTCAACCTGCTGAACCGCTATTTCACGGTGGCTTCGGCCGCGGTGCGCGACAACCGCGGCATCGTCGACAAGTACATCGGCGACTCGGTCATGGCGTTCTGGACCCGGCCGTTCTCGCCGACCGAGCGCGACCAGGCGGTCGACGCGTGCAAGTCGGCCCTGGCGCATTTCCGGGCGGCCAAGGCGCTGCGCGCGGAGCTGCCGGACATCCTGGGGATCCGGCGCAACCTGCCCAAGTTCACCCTGCGCATGGGCTTGGCGACCGGCGACGTGGTCGTGGGCACGGTCGGCTCGGCCATCGCCAAGTCCTACACGGCGATCGGCGACACGGTGAACCTGGCCTCGCGCCTCGAGGGCATCAACAAGATGTACGGCACGCGCATCCTGATCGACGAGCCGACCTACGCGCTGGCCAAGGACGCGGTCGAGGCGCGCGAGATCGACCTGGTGGTGGTGGCCGGCAAGACCGAGCCGATGCGCGTCTACCAGCTGATGGCGGAGAAGGGCGGGCTCGACGACAAGCAGCGCCAGCTCTGGGATTCGTTCGCGCAAGGCCTCGCCGCCTACCGCGCCGCCGACTGGGCGCGCGCCGGCGAGCTGTTCGCCGAATGCCTGGCGCTCGACCCCGAGGACGGGCCCAGCAAGGCTTTCGCCAAGCGGGTGGCCGATCTCGCCGCGAACCCGCCGGCGTCCTGGGACGGCGTCTGGAAGGCGGCGACGAAGTAGGGACCGGGGCCGCTAGGCCGCCTGCACCTGCTCGATCGTCGGGCCGTCGCCGGAGAGGGTGGTGCGGCGCACGTCGCGCACGTGGGCCGTGTCCTTGAACAGCCGGACGCGGTGCATGGTCTGGCGGTTGTCCCACATCACCAGGTCGTGCTGGCGCCACCTGTGGGCGTAGACGAACTTGCGCTGCGTGGCGTGCTCGATCAGGTCGCGGATGTAGGCGCGCGCATAGGGCACCGGCCAGCCCTCGACCGTGCCGATATGCGAGGCCAGGAACAGCGACTTGCGGCCGGTGACGGGATGCGCGCGCACCAGGCGCTGGCGCACCGGGGCGAAGCGCCGGCGCTCCTCCTCGGTGAACTCGGTGAAGCCGAGCAGCCCGCGCGAGTACATCAGGGAGTGGTGGCAGACCAGGTTCTCGACCTCGCGCTTGGTCTCCTCGTCCAGCGCGTCGTAGGCCGCGCGCATGTCCGCGAACTCGGTGTCCGGGCCCGTTTCCGGGATCACCCGGCCGGAGAGCAGCGAATACTTCGCCGGCACCGCGTGGAACGAGCTGTCGGAGTGCCACAGCGTGTTGCCGAGGTTGAACATGCGGTTGCGGTCGTCGGCCGCCAGCAGCTTGCCGCGATGGTCGAGGTTCGAGACGTCCGCGAACTCGATGCCGAGCCGCCGCTCGTCGGCCCGGCGCACGTTGTTTCCGCCGGTGCGCTCGAGCCGCCCGAAATTCTCCGAGAACCGCACCTGCTGGTCGTCGCCGATGTCCTGGCCGCGGAACACCAGGACCGCGTGGCGGTCCATGGCGCGCTCGATGGCGGCGATCTCGTCGCGCGCGAGCGGCTGGCGCAGGTCCACGCCCCCGGCCTCGGCGCCGATCAGAGGATGCAGCGGATGGACGGTCAGGGCCATGGCGGGCAAGGGTGCGGCGGGCGGCGCGCGAACGCAAGGCCGGCTCCGGCATGCCCCCCATACGCATGCCGTCAATAGGATTTCGGCAGGCCCAGGGCCTTTTCCGCGAGATAGTTGAGGATCATCTGCGGGCTGACCGGCGCCAGCCTGGGGATCAGGCATTCCCGCAGGTAGCGCTCGACATGGAACTCCGCGGAATAGCCCATGCCGCCGTGGGTCATGACCGCCGCCTCGCAGGCCTTGAAGGCGGCTTCGCCCGCAAGGTATTTGGCGGCGTTGGCCTCGACGCCGCAATCCCGTCCCCGGTCGTAGAGCGAGGCGGCTTTCATCGCCATCAGGTTCGCGGCTTCGAGCTCGGCCCAGGCTTTCGCCAGGGGGTGCTGGATCGACTGGTTCCGGCCGATCGGCCGGCCGAACACCACGCGCTCATTCGCGTAACGGGCGGCGCGCGCCAGGGCCACGCGGCCGATGCCCACGGCCTCGGCCGCGATCAGGATGCGCTCGGGGTTGAGGCCGTGCAGGATGATCCTGAAGCCCTCGCCCTCCGCGCCGATGCGGTCGGCCTCCGGCACCGGCAGGGCGTCGAAGAACAGCATGTTCGAGTCGACGGCGTGCCGCCCCATCTTGCGGATCGGCCGGATTTCGACGCGCTTGCGGTCGAGGTCGGTGTAGAACAGCGTGAGGCCGCCGGTCTTGCCGCCTTCGCCGCGCGGGGCCGTGCGCGCGAGGATCAACGCCTTGTGCGCGACCTGGGCCGTGGAAATCCAGATTTTCTGGCCCGAGATGTAGTAGACGCCGCCGCGCTTCTCGGCCCTGGTCTTCAGGTTCAGCGTGTCGAGCCCCGCGTCGGGCTCGGTGACGGCGAAGCAGGCCTTGTGCTCGCCCTTGATGAGGGGCGGCAGCATGCGGCGCTTCTGTTCGCCGGTCCCGAACACGACGACGGGATTGAGCCCGAAGATGTTCATGTGGACCGCCGAGGCGCCGCTCATGGCCGCGCCGGATTCGGCGATCGCCTGCATCGTCACCGCGGCCTCGGTTATGCCCAGGCCCGAGCCGCCGAACTCCCGGGGCATGGCGACGCCGAGCCAGCCGCCCTCCGCCACCGCGCGGTGGAACTCCTCGGGGAACTCGCCGCTCGCGTCGTGCTTCAGCCAGTACGCGTCGCCGAACCGGGCGCAGAGTTTCAGGACCGAGTCGCGGATTTGCCGCTGCTCGTCGGAGAGCGCGAAGTCCATCCCCCTGCCCCTTGCGCCCCGGGCGCCCTACGGCCCGCGCCGGCGGCGCGCGAAGCGGCCGGGCGACCCGCCGGATGGACGCCCCTGGGGCCGCCCGCGCGGCATCGGTCCCGCCTTCGCGCCGATCGGCGCCGCGCGCTGCTCCTTCAAACCCGGCCGTTTCCGGCCGAGCTGCGCGCGCAGCACCGACCCGGCGGTGCCGCCCTCGATGCCGAGGTCGTACTCCTCCAGCCGCTTGATCTCGTCGCGCAGCCGCGCCGCCTCCTCGAACTCGAGGTCGGCGGCGGCCGCGCGCATGCGCTTCTCCAGCTCCGCGACATGGGCGTGCAGGTTGTGCCCGACGAGGTGTTGCACCTCGGCGTCGCCGGTCGAGACCGTGACGTGGTCGCGCTCGTACACGCTGTCCATGATGTCGGCGATGCCCTTGCGGATGCTCTCGGGCGTGATGCCGTTGGCGGCGTTGTAGGCCTGCTGCTTCTCGCGCCGGCGGTTGGTCTCGGCCATCGCGCCCTTCAGCGACTCGGTCATCACGTCGGCGTAGAGCAGCACGCGCCCGTCCACGTTGCGCGCGGCGCGGCCGATGGTCTGCACCAGCGAAGTCTTGGAGCGCAGGTAGCCCTCCTTGTCGGCGTCGAGGATCGCCACCAGCGCGCATTCCGGGATGTCGAGCCCCTCGCGCAGGAGATTGATGCCCACCAGCACGTCGAACGCGCCCAGGCGCAGATCGCGCAGGATTTCGATGCGCTCCAGCGTCTCGACGTCGGAATGCAGGTAGCGCACGCGCACCCCGGCCTCGTGCATGTACTCGGTCAGCGCCTCGGCCATGCGCTTGGTCAGCGTGGTCACCAGCACGCGCTGGCCCTTCTTGGCGCATTCCCGGCATTCCGCCAGCAGGTCGTCGACCTGCTTCTCGGTCGGGCGCACGATGCACACCGGGTCGATCAGGCCGGTGGGTCGGATCACCTGCTCGACGAACGCGCCCGCGGTGCGCTCCATCTCCCAGGGGCCCGGCGTGGCCGAGACGAACACGGTCTGCGGCCGCATCGCCTCCCATTCCTCGAACTTGAGCGGCCGGTTGTCGATGCAGGACGGCAGGCGGAAGCCGTATTCCGCGAGCGTGGACTTGCGCGCGTAGTCGCCGCGGTACATGCCGCCCAGCTGCGGCACGGTGACGTGGCTTTCGTCGACGATCAAGAGCGCGTCCCTCGGCAGGTACTCGAACAGCGTGGGCGGCGGCTCGCCGGCCTTGCGGCCGGTCAAGTAGCGCGAGTAGTTCTCGATCCCCGCGCACGAGCCCGTGGTTTCCATCATCTCCAGGTCGAAGGTGGTGCGCTGCTCCAGGCGCTGCGCCTCCAGGAGCTTGCCCGCCTTGTCGAGCTCCCCGAGCCGGAGCTTCAGGTCGATGCGGATCTGCTTGATCGCCTGGATCAGCGTCGGCCGCGGGGTCACGTAGTGGCTGTTCGGGTAGATGGTGATGGACTGCACCTCGGCGGTCCTCTCGCCGGTCAGCGGATCGAACTCGTGGATCGACTCCACCTCGTCGCCGAACAGGCCGATGCGCCAGGCGCGGTCCTCGTAGTGCGCCGGGAACACCTCGACCGTGTCGCCGCGCACGCGGAACGCGCCGCGCTGGAAGCCGGCGTCGTTGCGGCGGTATTGCAGCTCGACGAGCTGCTTCAGCAGGTCCGCGCGGTCCAGACGTTTGGCCCGCTCGACATCGAACACCATGCGGCTGTAGCTCTCGACCGAGCCGATGCCGTAGATGCAGGACACCGAGGCGACGATGACCACGTCGTCGCGCTCGAGCAGCGAGCGCGTGGCGGAATGGCGCATGCGGTCGATCTGCTCGTTGATCGAGGATTCCTTCTCGATGTAGGTGTCGGTGCGCGGAACGTAGGCCTCGGGCTGGTAATAGTCGTAGTACGACACGAAATACTCGACCGAATTGTCGGGGAAGAACCCCTTCATCTCGCCGTAGAGCTGGGCGGCCAGCGTCTTGTTGGGCGCGAGGATCAGGGTGGGCCGGCGGGTGGCCTGGATCACGTGCGCCATGGTGAAGGTCTTGCCCGAGCCGGTGACGCCGAGCAGCACCTGGTCCTTCTCGGCCGCCTCGACGCCCTTGATCAGCGCGGCGATCGCCTGGGGCTGGTCGCCCGCGGGCTTGAAGTCGGAGGCGAGCTTGAACGGCCGGCCCTGGCCGGTGCGCGCCGGCCTGGCCGCGGGTACGGAAAGCAGAACGTCGCTCATCGCCCCATTATATAGGGCGCACGGCGGGCGGGCGCGGTCACACTTCGCAGTAGGTCACCTCAAGGCACGGGTCGTTGCGCATGTAGCCTTGCCGCGGCTCCGTGAATTTTTCGTCGAGGCCCTGGATTTCGGCGATTTCCTCGACCCGGAACAGCTTCCAGCCGCGTTCGCGCGACGGGCTGAACCCCGAGATCTGGTACGCGCGCAGCAACTCGTGCGTCTCGCAGGCGCCATAGGCATATGGCTCGACCACGCGCAGGCCGCCGCCATAGCGGAACCGCAGCCGCCGGCGGTTGCGAATGGCCGCGCAGATCGCCTGTTGCATGGGCTCTCCTCGCCGCCGGTCAGCGGGCGTACAGCCCGACCAGCGCGGCCTGCTCGATCGCGTTCGTTTTTGCCATCCGCTCGACGTCGCGGCAGCGCGGCGGGCTCGCGATCGGCAGGCGCTCGAGTTTCAGTGCATACAGCATGAAGCGGTAATGGTGGGTTCCGTGCCCGGGTGGCGGACACGGACCGCCATAGCCGGCATGGCCGAAATCGTTGATCCCCTGCGGCGGCGCCCCCGGCCCCGCGGCCTTGCGGCCTTCGGCCAACGCGGCGACGTCGGGCGGAATATCGTAGGCCGCCCAGTGGTACCAAGTCCCGCCCGGAGCGTCGGCGTCGGAGCAGATCAAGGCGAAGCTTCGCGTTCCGGGGGGCGCGCCCGACCAGGCAAGCGCGGGCGACAGGTTCGCCCCGTCGCAGGTGTGCCGTTCCGGGATTTTCGCATTGTCGGCAAACGCGGCCGAAATCAGCTTCAAGGCCATGACTCGCTCCCTGCTGCGCCTGGAGAGCCGCCGGGAAAACCCCGGAACAACTACGGCTGTAGCCGCCGCGCCGCGTTGACCGGGATCAATTCGCCAGCCGCGGCCGGCGCTATAGTGGTTCAAGAGAGGGATGGCCCGAGCCGGGCGTATCGCAGGCGGCCCGTGCGCAGCGGGGCCGGCGCCACGGTCCCCGCCCGGAATGAAGGTGCCAAATGGAAACCGCAACGCTCCGCAGATGGCTGGCAGCCCGCGGCTGCACGTTCCACCGTCACAAGCGCGCCGTCGGCAAGGTACACGGTATCGCCAGCGTTACCGTGCGCCGGGGCAGCCGCTCCACGGAGCTGCCGGCGGTCGGCTCGCGCAAGCGGCTCGACCCGAACGTGGTGCGCAAGATCGTCGACGATCTCGCCTTGCCGTGGGCTAGTCTTCCCGGACCCTCGCGACGGGTTTAGGCGCCCCTCGGGCGACAGAGAACGCTTCCCGGCGATGGCGACATTGAGTGCGCATCGTGCGGGGCCGGGCCACGGGCGGCCGGAGCCGCCCTAGAACAGCTTGCCCCCATTCGGGACGGGATGGTCGACGCCGACCATCACCACGTCGCCCTCGGCGTCGGGGAAGCCCAGCACCAGCACCTCCGACATGAACTTGCCGATCTGCTTGGGCGGGAAGTTGACCACGGCCGCCACCTGGCGGCCGGGCAGTTCCTCCAGCTTGTAGTACTTGGTGATCTGCGCCGAGCTGCGCTTGGTGCCGATCGCGGGCCCGAAATCGACCGTAAGCTTGTAGGAGGGCTTGCGCGCCTCGGGGTACGGCTCGGCCTTGACGATGGTGCCGACCCGGATATCGACCCTGGAGAAATCGTCGTAGCTGATCGCCGCCATCGAACCCGCCCTTTCGCCCGCAGGAAGGGCGCGGAACCTATCAGCGCGTTCGCCCGCGAGCAACGCCGGCGCGAAGCGGAAACAAAACGGGCCGCCCCTCGGGGCGGCCCGCCAGTGTCGGTCAGGGAGGAAAAGGGTTAGGCGTGCTTCGCCTTGCCGTTGGTCTTGTGGGCCTTGCCGTTGACGGCGGCTTCCTTGACCTCGTCCAGCGCTTCGGAGATGCGGTGGGTGATCACCTCGGCCGCCTCGCCGTTCGCCTTGATCATCATGTCGCCGAGCTCGCGCAGGTTGGCGATCGCCTTCTCGAACGCCGCCTTGGCCAGTTCCGCCTGCTTCGCCACGCGCGCCTCGGGCGCCTGGTCGATCGCCGCCAGCTCCTTGCCGGCCTGGGTCAGCTCCTCGATCGCCTCGCGCAGGATGTCGCCCTGGCGCTTGGCCACGGCCTGGATGCCCTCGAGCGCCAGCTGGTTGGCCGACGCGAAAGCCTCGAAGTTCTTGCGTTGCGCCTGCACGAACAGGTCGACGTTCACTTCCGGCATCTTGAACTCGCCCATGATCTTGGTGAAGTCCAGGTCCGCGAAGGGGTTGGTCTTGGTCATCGGTTTGCTCCAGGGGGGTAGGGTTCCGGACGCGGGCAATCCGCCCGCCGGCGCCCGTCGTCTATGCTGCAATGCAATATGGCGGCACTTTGCCTTCGTACAAGACAGCGGTCAAGAAAAATTTGTGCAGTGCAATAAAATTCTATTAATTCGCCCTGCCGTTAGGCAGCCTTGGGCGACCGACCGCCCCGGCGCCGTCCGAACAGCGTCTCGGCAATGGGTTCGACGAACTTGAGGGCGCGGTCCAAGGCCGCCATGGTCGGCGCCAGGTCCTTGGTCGTGTCGTTGAGCCAGACCCGGATCACCGCAACGTGAACCAGGGCCAGCCCCTTGGCCTTGAGCATTCCCCTGGGGCCGGCGCTGGAAATGCCCGCGGCCTCCAGCATCCAGGCCATCGACCGGCGCAGCGTCCCGGCCAGGCACACAAGCGGCAGGGGGTCGCGCGCCGCGTCCCCGGCGATGCTGGCGATGGCCTCGCGGTAGGGCGCCAGGGCCTCGAAGCGGCGCATCATCACCTCGAACAGCCGGTCCCGGGCGGAGCCCGCGTCCGGCTCGACGGCCCCGGCGGCCAGCACCTGCCCGTCGATCATCCGGGCGAAGCCGGCGAGAATCGCGGCGCGCGAGGCATAAACCCCGTAGAGCGCAGCCAGCGGCACACGGCATTCGCGCGCCACCGTACCAAGGGTGACCTGGCGCCACCCCTTGGCGGCGGCCAGGCGCATCGCCGCCTCGACCGCGCGCCGGGCGAGGCCGCCGGGCGCGGCCCTGGCGACGCGCGGTTTGCCCGCCGCGCGGCGGGTTCGCTTGGCTGTTGCCATCGCTCCCTCCCTGCCCTGCCGGCGTTGCCTGAAAACGCCAGTTTACCAGGGTTTTGGCCCCGTG